>Ga0209712_10003172_pt1 | contig 13369 bp, 8 predicted proteins | sample ArcOceMetagenome_FD_187443 | JGI IMG/M metagenome (GOLD analysis project Ga0209712, IMG submission 187443) | Marine eukaryotic phytoplankton communities from Arctic Ocean - Arctic Ocean - Greenland ARC118M Metagenome (SPAdes) (version 2) | ecosystem: Environmental > Aquatic > Marine > Oceanic...
TCTGACGAGCCTTCCATTGCACCCAGTAGCATGCCCTCTGATAGTCCCAGTGCGAAACCATCAATGATGCCCTCTGATTCTCCTTCCTCTGCACCCTCTGACGAGCCTTCTGTTGAGCCCAGTGGATTGCCTTCCGATACCCCCACCCGCAACCCCAGTAGCGAGCCCAGTATCACCCCCACCAACAACCCCACTCAGAGTATCAAGCCTTCCGCCAATCCTACTGGAGCCCCCATTGGAACACCCACCAAGGCACCCACCAAGGCACCCACCAAGGCACCCACCATGACACCCACCATGGCTCCTGTTATCACCTGCGTTGACGACCCTGACTACATATTCCTTCTCGACTGGGACAACAGCATCGCACAAGGATGTGAATGGATCTCAACGAGAAATATTTCAATCCGTCAAGGAAAGTATTGTGGTACTAGCCAGTTTGGCAGTCTTATCAGTGAAAAATGTTGCGCTGCTTGCAGTCCCCAAGCCTGAAGAAGTCATCGACTAATATTCGAGAGATGGTGAAAATGTGAGTTGCGCCCTTCCTTCAGAAATTGAAGAACAAGTATTTGTTTTGTGTCTTGAGAGCTGCATGTAGCTTGCTGTATCGTTGCAAGTTGCCACAGGATGTTAAATGTTAAGAGTATATTTATAAATGTCATTACATTCAACCTTGTATATTTGTAGAATGGTCCATTATATTTAACCTTGCTAAATTTACCATTCAGAATTTAGTTTTCTATCTCGTACGATTTGGCAGATTATTACATTCATCTCAACGCGTTCAGCGTACGTGAACTGTTGTAGTTGCATAATTGTAACATGGAATGTGTAAATGCATCTTATAGGCATTCGCAATGTTGAAGAACTGGTTTGCACCAACTATAGGACATGTAAAACTCTTTGCCACGCTACTTCACACGCACTCCCTCTAGAAATCTATCAAAAACACAAAATGATTTTCAGAGAACACCAGTGATCGCAAGTCACAAGAGCTGCTTCTAATAGATATGTTGCATATTGTCGATCAACAATATAGAAATCAAGCACGCGATGCTTCAGTTCCATGGTTTCAGATCGAGGACCCGAGAAAAGATTACAGAAGAATGGCCGCGATCTGAAATATAGAAATCAAGCACGATGCTTCAGTTCCTTTAGCTTCAGATCGAGGACCCGAGAAAAGATTGAAGATTACAGAGGAATGACCGAAATCTGAAATTACCATACAGTTCTTAATTTTGTAGTACGACCGCGCTCAAACTAATTAGATCTTTTTACACATCTTTGAGACGTAATTTCGGCAGCACATTCATTGATTGCAATTCTTGGAATAAGAGTTTGCACGCGTAAGGCAAACGGATATCTGCAACTCTTTCGCCACTTCGACAGTACTGGCACCAGTTTTGATACTGCAAAAGACCACAGGTGAGACAGACATTCGCAGAAAATCCATCCGAAGAATGCATCAACCTTTCCATGATAAGATTACTTGCTCCATATGCAATGAGACAGTCGCGTTCCATTTCCCCTAGGCGTAGACCACCATCTCTCGATCTGCCCTCTGTTGGCTGACGAGTCAAAACAGCCCTTGGACCCCTTGCTCTAGCGTGCATCTTGTCAAGTACCATATGCTTCAGTTTCTGATAGAATACCGGGCCAGAGAATATATAAGCGTCTAATGGTTGCCCATTTGTGCCGCTGTACATGATGTCTTTTCCGACATAATTGATTCCGTTTCTAATCAGGGCTTCCGATGCCGCCGCCGGTGTATCAGTGGATCCCAATTCCTCTCCAAATGCAGTAGCATAAGCCTGGCGACCATCGTATACACCAGCTTTTCCTACTAGCAATTCTATGAGCTTACCTACGGTCATGCGTGATGGAAATCCGTGAGGATTCATAATAAGATCTGGTGGGTGGCCCATTTCATTGAATGGCATATCTGCTTGAGGTACGATCAACCCACATACACCCTTTTGACCATGGCGGGAAGCAAACTTATCACCAACTTCAGGGCGTCTCACTTGCCTTACCATGACCTTAATTAAGAACTGCTCGTTCTCATTTGATGTTATCAACACCTTGTCTACGTAGGATGGAGCACTGTTCTTGTACGACATTCCAGAATATTTGTACTCCATTTGTGACAAAGCCGCCATTCCATTTCCTTGCAATCCAAACTCTGCCCCACCAATTGAAGTTGAAGTATCCAAAGGCGACTCCTTATTCACCATAATGGAGCCATTATCCATCAGTTCTCCAACCATACAAATTCCATCCTTATCAATTGCACGGTAGCGCGCATAACGTTTATCCTCTAGACCCTCCGGGAACTGACTTGCATCAGGCGCCCCACATGTTCTATCCATGGCTCCATTAGCATATCGTCTCACGCTCGTTTGGTGTTTCCTTAATACCATACAACGGCCGAATCCACGATCAATAGATGCTTTGTTTAAAACCACGGCATCTTCAATATCATAACCACTATATGCCATTACTGCAATGCACGCATTCTGTCCTCCCGGCAGCTGATCAAAATTGATAATATCCAAGGTTCTTGTTTTCACCATTGGTTTCATTGGATAAATCATTGTGTAGATCATACCGTCCATTCTAGCATATTCATTAAGACCGATTGCTCCAATAGCTTGCTTTCCCATCGCCGACTGGTAAGTGTTCCTGGGAGATTGATTATGGTGGGGATTAGGAATCAAACCAGCAACAACTCCAAGTAGAGTGAGAGGGTCAATTTCAAGATGGGTATAAGCCATCCTGCGTTTATCAAGCCCCGCCTTTCTAGCTACTTCTAACTCACGTTCTGTTACGGCAATCAAACAATTGTTCTCTTCGTTAACATCAACATATTCAACTACGCCCTGTTTCAGAAGGTCACGAATATTAATTGTGCCTGCTACGAGACCTTCAATGTGCGATTGTTTCAGGCGTGGAACAGCAGTCTTCTCATCTACAATAATCATCGGACGGCACACTCTTCCTCCATCAGTTGAAATGTGAATAGCTCGCTGTCCTTGGTGAAGATAAAGAGACACAAACTCTCCCGCCTGGCCCTGTCGACGCATAGTCCGAAGCATCTTGACCAAATAGCGAGGTCTGGTGTGAGCACCTAGAATTAAACCGTTCAGGAATACCAGGTAAGCCCCAGATGAATTAATTTCATTCCCAGTAAGCATATTAACATCTTCGACTCCGAGATCTCTGCACAGACGCTCAATAGGTGCTGTGTCTTCATCTGTAGTAATGTGAGCAAGCAGAGCGAGATTCTTGACAAGACCGCACGCTTCTCCTTCAGGAGTATCAGCAGGGCAGAGCATACCCCATTGTGATGGCTGTAACGATCGAGGACCTGAGACTTTCCTTGTCTTTTCGAACTGACTATTTACACGAGTCATCATCCCGAGTGCAGATATATAGGACAATCTAGATAGGACCTGAGTGACTCCAGCACGATCCATACGAAAACGTTTCAAGACCCAATTACCCGAAGAAATTGCTGATGCCATGCCGTGAGTGATTGTATCAGGCCTGATGCATTTGACTACATCAAATGCTTGCGCCCGATTGGCTTTAGATAAGACCATGTCTACCTGTCTCTTCAAATCTTTGTTGAAATTTTTGAATAAATCCTCAAACAACAAAGAAAGTAAGCTTCCAGCTAGCTCCAGACGTTTGTTTCCGTAGTAGTCCTTATCATCTAAAGGCTCCTTTCCAAGTTGGACCACAACAACTCGACGCACAATGTGGCCAATATAGATGCACTTGGCTCGAAAGTCAAAATTAATAACAGGAATGTGACTCAATGTCACATTGGCAAGTACTTCTCTGGCTTCGTCCTCAGGGGGCTGAGGTTTGCGATATGAAGTGTAATTAGAGCTCGCAGCCCGAGCTCTGATTTTACCACCAATATAGCGCAGCGCCTGCATCTGAGTAGATATGCCAAGTTTTACTGGCTCTTCTAACGAGTGGGCAAGGTAGTCAACGATCTCTGGGTCACTACCTACAAGTTGAACTAGCTCCATATCGCTTTCAACCCCCATCGCCTTTAAACATATTGCAATAGGGATATCATCTCCGAGCGTGTTGTGCTTCATGTAAATTTTCCCATGCTTAATCAAGATGTAACCTTTTGACTTTCTTTCCCTGGTGCTGGACGTAATACTTGCACATGGATTGCCTTTCGGATCCTCTTCAATAATAACGCGATTCTTGGATAGCTGTTCCTGGATTAGAATTGCTTTTTCCACTCCTTTGACAACGAAATATCCACCAGGGTCTTGTGGGCATTCTCTCATCGCCGCCAATTCACGATCTGTTTTACCGCTCAAAAGACACTTGGACGACCTCAACATGATTGGTATTCTTCCTACAATAACCTGTAAAAGATGTCGACGAACAGATGAAAGTGAGCGCAAGATTTAATGATTGTCGCCAACCAACCAGGGAGGAAACCTACCTTTTTTTTGATCACAATTTGTCGTCCTCTCGTATACCTGATGTTGACATAGATCGGAGCTGAATAAGTACAATCACGAAGTCTGCACTGGTTTGGAGTCGCTTGCGAGGTAGCATGACTATCCTCCTCAACACTTGGTTCGCCGACCCAACAGTCCGTATATCTCAGATAAAACTTCGGGTCGTGCTCGCTGCGAATTTCGCAAGCGCTTGGCGACTGAACAATTTCCTTCATTTCAGTATTGACAAAGTAATCAAATGAATCAATGTGCTGACGCATTAGACTTCTGACCGCCAAAAAGTGCGGCAGCACTCTCCACTTATCTTTCAAAGAACCAATTGGAGCATCTAGAGTAGTGCGGGAACTTCCATACTCTCTTCCTGCTTCGGGATCAACCTCATCCATTCCTGCATCTGGACCTCGTTGTGCTGCTAGAGCTGCAGCTTCGGCCCCGTAGTCTTCCTGTGTATCAATGTCTTCCTTGCCATAGATATGATCAAAACCTTCCACAGGAAAATGAAGAGGATCGAAATTCTTCTCTCTCCACTCATTCCATTTATCTCCTCTTGATGTCATTTCTTCTTTGGATTCTGTTTCCGATGTCAAACAAGCTCCATATGGCGTACCTCTTACCCTCCCAAACACTACATCACGCGTAGATCTATCAAGTGTCGACGGAGCTTTAATCTTAGGGTACGATTCCTTTGCTGCACTTTGTTTCATTTCTCTCTCCGTAAGAGCAGTCTTTATCATCATCTCGTATTGCTCCTTTTGTAGAAGGACTGAAGCATCTTTGTCCGCCTTCTGTTTAGATTTTGAAGGGTTTACATCAATTGACGATGAGAGACTCATTTCCGGATTTGCGTCTTTAAATTCCTCGGAACTCATGATTGCACTATACAAACTGTTCCTAGATCAATCTCTTGTTTTGAGGTCTGCTTGTTGTGCTATGTGCTATGTGCGATGTGCTATGTGCGATGTGCGATGTGTGAGGGTTGAGTGAAACCTGGTGATGATGGCGCTTGGGCGCTTCTTCTTGTCACTTGCTTGCCTTCTTGCTTGCTTGTTGGCATCACCATTTTTGACTGGTCTGTGGTTTACTGGACTTCCTGTCGGCTTGGGGAACCACAGAATTTACAATGAAGGTTTCTTCTCGATTGTATTATTAATTAGACTACGAGTATTCGAATGACTTTTGTGCATGCATCGGCATTATTGTACAAGTATGATACCAGCCCTGCTGCTGTGCAATATTAATACGTAAACCATAAATAATAAGAGTACTTTACTTTTGTATCACACGAGGGCGGTGCCGCTGCATGTATATATTGAATATTGCAGCATTCCATTATTACACCATTCATTAATTGCAAATTGCAAATACCACTTTCAACTTTCGTTTTATACAGTATTTTATTCACTGACCTATGAACTTTTAAAAAATGCTGTCTTCTTCTCACCTTTCAATAGCTTCCAGACACCGGTTTTACTCTCTACTCGAATAATACCGGAAACAACTTGTGTTCCCATGAATGCAGCAAGCGCCCACCAAACTTTTCCCAGAGTCATGGTTCCACCAAACTTAATCATTGAAACGCATACTATATTCGCTATCCACATTGCAATCATGGTAAACTTCCAATCCAAACCACCCATGGATATGCCATTCACAGGATAAGCAAGTCCCTTGAGAATTTGGGTAGCCAAAACGGCAGGGAAAATCCCTAGTGCTGCATCACGAACAGCAGGGTTGGAAGTCAACGCACTCATAACTGATTCTTTTTGGAAGAAAGTGACAAGCGACAAAGCAGTTGCCACTCCACCACCAGCCACGATCGATCCGTTGATCAAATGACGAATTGCAGCTTGTCTCACGACAGCAGGTCGAGAAGTTTCATCTGAAATCTCCCTGGCGAGAAGTGTTTGTACAGCGACAGCGACCGATTCACAAATCTGAGTAGTTGCGAATCCCAGCTGGAATGTGAGGTTGTAAGCGGCCGCAGCCACAGGTCCCATCAATGCAGTTTCTCTTGCACAGAGAGAGTACGCGAGAACCTTCCCAAGAGATCTGAACAGCACATAAGACCCCGCTTCAAGATACGCCGCAAGAGTCTTTTTCAATTCTTGCAATTGACCAAATAAATCAATATTCACTTTTCTATTCAGCGCCATCATCAATGGCACCAATGCAATGTATTGTGCAACAAGTGTTCCTAATGCAGCTCCACTCGCACCAAAGCCAAATGTAAAAATAAACAAAGGATCCAGTGCAGCATTCATTGCTGTAAATGCGAGGGAATAAATAAGAGGAGTTCGCGTGTCTCCTAATCCACGAAATATTCCATTTGTTACGAGCCATAGAGTAGCAGCTGGGGTGCCAAACGCCCGCATGCGGAGATAAGATACAGCTGAAAACCACATGGGCGACGCTTCAGTAACGCCCATCCCTCGTATGATCCCTGAAGTAAGAGCGGCATATAATACAAGTTGAAGAACACCAACAGATAAAGCGAGTAGAAGTGCCGATGAGACTGCAATGGACAAATCCTTCTCCGCTTGCCCTTGATCGCTTTCTCCTTGTTCTTTGTTGCTACGAGCCTTCCCATCTTGTGATGCAACTAGAGAAATACTAGTCCTTAGAAGAGGGTCGTTGTAGAGCTTCGATACGGCGTACTGAGCACTAATGGCAACTCCAGCCCCTCCAAGCACCTCAGGTCCGAGCCTACCAAGATATGCAGTATCTACTAGCGATGCAAGTGGTTCAGCGGCCAATTGGATAAAGGCAGGGAAAGCAATCCCGAAGAACTCTTTTGACAACTTTGACTTGACCTTCTTTACTTCTTCTTCGTGTCCGTTTGCATCAGCTCCTGCAGATAAAGAGTTGTAAATGGTTGATTGTTTCCTTCTTCGAACAACGGCACCAGCACCACCATGCATAATGACATTTGCCTTGACACCAGATACTTGCGGCACCCCATTACTTTGTGCCAGTGAAAAAGGTCCTATGAACGCATTGGTGCATGGTAGGAATGCCAATAGAGACAATCTCATTATTGCTATGGGCTATTATGGGCTATGGGTGAAGAAGTGTACGAAGTGTACGACAGATACCAGGTATGTAATGCAAGTCGGTTGTCGGTTGTCGGATGTCGGATGTTCGAAAGTCGAAGCATCTTGGTCGAATGCATGGCTCTCTTTTGTCCTTCTTAACGGCGTTTTAACCACTATAATTTTCAAACATCCACTTATTACTTATTACTTATTACAAGGTGCGATTGCCATATTATATACGATCGTTCGCAACGGCCGTATCATATTGGTGCGATTTGTTGGTTCTTAGTGAGATTGCTCCGTGAAGCAGCACCCGCCGCGCCATCCAAAGAAAACACGATTACAAACGTGAAAGACTCAGACAAAATCTTGTTGGTCATATCTATCACCTGGTGTTGTCCCCACTCAAAACACTGACCTTCACCATATTGAATATCACCGCAATAAAAAACAATAAATTGAATTTCTCTGTGTTATGACAAAATAATCCTCAGCATTTTGCATGTTCATGCGATTTATAAGGTTTTCAGCTCCTGTTTTGACGTTCTTTATCTTTTTGTTTCTTAGAGTACTACGTACGATTAACAGATCGGCGGATGCAGCTTCTCTCTTTTTGCTGTCATCTAATGGTAACACCTACTAGGTGTCTCGGGCGCCCAACCAAGTCCTCCTGCAGAAGGTCCCACTATGATAGTTACAAGTTGCGGATAAAAGTGCGAATTATAATATGTGTTTGTTAGCGTTAGAGGGCGGTTATGGTAGACACCACTTTTTGTCCTTTATTTCGAACAAACTATGTCCACCCATCCATAAATTGAACATCATATCGATCGTTGAACCTGCACCGTACAAGTAGGATTACGTGTTGCAACGTTATAAATCTCGGCGTTTCAGCATCCAGGTAATATCTTCTCAAGCGTCAAAGGAGATATAAAAGCATGAAATCCAGATACATTTCCAACCCTTTTATTATGGCATGTTTCTTCCCATCCTTACAAAGGTCTATGAAGCCTGTATTTTTTGTGCACAGCTTCATTACAACAAAAACTGCCTTTCGAGCGACAAATGTTTGGTATTCAAGTGTGAACAAAGTGCAATTGCACGGTCACGAAAAGCTTCAAGAACTAAAATATTCTACTCTGCGTCAAGCTATCAGTTCATCAGGAGGAAGTTCTCTGTTCTTGTCAAAGACCGAAACAGAAGACATCAAAGTTTCAATTCAGACACTAGCTGAAAAGCTAGGTGCCGCTTTTCTAGAGGGAGGAACAGATGGCATCATGCAAGTTGCACCATCTGTTATAGGGCGGTTCAGTGGCGAAGAAATTATTTCGTGTGCATTAGAAGCTTCCAAGAACAATAAAGGGCAGGCTGCTGGCATTATCAATGCAATGATTGCATCTTGTGGCGAGCTAGAAAATCAATCATCCGATGCTTTCGCTCTTGCTTGGGAGATTTATTCTATATGGGAAGATATTGCAGAGGAAGTTGAGCTTTACCCCGATATGGTCTCATTTTGCTGCACGTACTCAACTATGAATAGGGCTTCAGAAGTGGATGCTGATGACACAGATTTTTTTAAAGATTGCGCAACTCAAGTGCTAGAACGTGCTCAAAGGTATAGCAAGAAGTTGGCTGGATCTAAACGGAGAAAAATTCTGAATACCTTAGCACGGAAAGGCGGACGTACGGAGGATGTCAAAGCCTCAAATTTTATTAGTCAATTGCAGGAAAATTATGGGCACGATTTTGGCATCCTTCACGAGGATGATAATGTAGTTGTGATAAATAAACCAAGTGGAATGGTTTGCTTTCATAGCCGCAAGACTACGGATGGAAAAATCGGGAGAAAGAAGAAGGCAACGAAGAAGAAAAAGAAAGGATCAAATGAAGAAGTCCGCAGTGATATTTCGCTAGAAGACGCTCTCATTGATGTTGGCTTATCTTTATCTACATTAAATCCAGATGCATTGGGCCTAGTTCATCGAATTGATAGAGGAACATCAGGCTGCATAATCCTCGCAAAAAACAATGCTGCGCACGCAAAACTAGTGACACAGTTCTTCACTCGTCGTGCAAAGAAGCGGTATATTGCTTTGGTGCCAAATCAAGCAAGTGATGGAAGCACTGACATTGCAGATGCTGGCGTCATTAATGAAAAAGTCGAAGGAAGGCCTGCTCAATCGGCGTATCAAGTGGAGCGAGAAATTGGAACGTCTGCTTTACTCGTTGGTGTTGAAACAAAGACTGGGCGAAAACATCAAGTAAGAATACATTGTTCTTCTGGGCTGGGAAGATCAATCTTCCTTGACCCACTGTACAGCAACTCACAAGGGAACAAGAAACAAGCGAGGGAGAAAGTGAAGAAGTCGGACAGCACTTCCATAGATCCAATGAGCAAAGACTGTGTTCGATGTGTTTTGGATAAAATTGTTGATGAAGAGGGAAGAAGGTTCTTTCTTCACGCATCTGATTTAAAGATCGATGAATTTGGCATAGATCTTACTGCACCATTGCCTAGTTGGTGGGAACCAGTTCTTAAAGAACTTGAACAATGCTGAATAGTGAAAATAATGTTTGTCCCTCCGTATTCCTTCATACACCGCGGTGACAACACTAGTAATCTCACATATTATTATTAGAACAACCTGAAAGTGGAATCGTAAAGAAGTCAGTCTAAATGGAATCATCACAGTTTTAAGTTATTACAAGAAGTAAATATAGCCATTTAACAATCCCTAGGACACTAAAAGATGCACGAGGTCTTTTGCAGTATCAAAACTGGTGCCAGTACTGTCGAAGTGGCGAAAGAGTTGCAGATGCAGATATCCGTTTGCAAGAATTGCAATCAATGAATGTGCTGCCCAAGTTACGTCTCAAAGATGTGTAAAAAGATCTAATTAGTTTGAGCGCGGTCGTACTACAAAATTAAAAACTGTATGGTAATTTCAGATTTCGGTCGTTCCTCTGTAATCTTCAATCTTTTCTCGGGTCCTCGATCTGAAGCCCAAGGAACTGAAGCATCGTGCTTGATTTCTACATCGAAAATATGCAATATCTCTATTCGGAGCAGCTCTTGTGACTTGCGATCAATGGTGTTCTCTGAAAATCATTTTGTGTTTTTGGATAGACTATGCAGTGAAGATTTCTAGAGCGAGTGCGTGTACAGTCGCGTGGCAAAGAGTTTTACATGTCCTAAATAAAGGTTGGTGCAAACCAGTTCTTCAACATTGTGTCTATAAGATGGATTCTCAAATTCCATGTTACAAATATGCACCCCCAATAACAGTACAAATACATTGAACGCGTTGAGATACATGTAATAATCTGCCAAATCGTACGAGATGGCCAAAACTGAATTCTGAATGGTAAATTTAGCAAGGTTAAATAAATATAATGACCATTCTACAAATATACTCTACATCCTGTGGCAACTTGCAACAACACAGGCAGAGTTTCTTGACCGTTTGAAAAAGGCTTTCAAAACAAATACAGTATTTGTTTTTCCATTTCTGAAGGAAGGGCGCAACTCACATTTTCACCATCTCTCGAATATTAGTCGATGACTTCTTCAGGCTTGTGGACTGCAAGCAGCGCAACATACTTCACTAATAAGACTGCCAAACTGGCTAGTACCACAATAGTTTCCTTGACGGATTGTAAGCTTCTTTTCGTTCTTTGAGATCCATTCACATCCTTGTTCATTTTGATCATAGTCGAGAAGGAATATGTAGTCAAGGTCGTCAACGCAGGTGATAACAGGAGCCATTGTGGGTGCCTTGGTGGGTGCCTTGGTGGGTGCCTTGGTGGGTGTTCCAATGGGGGCTCCAGTAGGATTGGCGGAAGGCTTGACACTCTGAGTGGGGTTGTTGGTGGGGGAGACACTGGGCTCGCTACTGGGGTTGCGGGTAGGGGTATCGGAAGGCAATCCACTGGGCTCAACAGAAGGCTCGTCAGAGGGTGCAGAGGAAGGAGAATCAGAGGGCATCGTTGATGGTTTCGCACTGGGACTATCAGAGGGCATGCTACTGGGTGCAATGGAAGGCTCGTCAGAGGGTGCAGAGGAGGGAGAATCAGAGGGCATCAATGATGGTTTCTCACTGGGACTATCAGAGGGCATGCTACTGGGTGCAATGGAAGGCTCGTCAGAGGGTGTCTCGGAAGGAGAATCAGAGGGCTCACTGGTGGGCCTCAAAGTGGGGAATGGAGAAGGCATAGGAGAAGGAGGCCTGGTCGGTACTTCAGTGGGCCCGACAGAGGGACCATTCGAAGGCATCTTTGTGGGAGCCTTGGACACGGTAGGAGCAGAAGTGACTGGAGCCATGGTAGGTGGGCTGGTAGGGGGGTTGTTAGGGGTGGGTGCGGCAGAGGGAGCTACAGTGACTTTCTTCTCAGCAGTGTTGAAGCAGAAGTCACATGTGACGGGGCATCCATCTCTGAATGTGCCAAATAGGCCACCTTCACCGAATGACTTGTCAATCCTATCGCAGTATCTGTCAACTCTGCTCTGATTTGCGGCAAGCCATGCACAGTCAGCTGGTAAACCATTATTTCTTTCGAATGTATAGCCTGCTTTATCATCGCAGCAGCTTCCGCAAGTCTGGGGACATGCTTCGTTGACCACGTCGACTTGACACAAAACTTCACGGCGGACTTCATTGATTCTGATGTTCTTACAAGACCTTTGCTTACCGTCGAAAAAGTAACTGAACTCAATGTTGTTCCCGCATTCTGCAATGATCTGAGCTGGGAGGAGTGTGAGCACGAGTGCAAGAGTCTTTGTGTTGAATGAAATCATTGTGTTCCTTTGTGATGGGATGTGATGCTTGAGCAAATACAAGAGATTAAGATTGTGAGAGATATGAAATGGGAATGTTGATTTTTTTACGAGTAGTGTAGTCTCTTCCGTTGAATTTATAGAAACCGTTGACACGGCGTTGAGCGTTGAATATAGTTAAATAGTCTGAAATGATAGAATAATCGTCAAAACAATTAAAAAAACGAATGCTAGTTTTGAAAGTCTTTTCAGTTGGACTTTTAAGAACCGTTGATAAAGCTTTGAGAATTTATAAATAGTCTGAAATAGACACAGAAAAAGAAGCCTAGAATAGTAAAAAACAAAACACAACGAACGGAACACGAAAAAAAACGAAGAATGGTCAGTTAACGCCAAAATAACATCTCAATTTATTTGACCGGAATGATCTAAGCTCTTGGAAAATAGCGGCAGAAAGGGTGACAGCGCTGCTCGATGAATACTTCAGGCTTGTAGACTGCAAGCAGCGCAACATACTTCACTGATAAGACTGCCAGCCTGGGTAGTATCACAGTAGTTTCCTTGACGGATTGTAAGCTTGATTTCGTTCTTTGAGATCCATTAAAATACTTGTTCGGATGAATCCCAGTAGAGAATGAATTTGTAGTCAGGGTCGTCAACGCAGGTGATAACAGGAGCCATGGTGGGTGTCTTGGTGGTTGTTCCAATGGGGGCTCCAGTAGGATTGGCGGAAGGCTTGATACTCTGAGTGGGGTTGTTGGTGGGGGTGATACTGGGCTCGCTACTGGGGTATCGGGTGGGGGTATCGGAAGGCAATCCACTGGGCTCAACAGAAGGCTCGTCAGAGGGTGCAGAGGAAGGAGAATCAGAGGGCATCATTGATGGTTTCGAACTGGGACTATCAGAAGGCATGCTACTGGGTGCAATGGAAGGCTCGTCAGAAGGTGCAGAGGAAGGAGAATCAGAGGGCATCATTGATGGTTTCTCACTGGGACTATCAGATGGCATGCTACTGGGTGCAATGGAAGGCTCGTCAGAGGGTGCCTCGGAAGGAGAATCAGAGGGCTCAC
>Ga0209712_10003173_pt1 | contig 13366 bp, 11 predicted proteins | sample ArcOceMetagenome_FD_187443 | JGI IMG/M metagenome (GOLD analysis project Ga0209712, IMG submission 187443) | Marine eukaryotic phytoplankton communities from Arctic Ocean - Arctic Ocean - Greenland ARC118M Metagenome (SPAdes) (version 2) | ecosystem: Environmental > Aquatic > Marine > Oceanic...
GCCCCACCATCGGAAAATGAATCCGGTGTGACATTCAATATACCCATCACTTTTGGTGTAGATAAATCTAAAAACTTATCTCTAAACTGCATAAACGCCCAATATTCTTAATTTTTTCTTATAAAAAAACGCCTTGCTGAACAATCAGCAAAGCGTTTTCATCACATCTAACAAATTTAGCTTGTTGCGTCGCCAGGGTTACCTACATTCGGTTGTGCTGGCTTATCATCTTTTTTATCAGAGTCAGACACACTAGCACCGCCCGAAGGTTTGCCGCTGTCGTCTTTGTTATCACGCACCCAATCTGCAGGGGGACGTGGCTCTATTCTTGCCATTAAATCATCAATTTGCTTAGCGTCAATGGTTTCGTATTTCATCAAACAATCTTTCATTGTTTCCAAAACATCACGATTTTCAGTCAGAATTTTTTCTGCTCGTTCGTAATTGCGGTCAATGATAGATTTGATTTCAGCATCGATGGCTCGGGCCGTATCATCAGACATATTCTTAGATTTTGCCATACTACGGCCAAGGAATACTTCACCTTCTTCTTCAGCATACAACATAGGACCCATTTTTGAAGATAAGCCCCACTGAGTTACCATTTTACGGGCAATGTCGGTAGCACGTTCAATGTCATTTGATGCACCAGTGGTCACACCATCTACACCTAACGTCATTTCTTCTGCAATTCGCCCGCCAAACAAACTAGAGATCATACATTCTAAGTGTTGTTTGCTGTGACTGTATCGATCCTGTTCTGGCAGATACATAGTTACCCCTAGTGCTCTGCCACGAGGTATAATTGATACTTTATATACTGGGTCATGCTCAGGCACCATGCGACCAACAATTGCATGTCCCGCTTCATGATAAGCAGTATTGGTTTTTTCTTCTTCAGACATCACCATACCCTTACGTTCAGAGCCCATCATGATTTTATCTTTAGCTTTATCAAACTCATCCATGGCAACCACTTTTTTGCCAGTTCGAGCAGCAAACAAAGCGGCTTCGTTGACCAAGTTAGCCAAATCAGCGCCAGAAAATCCTGGGGTTCCACGGGCAATCAAGCTAGCTTCTACATTGTCGCCTAATGGCACTTTACGCATATGTACTTTAAGAATTTGTTCACGACCACGAATATCAGGTAGACCAACCGTTACTTGACGGTCAAAACGACCCGGTCTAAGTAACGCGGGGTCAAGAACATCAGGACGGTTAGTTGCGGCAATAACAATGATTCCTTCATTACCTTCAAAACCATCCATCTCAACTAACATCTGGTTAAGGGTTTGTTCTCTTTCATCGTGACCACCGCCTACACCGGCTCCACGTTGACGACCTACTGCATCAATTTCATCAATAAAGATAATACAAGGAGCTGATTTCTTAGCTTGTTCAAACATGTCACGAACACGTGATGCACCCACACCAACAAACATTTCTACAAAATCAGAACCTGAAATAGTGAAGAAAGGTACTTTTGCTTCGCCTGCTATCGCTTTGGCAAGCAAAGTTTTACCCGTTCCAGGAGGACCAACTAGTAATATACCTGTAGGGATCCTACCGCCTAGTTTTTGGAATTTGCTTGGGTCACGGAGAAAATCAACTAACTCGACGACGTCTTCTTTAGCTTCATCACACCCTGCCACATCTGCAAAAGTGGTTTTAACTTGGTCTTCGCCTAATAATCGAGCCTTACTTTTGCCGAAAGACATAGCGCCTTTACCGCCACCGCCGCCTTGCATTTGGCGCATAAAGAATATCCACACACCAATCAACAACAACATCGGGAACCAAGATATAAATATTGATGTTAATAGAGACGACTCTTCTGGCTCTTTACCAAAAACTGCCACATTGTTTTCGATCAACTCATCCATCAAAGCAAGATCAGTGTAGGGAATAATAGTAGTGAATGATTCACCATTACGTTTCACACCTTCAATTTGCCCTGAATTTCTGTCGATAGTGGCACTGCTGACCACACCATTACTCACATCACGTAAAAACAACGTGTAATCAGTATTGGTTGATTTAGATTCAGTACCAGAAAAATTTTGGAAAACCGACATCAGTACGACGGCGATAACCAGCCATAAGATTAAATTTTTTGCCATGTCGCTCAAGTTGTTAAACCTCTGTTGTTGCTAGAATCTTTATGACTCTAAGAATTGCGTCTCGCGCCTTGTTACCAAGTGACGTTGAGACTACTATAATTTATAACCCGTCGCCACCAGATATACCTCTCTGGACCGCGCTCTAGATGATTCAGGCTTACGGGTTTTAACCGTTTTGAAGGCATTTTGAAGCTCTTTCATAAAAGGTTCAAACCCCTCGCCCATAAATACTTTGATCACAAAACTTCCATTTTTTTTCAAAACTTGGTGACACATGTCAAAAGCTAACTCTCCTAGATACATCGACTTAGCTTGATCTATAGCATCGTTACCACTCATATTTGGCGCCATATCAGACATTACTACGTCTACGTTTTTGCCACCAATTTTGTTCAATAATTCGTTTAAAACATTTTCTTCTCGAAAATCACCTTGAAGAAAAGATACGCCTGCCAAAGGGTCCATAGGTAAAATGTCACAAGCTATGACTAAACCGTCTTCCCCTACCACTTTTGTTGCGTATTGTGACCAACCGCCGGGCGCAGCACCTAAATCAACCACTGTCATAGAGGGTTTAATTAAACCGTCTTTTTGTTGAATTTCTTCTATCTTAAATCCAGCTCTAGATCTCAGACCTTGCTTTTGCGCCTTTTGCACAAATTTGTCGTCGAAATGTTCTTTTAACCAACGCTGGCTACTAACAGATTGTTTATTTTTACTCATCTACCTGTCAAAAACACTGTATTCAAATTAGTAATAAATGGGAGATGGCGTTAGAATAGCGCTTTTCAACCATCCATCTTTAATAAATTTGTAAGAAAAACTAAACAATGACTTTATCAAACAAACAAAAGCAACATCTTAAGGGCTTAGCCCACTCTATAAAACCTGTAGTCCAATTAGGCAACAACGGCCTAACAGAGGGCGTTTTAGCAGAAATAGAAGGTGCTATTAAACACCACGAATTAATCAAGATTAAAATTCCTACGGACGACAAGGAAGAAAAAACTCTCATTATGGATGCGATCATTAGAGAGACCGGTGCAACTAAATTACAATCAATCGGACATGTTTTAGTCTTATTCAAACAAAGTGTTGAAAAAAAGATAGAATTACCAAAGCGCTGATCAATAAGTTCTCAAACATTTAATTGACTAAATCAGCAATATAACGATGCAGGCTGTATCGTTTGTGTGAGTAATGGTTTAACTCTAGGGGCGCACATGTCGCCCATCTGCCAATCCATTCCAACTATTTCTCAATTGCCGCGGCATGATTTAACTCTGGTCAAAAATATGGTCCCTAATGTTAGGTACCTGCACGTTTTTTATACCGCAGGTAAAGACAGGCGTATGACTTAGCGCGAAATTTTTCGCAGCTATTAACAAGGAACGACAGGTCGTAACAAAGTGAGCAATAGCAGCAACAAGCTGTTATTTTGACATTTAATATCGGCTACCTTTTCACATCCCCACACGCCCCCTAAGTTCACTATTTTAGTGGTGGTGCCCACCAGCACCGTGAGCATGTCCATGCTCGATTTCTTCATCGGTTGCTGCACGCACATCTTCAACTTGAAACTCAAATTGTAAGGTTCTTCCCGCCAAAGGATGATTGGTATCTATGGTGACCATAAATTTGCCTACTTTTAAAATAGTGACTTCACGCTGGCCTTGCTCGGAATTGACAACAGCTGTCATCCCAGCTTTCCACTTAGGTTTTTTTTCTGCACTTAGCAGATGTTTAACTGATATACGTTGTTCGCTGTCGGCTTGGATTTCACCGTAAGTTTCTGCAGCTTCTAATTCAGCTTCAAGTAAATCACCTTTGGACATAGACTCCAAAGATTTTTCGATTCCCGGCATCATGTTGTTATAACCATGCAGATAAGCAACGGCTTGGTCGTCAAAGTTAGACTCTAACTGTTTGCCGTCTAAATCTTTGATTCGATAATGGAACTGCACAACTGTGCCTTTTGATATTTGCATAATGTTAGCTTCTAAACGTGAAAAATTAGGAGCAAGATCCTATCAGAATAAAGGTTTACCAATCTACATAAATAACTGGGCACTCAGAATGCAACCAGCTATTTTGAACAAGACTAACGATACTGCAATACTCTAATCATCATCTGCACCTGACACTATATTAGCAATGTTAAGTAAACTTAAAACCGCCATATAGTTAACCGAACCTTTAGGATATCGGCCTTTGGAGTTGTGTACACCTGCATCTTTATCCATTAACAACTCCAACGCATCATCAACCGTTTCAACCACACAAATATGAAATTTTTGGGCTTTCACTGCTGCCAACACTTCTTTATCAAGCATAAGGTTCACTTGATTAGACTTTGGAATAATCACTCCTTGATTACCTGTTAACCCGCGATGTTGGCAAAGTTTAAAGAACCCCTCAATTTTTTCATTCACGCCACCCACAGACTGGACTTGACCGTACTGGTTTATCGAGCCCGTAATGGCTAAGTCTTGACGAACAGGCATTTTAGTCAAGGCAGAAATTAGCGCGATTAATTCTGCTAACGAAGCACTATCTCCATCAATGTGTCCGTAAGACTGCTCAATCGCTATGTTGGCTGATAAAGTTAACGGAAATAATTGTGCATATTTGTGTCCCAAGTACCCGGTTAACAACATTACACCTTTAGAGTGACTGGCTTGACCGAGTTCGACTTCTCGCTCGATATCCACCACACCATTAGAGCCTGCGTATACAGTCGAGGTAATCCGCGCAGGAGTGCCAAACATGCTGTCGCCAATTTCTAGCACGGTTAAACCATTCACTTTACCAACATCGACGCCTTGCGTCGCAATCAGAATTTGACCTTGTTTAATATCGTCTAAAACCGCTTCACTAACACGACCAGTACGTTGTGTTTTTGCTGCCAAGGCAGCTTCGATATGCGTCACATCGAGTTCTTGAGTTTGTTGCTGTCTGCAAAAATATTCGGCTTCGTGCAGAAGCTCAATTACATCTGAAAAACGAGCGGATAATCGTTGTTGATGTTCAGCAAGCCTTAAACTGTATTCCACTAATCGATACATAGCTTTGGCGGAAATACTCTGTAAACCAAGCTCTGTGACCTGACTTCTTACACGGCCGACAAAATCAAACAATGTCTTTTTATCCAAGAGGATCTCGTGATCAAAATCCACTAACACTCTAAACAACTCATAAAATTCATCATCGTAATCTTGCAAAGTGTAATAAAGGTCACGTGAGCCCAAAAGTATCACTTTGACATCTATTGGTATTTGCTGGGGATTGAGCGTGATGGAATTCACCATTCCAACATCATGTTGTGGCAGGTCCATTTTGAGCGACCCAAATTTAAGTACTAATTTTAGGGTTTCCCATGCATAAGGCTGGTCAATAAGTTTGTCTACGTCGAGCAGTAAATACCCGCCATTTGCTCGATGCATCGCACCAGGGCGGATCATCCGATAATTAGTGAAAACCGAACCTTGAATATTGGTATATTCGACCCTACCAAACAAATTTTGATGGGTTGGATTCGGCTCATATATTACTGGAGAGCCGCTGTTTAAATCATGTGAAACCAGAATATTGGGCAGGTATTGTTCTTCTAAGATCGAACGTTTATCGTACTCGTCATGTTTGTCTTCTTTTTTGTCGTCAGCTAATACTTCTACCACTGTTTCAACTAAGTGTGGTTTAAGCTGACGTAAAAACTTTAAGATAGCCAGTTCAGAAGAATACTTGTGTTCTAAATCCTTTAGTAAAGGTCTGATCCCCTGCTCTGCCGTTTGCTTTTTTAAGGCTCTTAATTTTTCAGCAGTGGCTCTTTTCCATTTGGGTAATTCAATTAACGCCTCACTCAATTTGTCTTCGAGATCATCAATTAATTGGTAATAGTGTTGTCGTTGTTCATCCGACTCTTTAGCAAACTCTTCATCATTAACAGGTTTACCATCAACAATGGGTGAAAAGGTAATGGTGCCGCCATCCTCATACAATGCGACACTCTGTTGCTGCGCTTGTTTTTCAACTTCATCGATCGCGCTGTCATATCTGTGGTCAAATTCACGGGTGATTGCGGCTTTTTTACGCTGATAACCAGGGTTATCAAATGCCGCAGGAAAAGTATCTAATAGTTCATCAACCAGATTTTCCATGTCTTTTACCAGCTTTTTACTTTCACCTGCTGGCAGCTTCAATGAAAAAGGTTCACGTTCATCTTCAAAATTATTGATATAACACCAATCATCAGGTGTGAAGGTTTTACTTACGTATTTATCAATGAATTCATGAACTAAAGTAAAGCGCCCCGTGGCTTGTTCACCCATAACATAAAGATTGTATCCGCGCGATTCTATGCCTAAACCAAAAGATAGCGCTTCACGCGCCCTATCCTGACCGATAAAAGTGGAATTTAATGCTTGTTGATCTTTCAGCGCTTGATTAATCAATCGTCTACTGGGTTTTGCAGTCAACTGCTGCAGATGTAAGGCATATTTGCTTTGCATGTTAGAAGGCTTAATTACTACTAATTGTAAATATACCAATTAGTGAAACCTGTAATCATCAAGCTGTCAAACGGATACGAAAAGAATCTGGAAAAGTGACTATTTTTAATACAAATTATGCTGAATATCTGTTTTAAGCTTGGATTCTTTTAACTGGTCAATATTTAATCATTTAAATACAAATCACTGAATACATCTAAAAACTTCAGAATAAGCTCGATAAATCACGTATTTACTATTGTTAGCAAGGGATACGCTAAGGTATTCTAATCAGCTAAATTTATATCACTGTTTAGGGTCATATTGACCTTATCGCTGTAGTCACGGAAATCTTTTTTAATGGCCGAAAAACTGTACCAACCTCAAGAAATCGAAAAAGAGGTTCAAGCCTATTGGGAAACCCAGCAAACATTTAAAGCAACCGAAGACGCTAATAAAGAAAAATTTTATTGTCTTTCTATGTTTCCTTATCCCAGTGGCCGTTTGCATATGGGTCATGTTCGTAATTACACCATTGGTGATGTAATTAGCCGTTATCAAAGAATGTTAGGTAAAAATGTGCTGCAACCAATGGGTTGGGATGCCTTTGGCTTACCCGCTGAGAACGCAGCCATTAACAATAATACCGCACCGGCCAAATGGACTTACTCGAATATTCAGTATATGAAAACCCAATTAAAAACCTTGGGGTTTGGTTACGACTGGGATCGCGAAATAGCGACCTGTAAAAAAGACTATTACCGCTGGGAACAATGGTTTTTCACTCGCCTATTCGAAAAAGGTTTAGTCTACAAAAAGAATGCGACAGTTAACTGGGATCCAGTAGACCATACCGTTCTCGCTAACGAACAAGTGATTGATGGTCGTGGTTGGCGTTCTGGCGCCTTAGTTGAACAAAAAGAAATCCCTCAGTGGTTTCTTAAAATCACTGACTACGCAGAAGAATTGGTCAACGATTTAGAACAATTAGAAGAATGGCCAGAACAAGTCCGCGCCATGCAGAAAAACTGGATTGGCCGTTCAGAAGGAGTAGAAATAACCTTCGCACTTGAACAAACAGTTGTAGAACTAACAAGTTTTGATGTGTACACCACTCGCCCTGATACATTATTTGGTGTGACCTATGTTGCCGTAGCAGCGCAGCATCCTATTGCATTAGAAGCGGCCAAAACTAACAATGATTTAGCTACATTTATCGAAGAGTGCAAAAATACTAAGGTGGCCGAAGCTGATATGGCCACTATGGAGAAGAAAGGCTGCGCTACAGGTTATTACTCTATTCACCCATTAACCGGTGACAAAGTTCCGGTTTGGGTAGCCAACTTTGTATTAATGGGCTATGGCTCAGGTGCGGTGATGGCAGTACCAGGGCACGATCAACGTGACTGGGAGTTTGCCACTAAATATGGTCTTGAAATTAAACAAGTTGTGCAAGCCGATGCACAAAGTAGTGTTGAGTGTGATTTAAGCCAAGGGGCCTTTACAGAAAAAGGCCTGTTAGTTAATTCTCACGAATACGATGGCCTCACTTCAGCAGAAGCCTTTGACAGAATTGCAGAAACCCTTAGCGAACAAAACAAGGGCAAAAAGAAAGTCAATTATCGTTTGAGAGATTGGGGCGTTTCACGGCAACGTTATTGGGGCACCCCTATTCCAATGTTGAATTTAGAAAACGGTGAATCAGTACCTGTACCTATTGACCAATTGCCAGTCGAATTACCCGAAGATGTGCATATGAACGGGGTTATTTCTCCGATCAAAGCAGACCCTGAGTGGGCTAAAACTGAATATAACGGCCAAGCTGCATTAAGAGAAACCGATACCTTTGATACTTTTATGGAATCATCATGGTATTACGCTCGGTATTGTAGCGCGCAAAACGACCAAGTTATGTTGGATCCCGCACAGGCCAACTATTGGTTGCCAGTCGATCAGTACGTGGGCGGAATTGAACACGCTATTTTGCACTTATTGTATTCGCGTTTTTTCCACAAACTTTTGCGTGACGAAGGTTTGGTTCAATCTGACGAACCTTACAAACGTTTATTATGTCAAGGCATGGTGTTAGCGGATTCGTTTTATCGTGAAGATGCTGCGGGTAAAAAAGAATGGTTTTCTCCTGCTGATGTTCTCAGTGAAAAAGACGATAAAGGCAGGATATTAACATCTGTGCTTGAGTCTGATGGGCAAGAAGTACTGCACGGCGGTATGACCAAAATGTCTAAGTCTAAAAACAACGGTATCGATCCCCAAAAAGTTATTGACGTGTACGGTGCTGACACCATTCGAGTTTTCACTATGTTTGCAGCGCCTCCTGAACAAACACTAGAATGGATCGACTCTGGAGTTGAAGGTGCTCACAGATTTGTAAAACGTCTTTGGAACTTAGTGCAAGAGCACGTAGAAGCAGGAGAAGTTGTCGCTTTAGATAAAGCTAATTTGTCGAGCGCCCATAAAAACCTTAGACGCTTGATACACAAAACGATTGAAAAAGTCAGTGATGATATTGGTCGTCGTCAGACATTTAACACAGCTGTTGCCGCCACCATGGAATTGCTCAATCATTTGCAAAAAGCTCCTAAAACGTCTGAACAAGATTTAGCAGTACTGCGTGAAGGCATCAATGCAATAGTTTTGTTGTTAGCGCCTATCGCCCCACATATTTGTCATGTGATGTACAAAGACTTAGGTCACAAGGATGAAGTCGAAACCGCGTTATGGCCTTTGGCAGAAGCTGATGCAATGGTTGAAGACGAAAAACTAATCGTATTGCAAGTCAATGGTAAAGTCAGGGCTAAAATTACCGTCGCTGCAGATGCCACAAAAGAACAAGTCGAGTCTATGGGTTTAGCCGAACAAAATGTGCAGCAACATACCGATGGTAAAACAATCCGAAAAGTTATCTATATACCAGGTAGATTACTCAACATAGTGGCGAATTAAGGTGCTAAAACGCATAATTTTAAATGTTTGTATGCTCACTATTATATTAACAATAGTAGGATGCGGCTTTAAATTACGTGGTGACTACGGGTTGCCAGCAGATATTCAGCAATTGCAGTTATTGGCGGCACAAAAAAACACACCATTACAGAGGATATTGGAGAAACAGCTGCAAGGGTTTAACATCGAAGTTTGGGATAACACGGCCAGTGTTTCCAAAATTAATGAACAAGTAGATGCAGTTGTTTATTTAACATCCGACCGACTTGAAAGACGACTACTGTCTCTTTTTTCAACCGGACAAGTAGCTGAATATGAGTTGGTGTATACCATTAAATATCAGATCCAATTTCCTGCACAAGATCCCCAGGAAATAGAATTTGACGTCACTAGGGAATATCAAGACGATCCCGATGAGGTGTTAGCAAAATCTCGTGAATTGGACTTAATCCAAAACGAAATGCGCCGCGAAGCAGCCAATCGAATCATCCGTCAAATTGCCAGTTCATATAGTAATTGGCAACAGACTACAGGTGGCTAATGCAGGTTTATCCAAACCGTTTTAAGCTTGATGCCTCCTCAGAGCTAAAACCCTTTTATTTGATTTTTGGTGATGAGCCGCAACAAAAACTTGAATGTATTGAGCTAATTAGAGTAGCCGCTTTAGCCCAAGGCTTTGACGAGCGTCAGTCCTTAGTTGTTGACGGCCAATTTAGCTGGGACTCACTGATTGAAGCAACTCAAACTTTATCGTTGTTTTCTAGCAGACAAATAATTGAGCTCGAATTACCCACAGGCAAACCTGGTGCCGAAGGTAGCAAAGTATTAAGTGCCTTGGCGCAACAAACTAATCCTGATGTATTGATTGTTATACACGGTGGCAAAATTGGTAAAGATGTTCAAAATACCAAGTGGTTTAAGGCAGTGGATAAACACGCTGTTTATGTGCCTTGTTATCCTCTTGAAGGCAATGCTTTATATCAATGGCTAAATAACCAAATGCGTTTAGCAGGTATGCAGCCATCCCAACAAATTTCACAATTATTGGTTGACTACTGTGAAGGTAATTTACTCGCTGCCAAACAAGAAATCCAAAAATTAATGCTGATTTATCCTCAAGGCAACCCTAGCTTTGAGCAGGTTGAAGAGGCGGTAGTGGATCAGTCTAGATTCACCGTTTTTCATTTAGTCGATGTTTTGCTCAGCGGAGATGCTCAAAAAGCAGTCAAAATGCTCTATCGATTGGAAAGTGAAGGAGTCGAGCCCAATATTATTGTTTGGGCCTTGACCCGCGAATGGCAAACCTTGCAAGCAATATTATTTGACCGTCAGCAAGGTAAAACGATTAACTGGAATCAGCACCGCATCTGGAAAAGTCGACAGTCTTTATATCAGTCAGCATTACAACGATTATCTTTAGAACATATGCGAGCGCTGCAGCAAAAGTTAACTGAGTTTGATAGCGCCATCAAACAATCGCAAGTTGTGCGTCCTTATGTGGAGTTATGCCATTTATGTTTGCTATTTGTTCCATGTTCACTGAATAATGTGCCTTTAGACTATGGCATTTTAGATTAGGAGTGATTTAGTGATATGCAACTTACTCCTCCTTTAGGTATTTTTGGTGGCACTTTCGACCCGATTCACAATGGACATATTTTTCCCGTGCTGGAAGGGGCAGAAAAAGCCAATATCAAAAAAATAGCTTTGATGCCATGTTTCATCCCAAGTCATAAAAACCCAGCAATGGCATCAAGCGAAGACAGACTTAAAATGGTAGAACTAGTTTGTGCTGACTATCCTTTGTTTTATCCTGACTCAAGAGATATTAAACGAGGAAAGCCTACCTTTAGCGTCGACTCTTTAAAAGAAATACGCAGTGCAATGCCCAATACCCCGCTGTGTTTTTTCATTGGCACCGACTCCTTGCAAAATTTGTTTTCATGGCACCAATGGGAAACACTATTTTCTCTTTGCCATTTTGTAGTGTGTGAAAGAAAAGGAGAATCAGTAAAAATTCTAAACAGTCATTCTGATAACTCTTTACAACTGCAAGCCAAAAACTTGCATACACAACAACTGCAAGCACTGCTAAACAAAAGACAAACTTTTACTCCAATGGCTCTGCATAATAGTCTCGCTGGACATATTTATGTCGCCAATACACAGACATTAACAGTGTCATCCACTAAAATAAGACAACAACTTGATAAAAATCAATCAGTTGATAATTTTTTGCCGCCAAAAATAATAGATTATATTCAACAGCATAAGCTCTATCAGCCAAGTGCAGATTTCTGTTAAACTACTTCAAACTCAATCGTATAAAATTCAACCATAAGGAAAGTCTTTGGATCACCAACAATTAAAAGCCTTTGTAATAGAAAAAGTCGAAGACCTAAAAGGCCGCGACATCATTGATATAGATGTTGCTGAAAAATCTTCCGTTACCGAAACCATGTTAATTTGCTCAGGTAATTCTAAACGTCATGTCATTTCAATTGCCGAAAATGTGGTCGTTGAAGCCAAACAAGCCGGAACAGCCCCTTTAGGTATTGAAGGGCGTGAAACTGGAGACTGGGTGTTAGTTGACTTAGGTGACGTGGTATTGCATGTAATGCAAGACGATGCCCGCGATTTTTATCAGTTGGAAAAACTCTGGGGTTAAATTAACCAGTGCGTATTCAAATGATAGCAGTGGGCATGAAAATGCCCATATGGGTTGAACAAGGTTTTACAGAATATTGCAGGCGTTTCCCTGCAGATATGCCTTTGCATCTCACCGAAATAGTCGCCGGAAAACGTGGCAAAAATGCTGACATCAAACGCATTTTGCAAAAAGAAGGTGAACTGACTCTGGCTGCCATTCCCAAAGGTAACAGAGTAGTCACTTTAGAAGTAACAGGTGCACCCTGGGACACTCCAAAATTGGCTAAAACCATGCAACACTGGCAAATGGATGGCAGAGATGTGAGTTTGTTAATTGGTGGCCCTGAAGGTTTATCACCCGATTGTATAAAAATTGCGGAACAAAAGTGGTCATTATCGAGTCTTACCTTACCGCACCCTTTAGTGCGAGTAATTGTAGCTGAGAGTCTGTACCGAGCTTGGTCAATTAATAATAACCATCCTTATCATAGAGAATAAATTTGCCTTCACCGCGTATCCTCATAAAAGACCATTCAGCGGAAGCCAACCTTTTTGCTAGACGTACTTTTATTGGGCTATTAGTTGTATTTGTTATGGTAGGCATGGTGTTGACAAATTTGTATTATTTGCAAATAAGTCGATTCGAAGATTACCAAACACGGGCAGATGGTAACCGTATAAAGGTCCTACCGGTGGCACCTAATCGTGGATTGATTTATGACCGTAATGGAATATTACTAGCAGAAAACCGTCCCGTTTTTAGTCTACAAGTCATCCCGGAAGAGATTGAAGATTTAGAACTGACTATCAATCAACTAAGCACTCTGCTAGATATTGACGAAGATGGTGTCAGTGACTTTTACAAAGACTTAAAAGGCACTAGGCGTTTTAAACCGGTTAACTTGATCAACCGTTTAAACCCTAAAGAAGTGGCGCTGTTTTCTGCCAAACAACATAATTTTCCTGGCGTATCTGTCGAGGCTAGACTGGCTCGCTATTATCCATATGGCAGTGCCCTGACCCATGTTTTAGGTTACGTAGCCAAAATCAACAAAAAAGATTTACAGAAGCTCAATGAAGCTGGATTTGAAGCAAACTATGCAGCCACTTATGACATAGGTAAAAGGGGCATAGAAAAATACCACG
>Ga0209712_10003174_pt1 | contig 13363 bp, 14 predicted proteins | sample ArcOceMetagenome_FD_187443 | JGI IMG/M metagenome (GOLD analysis project Ga0209712, IMG submission 187443) | Marine eukaryotic phytoplankton communities from Arctic Ocean - Arctic Ocean - Greenland ARC118M Metagenome (SPAdes) (version 2) | ecosystem: Environmental > Aquatic > Marine > Oceanic...
CCACGATGTTGACCATTTGAAGAAGTCAATGATGTTCTAGTAGTTGCCGAAGAATGCGAGTGTTGAGAAGAGGACTTGTGGTGCAGCGAGGAAACATTTTGATACGTCGGTGAACTAGTGGGAAGATATGTGCTTGCTGGTTCATTTTCTACAGCGAAAGGTAACTCCATTCTTCCAAAGGGTTCGGTTTATATAGCAGATCAAATCTATGGTCGGTGTAAATAAAGGTGTTGGCACAAATGGATTGATTCCTGATTCCTTCATCATACACAATAATACACAATACAGAAGAAGGATCTTGGGTCCAGGTTTTCATTCACATGCATTTTTGTTCTTTCGAGAGGCCTTTCGGGACGTCGAGGTTGTCAATGTTAATGTTCGTGTACCCGTTATAATACCTGTCATTTATTTGTCATCCCTTCTTTATTATTATTTTTTGTCTACTGAAAGCAAACTCCAACAATTCAGAATTTTTCTGAGTAATTGCATGATAGAGCCATCACTATCACCAGGATATGAATATGATACCAGGTAATTTCAGTATGATTGCAACTCGGATCAAATTGAAAATAAAATTCTTTCTCTTTGTGTGTCAGATATGAAAATGTTCTAACATGAGGTTATGATCTTTTACCTCCTTCGCTTCCTCTTTCTTTCCTTTAAAATCCTTTTGAAGCGACCAGGATGATCGAAGAATACCATCATAGTACGCAGTTCCGCAATCAATCCTGAGTAATAGTAATCAATACAATTCAGTCGAATTTTGAGTCGGGCTTTTGATTCTAATACTACAGTTCCGCCAAAAGATAAATCGTTCCACATCATGTCGAACAATAGACCTGCAATCATCACCGTCGAGGAGGGATGGAACGAGATTCGAACCAATGTAAGTACAGACAGGTCAGCAGAGATTGAAATGAGTGAATGTTACCACCGTCACTGGTCTTCTGCGTTTTTTTCTGTTTGTGCAATCGATCTATTGATGGTTTCAAATTATGGTGGTGCGGAGACATTGTCAAGTTGATATTGAATACGTCTCCGCTCTAGATCGGCAACTATGATGAGAGGTGGAAGCGTTATTGCAGCAGGATAACAATCAGGAGTACCCCGTGATCTTTCCACGGCGCCGTGAGGAGGGCAGCATTCTTTGATGTTTGGCGTTTGGAATAAAGGAAGCCCCGGACGGCTAGATGGCACGGTCGAATCTCTCGCCTCTGCTGAAACGTTCTATATCCTCGTCTTCTTCCGCGGGTATTACTTACTAGTACCGTATAATTTCCACCTCGGAATTGTGAGGAAGCTTCGCAGCCTGGATCGTGCCCACATTTGCATTGGAAGTGATGGATGGTACAGTACAATACAGTACAGTAATATCCAGGATGATATTACCGCTGACATCATTATTCTTGCGAAAGGAGAGACGGCTGCTGCGCGTTAGATCCGGGGATGAAATTTTGAAGGAAATATAAAATCGCGCTAATTTTTCTGGCGTAGATATGAATGTTGGTGCAAATGATCGGTTCTGCTGCGAGAGATGATCGTTGCTATCGATCAATACATTTCAGTCAATGTTGCATTGTTTGAAACATGCGATGATGGCAGTGAGCCCATTTTCAAACCTCCAGTGTTTGCTCACCCATCTTCTGCCTTTGTCTTTTTTAACAATAGGCCATTGATCGACTAGAAGATATTCTGGACAATGGACTGAGGGAAACTGGAGGTAGAATGTTTGGGAACAATGATTACATCAGGGTTTACACGTAAGTTATGTGGCACCTTCTCTTCGTATAGTTAGATTTGTATCCGACTTTCTTTCTCCCGTTCAATGTTCAATGGCTAACTCAAATTCCCACACCATCCGATATCGATAGTCTCTGCTATGACATGTGCACCCAGCGCTCGCCCTACAACCACTCACGTGACCTCTACTCTCGACATGGAGAAACCATCGAACACTACCTAACCCGAACAGTCCTACCCGCTCTACGTGCCAAAGCATCCCAGGGCGGAACGATCCTCCTCAACGAACTGCAACTCAGATGGTCAAACCATCAAATTATGAACAAATGGATGACCAAGTTTTTCAACTACCTTGACAGATTTTACGTCAAGCATCATAGCCTTCCCACTCTTTCTCAAGCGGGTTTGAGGCATTTCAAGGAAAATATTTATGAAGAGATCAAGAGGGAGAGTACCAATGCAATTATTGGTCTTATTGATCAAGAGAGGGAGGGGAATATGATTGATAAGGCTCTTATCAAGACCAACATTGAGCTCTATGAGAATATCGGTATGGGGAATCTTGAGTCTTATACTACAGATTTGGAATTGCCCCTTTTGGATGCAACGAGGGAGTATTATGCTAAGAAGAGGGAGGAATGGATTGTGGCGGATTCTACACCCGAGTATTTGATAAAGGCCGAAAAGGTTTTGACCGAGGAGAAGAACCGTGTGCATGATTATCTCAACCCTGCTTCAGAAGGAAAATTACTTCGTGTGGTGGAGGAGGAGATTCTTGAAAAAGTTGAGACTGTGTTGCTTGAGAAGGAAGGGTCGGGATGCCGGGTTTTGCTTTCCAATGATAAGTCAGAGGACTTGCAGAGAATGTTTCGCCTCTTTTCAAGGCTTGAGAATGGTCTTCAGCCAATTGCATCAATTGTTGAGAAATTCATCTGTGACATGGGTAACGAGATTGTTCAGCAGAGACAGGCTCGTTTGGATAGTGGAGAGAAGGATAAGAATGATGATCCTGTTTTTGTCAAGGCATTGCTCGCTCTTCATGATAAATACTTGGGCGTTATCAAGACTGACTTTTCAGGTCATTCCATCTTCCAGAAGGCGCTTACGGAAGCTTTTGTTGAGTTTGTCAACAAGAATGTAGGAAACTACACAAATGCAGAGTTCATGTCTACCTATTGCGACCGTATCTTGAAGAGTGCCAAATTGACTGAGGTCGAAGTAGAGGATAGTCTCGAGAAGGTTGTCCAATTATTTTCCTACTTGACCGAAAAGGATTTGTTTGCTGATATTTACAGAAACCAACTCGCAAGGAGAATCTTGAATGAAAGATCTGCGAGTAACGATGCTGAAAAGGTTATGATTTCCAAACTGAAGATTAAGTGCGGTACCCAATTTACTTCAAAGATGGAAGGTATGCTCAATGATTTGGCAGTCGGTGCTGACTCCAGGGTTGATTTTGATGAACATATGAAGAAACACAGTACCAAAATCAACTTTGGTGTTCAAGTCTTGACCACTGGTTACTGGCCTACGTATAGTAGTCCTTCCATAACAGTTCCAGATGAGATGACTAAATGCATAGATATTTTCAAAACGTTTCACGATCAGAGACATCAACAGCGCAAGCTCAGTTGGGTATTATCGCTCGGAAGCGCCACCGTTCGTGCTAACTTTGGGAAGAAGATATACGATCTCGAGGTTACAACTATGCAGGCAATAGCGCTGAATGCATTGAACGGGGGCAAGACTAAGACCTATGATGAGTTGAAGGATGAATTGAACCTCGAAGATGGTGATATCAAACCATTGATGCATTCCTTGTCTTGTGGAAGGCATAAGGTTGTGAACAAGACACCCGTCACCAAGAGTATCAGCAATACTGATAGCTTTACTGCCAACGCCAAATTCACTAGCAACATGAGAAAGATTCGTATTCTAATGCCCGAGAAAACATCGCACAATGCGAAGAAGGTCGAGGAGGACAGAAATCACGCAATTGAGGCGTCTATTGTGAGAACCATGAAGGCAAGAAAGACCTTGAGGCACCAGCAATTGCAAATGGAGGTACTTTCGCAGCTTGCCTTCTTCAAACCAAATCCTCGTGTGATCAAGAAGAGAATTGAGGGTTTGATTGAAAGAGAGTACTTGGAGCGTAGTGCCGAGGACAGCCAGGTTTACAATGTAAGTTTTATTGTTGCGACGGGTACATATGCACATTAGCATCGATTGATCTAACCTGCTTTATCACTCCCAACAGTATCTTGCATAAAACGATTTCTTGGAAAGTTCAAAGTTTTTTTTACCGAGAAGGAGTTTAGTTTGTGTTTGTACAAAAAATCTGGTAAATAATGTGGGGGTGTCAAAACTCATTATTTTTACTCTGGAATAATTGTACTTTAATATTGTCCCTTTTCGAAGTCTGATTTAGACCACGAGGGAGATAACAAGAATAATTGCCCTCCTTACATAAACTGAAAACCTGATCACTGTCGTCCTTCAACATGATGCGGTAATGGAGAAATTCTTTAGTTTTACTGGAAAATTTGCATTCATGTATTTAGCGCAGATAGTCCTCATCAGAAGTAAATATAGACTGACTTTTAGTGTATTATGTGTGTTTTCCACCAATCCCCAAGTCACCCCAGATTGGTTTAGTCCGAATGACAAGAAGATAGATCGGTAAATTATGCAGTTTGTTCGTTCGCTTATATCCTTGTATCTATTTAGTTTGGACTTATTGTTCTTTTCTTGACTTGTTCAGTTCTTGACCTTGTTCTTGTTCTTGCGCAGTCTGAACAATCCAAATTTGCGCTTTCTCTTTGGTGATGCTGCTGCTTCCATTGCGTTTTGTGTTGCTGTTTCTTTCAGGTTCATGTCAACTACATAACGACGAGGAGTAGGAGGAGGTGATTGAAGGAATGTTGATCCGTCGTCACTAACTTCACTAGCTGTCTCTCCAGAATCCTTCTCGACAGCAACAGATGCTACCTGCTCTTCTGTGATGGTAGGAAGCTCACTTGATTGTCCAGCCTCATCAATTGCGTTGCTTGTAGTCTTGTAACTGCTCTCAACCTCGTCGGTATTAAGTATCTTAAGCTGAGCCTCAACGATGGCAGAAATTTCATCATCCTCCTTGCTAAGCTTTGCAAGAGTACGCTGGTGGACCTCAAGAGCAATCGCAGCGATGGCAATGAGGCCTGCAACAATCATAGCAACACCATTGCTAAATCCTGCTCCCTCGGGCATAACGTGGTCAGCAAAGGTGAAGGGCTCGTTGAAGAATGCCATGAACGTATCAAGTACCTGCTTAGATGTTGAAGTAGTAGTATCGATGCGGGTCACAAGATTTTTCTGGGTAGTGTCGATGGTGGCAACAATCTTCTTTTGAGTGGTGTCAATTCCAGTGACCACACCGTTGTGGGCCATTACAATACCACGGGCAAACATACAGCGAGCAAGCATAACTCCATCAGAAAGGGTCAATGACTCGCTTCTGTAAGGATTTGACATGAACGCCATCTTGCGTTTGTTAATGTGATCGACTGGTAGCATGGCAGGGCACAATGTATTGATACTTAGGAACTCCTTAACGTCCATAAAGCTTTCAGTGTTCTTGACAGGGGTATCGCTCTGGCACAAAGGGGTTTCGGACACAGTAACGATAGGGGCAGGTTCGAATGCTAAGCCTGTGACTACAGGGAGCAAGGTGGCAAGGACTACTCGTTGGAAGATCATCGTGAATTCTTTTGTGTAATGAGAATAATGGATGCTTCGTCTTGCTTTCCGCGTTTGTTCAATCTCTATTTATGGTGAGTGTGGCAGTTCACCAGTAAGTTCGCACGTAAATTCCCAAACCGAAATGTCGTTGCAGGATTCGGCACAGTACAACAAACTAAAGTCTGTGATTTTGAATAAAATAGCGAGTTTAATGAAATTTGTACCAACAAAGGCTTAAGTAATTGATTCTTCAGATGGGATTGAGAAAACTGTTTATCACATTTGAAAATCTGTACTAATCTGTTTCGATCGTTGAAGAAGATTGACGTCAGCACAGCGTGACACGTACTGCAGTCCATTCTTATTTCCAGGATGTGATGATGACGTCATAATGTTTTTCTAAAGATATTTAACCTGCAATATTATTGTCAGTAGAACTTCAAGTACGAGAGTACGAGTATTCAATATCTTTTCGTGTTTTCGCTTATGTGGGATTTTTCTATCCACCAACAACAAGAAGAAGCGGTCCAACCAACAACCATCAACCATCATCGCCGCCTACCCACCGCCCATCGCATCATCATCACACCATCAGAATTTTTAGAGCATCGATTGTTACCGTACAATCTCTCCTCCAAAACTTTGCACTTCCCTTCTACACATTGAACATTGTCATCTTCTAAAATGATCTCTCAAGTATCACGCCGCTTTTTGGCCACTTCTCTTCGTCACAGAAGTCAAATGCAAATGCCCATATCGACGCGTCTATTTTCTAGTCTCCCATATCATATTGTTATGGGTATGCCCGCCTTATCTCCCACCATGGAGACCGGGACAATCTCATCATGGAAAGTGAAAGAAGGAGATTCTTTCATAGCTGGAGACTCCCTTGCTGAAATTGAAACTGATAAGGCTTCCATTGATTTCGAAGCGCAGGATGATGGAGTAGTTGCAAAGATCCTTGTGGAAGCAGGAAGTGCGGATATAGCTTGTGGGAGCCCAATTTTGGTAACTGTAGAGGAGGAGGATGATGTTGCAGCTTTTGCAGATTATGTAGTGGAAGAAGTTGCAGCGGAGTCTGCTCCGGAACCTACACCTGCTGCGGAACCCACACCTGCGCCTGCTCCTGTGGTAGCTGCTGCGCCAGCACCGGTACCTGTTGCAGAGGTTGCTCCTGAACCGATTGTTGCAGCAGCAGTAGCAGCACCCGTAGTAGCAGAAGTTGTCGTTGCATCTGCGCCTACTGTAGGAACTTCATGGGGAAACTTTGCGAGTGTTAGGTCCCCACTCGCTTCTATTCTATCGGCTGATCAGAAGAAGTATGTTGACAAGTATGGGTCAACTGGACAAGTTCCCCTTTGAATGTGTTGCAATACAGGTGTCAAACTAGATTTAAGAGGCTCAGTGGTGTAGAAAAAAAGAGAATGGCTCCTTAAAAGATCGTATTTTTTAAACAAAAATCTGGCTTCTTCTAGATTCAGATTAGCGATGCCAAGGCTTGTTTTTCTTCTTCATTGTATTGACATTTTTTGCAACTTTTGTGAGAAGCGAGAACTCTGCATAGCGCAAGTTCCATCAGAAATCCAATGCTACTGCCCCCGTAGTCACAATTTGTTCGAAGTACCGAAAGATGACGGACACATGTTTTTCCTTTTTTCAAAGTCCAAGCATTCGTATATTATCACATATTGCAAGCTTGTGAGAACTGGGCATAGCGTAAGTTCCATTAGAAATCCAATGCTACTGCAGTACACAGTTCAAAGTTCAAAGTACGAAGTTCCAGCAAATAGATACATACCACCGGGTGCCGGGGGTCAAGAAGGGCGGACAGACATTTCCATTTTTTTCAACGGAAGTCAAAAATGATATTTTCCGGGAAGAACTGAGGGAATAAAACGCCACTTGAACGACTGAAACAAAGGAAGCAAGAAGCAAAGTGCACTCTACCGGTAGTGTAACACACACCCTCTTCCAACTTTCTTGAGTTGTGACCTTGCATGTTTGGAGGATTCGAACAGATAATATCCAATTTTACAAAGACAAATCAAGATATGGTAAGTTGTAGTGGCAGCGAAGAGGGGCTGAGGCGGGACCACAAAGTCCAAAAAAGCGTGAATTAAATTGCAGAGAAGTCTTCTTGAGGATGCTACTGCTTCATCATCTATCATCTCTTAGTGGCTCGCTCGCTTCGTCGAACAAATGTCTCACATCTTTGCGCCATTGTATTCTATTCTATTACTCCACGAAAATTTCAGGCCGCTGACATTGATTACTGGAGGGATTCCATTCTTAATGAGACAGAAGTCGTGCGTTCAATCGTCTCATCAGCATCTACCATTACGGATGACCTCGAACGAGCAGGAGCACTCGAACAGGCCGATAAGAAGCTGCGCTCTGTAAAGAACAATACCCGTTCGTTTAAATCAGAGATAAGGCTCATACACGATCCAGATAAGAGAAACAAATACAAGAGAGAACTTGGCAACTATGAGTCAACTATCACGCAGCTAACTACGGAATTAAGGGGTTTGCGTTCCGATGGGAACCGCCAGCAGCTCTTCATTGGGGCCCAAACTGGTGGAAACCTCGATGGGGCGAACGATAATCCAGAAAAACATGGAGATTCAATGTTACAAGAAGCAGGGCGCATTCAGGATAAAACGCAATCGGCACTTGCCAATACCACAAATATGATTGCTGAATCCAAGGCGGTGGGAATGCAGACTGCTGCAGAATTGCAGAAACAGCGTGAACAGCTGAACACTATTGATGGGGAAGTCATGAGAATGGAGGATAATTTGAATAGGGCTGATAAGTTGATTAAGACCTTTGGCAAGAGAATGGCGACAGATAAGCTTATCCAATGCTTCGCATGCACAAATCTTTTGCTTATGGTTGGGGTAGTTGTTTATGTCACTGTGAAGGGGGGCTTCGAGGGCGCCAAGAATGATGGAGTTCCTGAGTCGCCAGTTGGAGATGGCGGTGTTAGTGAACAAGCAAGGATGCTGAGGGGAGCCTTTGGGTGGTAAATTGACGTTATCTTGTTCAGTACAAAATGTAACAATAAATGAAGATGCAGTTTTTGAATCATCAAAACTTATAAAGTTATTTCTTTTAAACTATCGACATGGCATTCTAATTCGTTCAATATCCTTGTAGTCTGGCCTCTGCCATTGCAATTTGTTGAAGAAACCAGTCTTGTTGTAAGATAGCGGCAACGGTTGGGACTCTGACGACATATTTCCCTTGCTGCTCGATCGTCTTCTCCCCGCAAAGTGATTGCCAGTTGTGAGTAGTCACATCTCGTGATCTCACTGCGACAATACTGTCTTTCGCATCATTATGAATGTTGTCATCAAAGAATATATGATGATACGATACGCTTCCATCCTCGTCCTCAGGGTGGATCCAAACAGGTTTACCGCACGAAGGTGTGCAGTTATTGCTAGACCAATATTTGTAATCATCTTGTATGCCACTAATGAATTGACTCTCGATGATTTTCAACAATTCATCGTCACCAGAAGCGACCATCTTTAGAGAATCGTTCCAGTCGAACAAATCATAAATGGAATCAGTAACTGACTGCCCATTTCCCCTACTGTTGATACTGTCATCGCCATCGCCATCGATATTCACTATCCTGTAACGGCCTCTATACATATTGTCTTCGTCTAATATTAGCTTTGGTTCTCGAAAAGAAGGATAAAGCGGATGTTTTCCATTTGCAAAGTCCCTCATTGCACATGCTATGTCATCCAAATCAGTTCCGAACGTTCTCAGGACCAGGGTATAATCTGTATTCATCTCTTGGAGTTTCACCAAAGTATGAAAAAAAGAGGGCATAATTCTGTAAAAGGGATGAGAAGATGGCAATGATGAATCGTCTCTTTCTGCAATAGTATTATCATATTCTTCTTCTGGGGGTGTGGATGGCTTTAGGAAACTGTCCCTCAACGATTCATAAAGAGGACGATAGACAGTACCGTGTCCTTCTGTAAATGTCTTGGCATTTTTTTTGAATGCAGTGCGATAGTATGGACAGCAGTGTTCTGGCCATTGCCAGCCAATGTATAACGGCGGGGGTGACAGAGTCTGATCATCGCATACTGGTGATCCATCCCACCAAACAGAAGGTTGAAAACGATGTGTGTCCATGCATCTTTCTTCGTGAGACGACGTAGGCGGGCACTGCACAAATGCACTCTTGGCAATGATCTGAAATAATTTGCATTCGAGAAAGTGGCAAGTGGCATTGCAAGAACAATCAATGATTGTGAGCAAGAACGTCGTAGAGATGAGAAAATAATAAAAGTAAGACGCATATTTCAAATTGTACCAACTCATACCTTATTGAGGCAATCTTCTACAGAATCTCCACCAGCTTCATCCCCTATGAGAATGGTTTCATTAATGTCAAAATGAAGGACAAGTTTGGAATTGGACGAAGAAAGTATTGATTCAACATCTATTGGAGGCGATGGTGTGGATTGGGAGGGTAGTTGGGATATGATGTCTGGTATTGAGCCCGGGCGTAGACCATCATTTGTGATCTTCATGGATGCTTTAGATATTATCATGAATAGTTGGTCTGCGATCGTTGGTAACTTGATAGGAGCTGTACCGGTAGGATGTAGGATCCAGTATGATAGTATGCAATCATGCTAAATGCCAATCAACGGTGAAGAATTTTCGAATTTGAACTTACTTTCTTTGATGACAAATAAAGAAAGTCCGATGCTTCTTCGGAGTTTATGAAGCATCCGTTTTTTGCATTGTATTCCCATTCCCTTCCCTTCCCTTTCTCTTCGTTATTTATCTCAATGCAGATAGATGTTTTCGAAGACACACATAAAAGTACGACGACCATCATGTTAAGGATTGCATCGGTTGCTGCTCGTACTGGTAGGCAGGCAACCTCTACAACCTCCATTCGCACTGCATCAGCTTCAGCGTCATGGAGTTCTCTATCAACTACAGTCGGTTACAAGCCCCTGGTGAATATTGTATATTCGCACCAATTCAACTTAGATGGAAAACGCTTCTTCTCGTCAAACAGCAGCTGGAACTGGTCTCAATCCTCAGGCGCGACGAATCCAGCATCCTCATCTCCAGCTTCTGACGAACCAGAGACCATTTCCAAATCTGTACAGACGCAAATCATGGACGCGTGTTCCTCCCTTCATGCATCCGTAATGCCTTTGAACTCGAAACTAGTCGGACCACTTGCCAAAAACTCTGATAAGGGAACCTCACTCCCATTCGTATTCCTCGTCGGAAACCATTCCTCTGGTAAATCTTCCTTTATCAATTATGTCCTTGGGCGTGATGTGCAGACTGCTGGTGTGGCACCCACAGATGATTGCTTCACAGTTGTAGCTCCTGGACCACAGGACACGGATCAAGATGGTCCTGCACTCATTGGGGATCCAGATATGGGGTTTAGCGCATTGAGACAATTCGGACCTACACTTATTCATCATACACAGCTTAAAGTCAGGAATGGGACTAATACGAATGAATTCATGATGATTGATTCGCCGGGAATGATTGATTCGCCAGTGAGCAATTCGGGTGTACCGGGATATTCAGGTGGGTCGAGTATGGATCGCGGATATGATTTTCAGGGAGTTGTGAGGTGGTTTGCACAGAGGGCTGATGTTGTATTGTTGTTTTTTGATCCTGATAAGCCAGGAACTACGGGTGAGACGCTGAATATTTTGTTGCATTCTTTGGGTGGGATGGATCATAAATTGTTGATTGTGCTGAATAAGGCAGATCAGTTCAAGAAGGTGAGTTTGACTCTGTCGAATATTGTATTTCTTGTGTTACTGAATTTGTTTTGTTATTCGATGGTTTCGAGTAGATCTCTGATTGTTTCTTAATTTTCATATGCTCACTGGTGTGCATTGTGTATTGTGTTCGTCAGATTCATGATTTCGCTCGTGCCTACGGAAGTCTGTGCTGGAACTTGAGCAAAGTCATCCCACGTAAGGACCTCCCACGAATCTTCACCATGTGTTTACCGAACAAGACAGAAGGAGCAGAGAATGGTTCCATTGGAGCAGGATTAGCAGACTTGCATCAAAGTCGTGATGACGTTATTGCTGAAGTTATGAAAGCACCAAAGCGTCGAGTAGACAATGTGGTCACTCATTTGAATGATTCGGTGCACTTACTACTCATGCATGCACAGATTGCTCAAGATGTTCAAAAGAAATATTCAAAATTGGTTTGGAATGATCGTATACAGGAACTTGGTTCGTTGACTGCCGGTGTAGGACTGAGCATTCTGGGTGTGTATGCACAATTGCCCATGGAATTCACCGGTGCAGCTGCTGCTGTCACAGTGTTTGGTGTGGGTGGCATGAAATGGTTCAATGGATCCAAGTTACAGGAAGCAGAAAAGAATATGATGACAATGGAAGAATTGAGTGCTGCATTCCAGAGAACTCATTCGAGGGAGATAAGTGAAGCTGACGAATTCACGGCAAGTGTTTGGCAACGTATTAGAGAAAATCTTCAATTGTCCCTGAAATCAGAGGGGTTGGATAGCTTTCCCTCTGTGTCCGATGGAGATTTAGACAGTCTACGCAAGATTTTAGACGACGATATACCGAGATTGAGAAGAATGGCATCTCCAACACATTTCGGTTCAAAGGCATAAGTTAGCAACCTTCGTACTAATCTGATGACATGAACCTAATAGTAATATTTTTAATACTGTTTTGGCATGGAAGTATGGCTGGGACGGGGTCATTTCTGTATCCAGGTAGCCTGGTAGTGTTTTTACGTAGACATGTCCTAAATGACATTTGACTCTTAAAAATTTATATATAGTAATGATAAATAGACATCGCTACAAATGATAAAATATGTCATCACAAAATGAAATATATTTTCCCAACTCTTTCGATGTCAAGTGGTGCTGCTCTACACTTTCAAAACACATCAGAACTTTGTTCCTATCATCTCCAACACCCATTCTGTCGAAATGAAAGCTCAAAAGTAGATAGTGATCAAGAGTTTAAGGTCGCAAGCATCACGAAGAAAAGTCATAAAAGAAGAAGAAAGTTATTTTCTTTTACGTTTGCCAAGAGATACGGAAGCATACTCCAATTTCATGAATTGTGCTGCTGCAGTTTAACTATTCCAGATTAAAACAAGTTCCAAGTTGAGAATTTCAGCGACACATATTGAACTTGATTTTGAACTGCTTGCACAGGACTTTCATTTTGACTCGTAGGTTACATCGCTGGCACTAGGTGATACAAACGTTGGTAGTTTCTTCTTCTTCTTAATTGGACTACCTATATTATTTCTCAATTTATCTCCAAGAACATCGAGCAAAAATTTCTGGACCACAGAGTTCTTTCTCTTCACCTCCAAAAGAATTTGAGGATTATTCATCTGTTCAACGCTAGGTATCATTGGTATTGCTTGTGTGACATCCCTGCTCTATGCCTGGAATCTTTTCCATGTTTCTTGACATTTGATCTTTGTGATCTCTGATGCCTTTGTTTGGGAGGGTTTGGGAAACAGTAACCGTATTCTTCTTTTCTTCCATTGTGATAATTGATTGAAGTTCGGCAAACCATTCCTTCCGTACACATTTGAAGACTTTCGACAAACATTCCACCTAAATTTGGTGATGACATAGATTGTTTGAACTGTTGGCTCTCAAGAACAATATATTCCGTTTCCAGCTGTAAAACAGTGTTGATGATCTCAACAAGAGCAGAAGTAGAGAACCATTGTCGGCAGAAGGTCTCATCATTTCGTAGCGAATTGAAAAGGGATATGACGTGATGAGTTTTGAATCTCAGTTCCTGCTGCCACTCATTCTGAACCATTGAGAAGATGTAGATATGGATAGATGCCACTCGCAGGAAACGATGTTGAATAT
>Ga0209712_10003175_pt1 | contig 13360 bp, 14 predicted proteins | sample ArcOceMetagenome_FD_187443 | JGI IMG/M metagenome (GOLD analysis project Ga0209712, IMG submission 187443) | Marine eukaryotic phytoplankton communities from Arctic Ocean - Arctic Ocean - Greenland ARC118M Metagenome (SPAdes) (version 2) | ecosystem: Environmental > Aquatic > Marine > Oceanic...
GTTATTTCGTTGCCGTGTCAGCACTCAGATCATCGCGCCTAAATAACGGTAGTAAGCAATACCGGTACGTTCACCGTGCGTACACCGTACATTCGACAATGCATTCCACGGCAGACGGCAGTACCTATGATACATCAGCACTCAGCACTCAGCACATCATACATTATTGTAGACTTATTGGAGCATAGATTCCATTCCTGTGCCAGTCGTCAGTCAACCTGTAAACATGTCTCAGTCAAATCTTGCATCAGCCGCTATGCGATATGGCAAACTCTGGGGAAAAGGACACGAAACTTTCCCAAAGTCCCTTCGTAGAATCCTCTCTGTGAAGGGAAAAGGAGATAACCCCACAAAATATCTCCAGGGACTCGTCACATGCGACCTTCGCTCTGAACCAACTGCACCTCGATCACAGCATGAAACTTCTGAAGAATGCAACAAAGAAATTGAAGCTGAAAGTGATATTCCTTCAATCAAATTCACTTCTAAAATGCGTTCAACTTGTTTCTTGGATCAGAAGGGAAGGATATTGACAGATGCTCTCCTTTGGAAAATACCTTTTGTCGATCCAACTTCAGACGAAGGAGTAGCATCACTGACAAATGAAGACGAAGAGCTTGAGTACCTCATTGACGTACCGGGAGATTCGGCCGATCTACTTTTGGATCATTTGAAAAAGTACAAATTGAGAAGGACAAAAGTGAACATCAACGATGTGAGTGAGGATATGAGCGTCCATTGCGTTTATGGAACGTTGAATGCAGAAGGGACACCCCCGGGATACTTGGCAGCTATAGACCCGCGGCATCCTTTTCTTGGAATGAGAGTTTTATCATCCTCGGTGACTCCTGTCCCCGTGCCAATGGCCACGCACGAAGATCGTCAAGCGACGTTTTCCCACATGATGAGTAACATCTTCCCAAAAGCCAATGGTTCCTACAATGTGATTCGAAAGCTGGGCGGTGTAGCGGAAGGATCCGAAATCAAGGGTAAAACCGCCCTGGAAACAAATCAGGAATTTCTCAATTCTGTTTCCTTCACCAAGGGGTGTTACATTGGTCAAGAATTGACTGCCAGGTCTCAGCATCTTGGAACAATTCGTAAGCGAGTCATGCCCATCATGATTGTAGATACGAATATGGAAATTCCCAGACCGTGGATTGTAGCGCATAAGATTCAAGATGCTGGATTGCAGAATCTCGATAAGGATAATGAATTCATGGGCATTGTTGAAATTGAGGGTGAGGTGCCACCGGCCTTGCCTAAGATATCCGCGCCTGCTGCGGGAGGAATAATGGCAATGTTCAGTGGAAACTTATCGCTGCCCACTGTTCCGAAGCAAGAAGATAATTCTACTAATGAGCAGGTTGAAATATCTCCAGAAGAGACAAAGAGAATGGAGCAGCTTCAAAAAGTCAGTGAGGCACTGATGAGTGACCTTGAGGCCGCCGCTGTGCCTGGTGCAAAGATTATTGATAAGAAAGATGGGAAAACAATCGGACAAATCATTTCATCGCCAGCTCCTGGTACTTCAATTGTCCTGGCCCAAATGAGGTTGGATGATATGGGTCTCCTAGAGAGTGACAAGGGAAAGTTCAGCATGACCAACAAGATTCAGATCGGCGACAGTGTTAAGGAGTTTAGATACCTTCCTTACATGCCGATTTGGTGGCCCGACATTGATCGCAAGTCGGGAAAAGAAAAGATCGACGACCCCTAATTAGAAATATTTAGTTGTTCAAGCCTTGATAGAAAAGTTTCAAAGAATATCATCATTTTGATACTCTGTGTTACAGCAGTAGTTGGTAAATAATACTTTCACTTTTTTTCTTACGCTTCTTGAGCTGTCACCTCGACCTTTGAGGGAGGACGCAAAGGAAATGAACGATAAAAGGTAATAATAATATGCGGTCAATGTTTATCAGTTTGTACATAAAATCAACTTGTTCCTGAAGGGTGATGTGCAATTCACCATTGTACAGATGCAGCGAAAGTCAAGTCGATGTTTTCGTGTTGGACAGTTACAAAGGACTCGTGACATGATGGTCCGCGCGCCGCAAACACAAAAATAATATGATAATACGTATCCACCATTTCCTACAATTTGACAATTTTCTCGTTTGCGTTGCTCAATCAGGCGCTCCGCCGACGGTTTTTCTTTTCTTTCATCTGACTGTTGACTGTTGACTGTTGTGTGTTGCTGTTTCCAGCTATTATGGTCTAGTTTAGGCGTCAGTTAGATAATATGACGTGTCTAGAGGGTGAAAATTTGAGAATTCGTCAGAAAACTGACAGAAAAGAGAAAAGAAGACTTTTAGAAAATCGATTTGCATTATTACCGTACCGGTATGATACCACATACCACAACATACCACCATTCATACCAACCTCCATACATCATACATACAATAATCAATAATCACAAGACAATATGTACCGCGAAGAAGAAATTCCTGGATCACTTTCTACTGAAAATTCATTGAAAATTCCCTCTGTTGCTGTGATTGGTAAGCAACTACTTTCTATGTGTTTGATTTGACAATATTCGAAATCATATGTGCAGGAAGTAGCAATGACGTGCAGTTCAACTGTCTCTCAACAATACTCTTCTTTGAACATGATATACGAAAATAGGATGCGGCCCAGGAGGTATATTCTTTCTTCATGCATTGGCGACGAAAAGGAAGCAACTGGAACAAGCTGGTGACATTGATGCACTGATGAACCTACCCATCGTGACTGTATTTGAAAAGTCGGCATCTCCTGGAGGGGTCTGGAGATCAGATAGAAATCGCGATAACAATGAAAGTGACTCTGAGGAGCACACCGGTGATACCGATGAATCAACCAACATGTATGAGGGTCTATGGACCAATGGACACAAGGAGGGCATGGAGTTCTTTGATTATACGTTCGAGGACCATTTCAAGACTCCCCAACCTGTCTATCTGCCACGTCAACAAATACTGGAATACATGATGGCAAGAGTCACAAAGCATGGTGATATCTTCAAGGATGTCTTGTTCAATACAGCGGTGGAATTTGTGACGTTTGATGACGATTTGGAGCAATTTGTCATTGTTTCTCGAGATAAGGAAGGGATGGAAAGCTCTCGGCATTTCGACAAATGCATATGGGCAAGTGGTCTCAATGGAAAGCCAAACATTCCCAAAGCCGTGATCAACACGCTTGGAGATTATAAGGGCCAAGTCGTGCATTCGTCAGCCATGGATAAGTTGGTTGGATCATCGTCGTCTGATGTCAAGAACAAGAATGCTGTAGAGGGTAAGAGGATCCTGCTGATTGGCGATTCACATTCTGCCGAAGACTTGGCATTGCAGTGTGTCAAGCTCGGAGCTGAAAAAATATTCATGACTTCGCGGGAAGGCGAAGGGACCGCAGCATATGTGGGGGCTTGGCCTGATGACAAAGTTGAGATTTTGTGGTATTCGCAGGTAGCTGGTGTCAAGGGTGACGGGACGGGTAAGACAATTGTGTTTGAAGAATTGGAGGAAGATGAACCTGTGCCTGATGCGGAAGATGTGTCAATCATCATATTTTGCACTGGTTATAAACCGAACCTGAGCTTTCTAGACGATAAGCTTCAGCTATGGAAGAAAGATGGTACATGGTGCATGGAAGATTTTGGCGAAAGCACAACTACCTGGAGAATGAAGGAGAATATTTTGACGTCAACAATTGGACACGTGGAACCATCGAAAGAACTTTATCTCAACAGCGATTTTGTTGTGGAAAACTCATATCGAAAGCTACTTATCTCGAATACAAATATGATGTACATCTATGAAACGACCTCGTATCCATTACTGGATATTGATGTGATGGCCTGGTTATGCTTGGCATATATTACAGGAGAAAGACCGATTCCATCGAGGGAAGAAATGCTAGAGGCAAACAAACGCGAGCTACTTGAGTCGATGCAAGAACTTAGTATTCGCAGTGCTATTGATGAAGAATTCAAAGAAGCACTTGACGAAATTCCGGAAGAGCATTGGTCAAAGGATACTTCTGATGATAGATACGAAGAACAGGAAAACGAGTACGATTCTTATCAGCTGAGGGTACTCGCTGGGTATATGAAAGATGCAAACTATCCAATGAGTCTTGGCGACATAAGTGGTCTTAATAAGATGGGCACAAAGCTTTTGAAGATGATGTGGAATGATTCGAAAGGACGATATATCCTTGAATATTGCGATGAAGAGACAAAGAAATGGAAAACATTCAGGGATTCTGATTCGTCACCCTTTCGCTCTTTAGTGACAGGCGTGGGATCGGTTCCTCTCAAGGGGAAATGGTTAGAGATTGACGACGAGGGTAATCCTGCCTCTAATACTGGAACACAGAACTGATTTATTTTCTTCTTCGAGGCTGAAAGAATGGAACCATGGCATCGCCATTTAGTTCCATTTTAAATTAATTTATTTTAACAGTGTATTTATTACCAGGTATACTGGTAGCACGAATTTGAAATTTGTCTTCTTTCTACGTACGACCTGCAATCTGAATCCAAGCCACCGCTTCTTTCACATTATACGTGTACGTATCCATAGTTAGTTTCATCTGCTTCATTTTCAACCATGAATCATTTGCCTCGACTCTGCCATGCCCTGCCTATGCCCAGTCTTGGTCATCACAATCACATTCACCAAATCATCTTCATTGTCACCATCTTACTCCTCGCTCCCCCGCCAGCACCCTTTCTCAAATCAGACGAACTTATCGTAAATACAAACTCGGCACAACCCGCAAAAATATCGTCGTCAAAGTTCGTATACATGATGGAATGTGTCGTATTATCCCGAGAGCACGATACCAGCAACACAAACGCACCAAAATTCGAACTTTTCCGTTCCTCTTCTCCCCCCTCGGCATTCTGCACGACCCAATCCATATCCTTTTGACCAATTGTGTATGTAACATCAGCGTAATCTCCAATGGAAGGTTCACCATGCGGCCATGAAAGAATATTCCAGCAGGTCGTTTCGTACTCCCGCTCAAGACTGTGGATATTTATCTTTGCCGATCAGAGGGACAGGTGGTGAGTTTCAATTTTTGAATGGATTCCTTGTTTTGATAGTTGGTGACGTTCAATACGGATGCAAAGCCAAAGACGTTGTCGTCGCCATCGGAGGTGGAAACGACTGTTCCTACGGATATGTTTTCAATCTAGCAGAGGAGTGCTGGCCTGCGTAGGCTGGTTGTGTGAGGAGATGGTTTTTGATTCCGTGAAAGTATTTGGCATGGATGCCGTTGAATGTAAAGTCGCATGGTATGATTTCTGTTTTCCCTTTTTCTTGTTCTTGTTCTTGCTTTTGGTTTTGGTCTTGTTTTGGGTTTCTTTGGTGCTCGTCTTTGCCTTTTTTTATTTTTAGGCTCTTCTTCTTTTTCGTCACTGCTGCTGCTGCTGCTATCGTCGTCGTCGCTATCATCTGAGGACTCCATATCGGAATTTCTCACCAGAACACCTTCGAGAATGAGATATTCTCCTTCTTCTTTACTCGAGACATCATCATCGGAGGAGGAATCCTTATCCTGCTGCTGCTGATTTTGTACTAGTTGCTGTTGCTGTTTCTCTTGTTCTTCTTGCTGTTTGGCGATTACTTGTTTTTCAGCAGAAATAATGTTCTTTTGGTTGCTCTTCTTGGCCATCCTGATGAATCTACAGTTTGAGATTGTTGGTAGTGTATGAATTAATAGGAGTTTCGTGTCGCTGTACATACACTGATCTAAATGATTGTAGAGGGATCGTATTTTCGCAGCCAGCCGGCCTTGAACATTTTCGAATTTAGTCGTGTATTTGAACATTATCCGTGTCGTAGTAGTAGTTATAAATTTACCCGTCCAAAAACGGACCAGGAGAGGAGAGACCACTCAAAAATATCTCAAACAAAAGAACGATGAATGAAACCACAAACAACAATTAGCAAGTATTCATAATAATATCTCGTCACTCACACTATCTTTAGGCTAGCCATAGCTGTTCTAAAAGATATATAATGGGACCCAACAGTAAAAGGGCCCAACAGGCCGCAGCACAGACTCGCAACACATCGGCTCGTTCTCGATTTTCTAAACCACCTCCCAAGAAAAATGGTGGTGGACGAGGCAGAGGAGGAGGAGGTCGTGGTGGAAGAGGCAGAGGCAGAGGAGATGACAGAAATGACGACAGTAATGGTGGTAAAACGGAAGGAGGACGCGGTGGAAGAGGTGGAAGAGGCGGAAGAGGGTCAAGTGGTGGTAGACACAATGCATCAGTCATTGATAAGCTTTCGAAACGTGTCCAAGACAAAACAAAGAATGCTAGCAGTACTTCTCGCTCGTCTAGTTCCAAGACAAAGCACCCGTTGGCAGGAATCGATTTGAAGAAACTGGATGAGATAACTCTTTCAGAGGAGACGATTTTGTATTTAACACAGTTACTCACTGATTTGAATGTGATGGAAGCAACAACAACAACAACAACAACGACACCTGCTGCCAGGATGGATAAAAGTGCAGATCTCGACAATGACGATGAATTGTTTGATGGCCAAAGTAATGACGAAGCAGACAATGGAGAAGAAAATGATAGAAAATTAATCCGGCAGGGCCCCGTATTCTTGCACTTGACATCGCAACTTTCATTCTCACAGGCACATGCCGAAAGAGCCTGTCTTGCTATTCAGAATTGGTCTCCTTTAACAAGTAATGATGATGCGAAAACAGATGTGGATACTAAGGCTGCTTCTTCTACACAAAAACAAGAGACCCCGTTTAGCGATGAGTTGGGTCTGGCGATGGATTGGCTCTGCTTGCACTTGAATGAGAACGAATTGAAGAATGGATTCAAACCCAACAAGATTCCCAAAACAAATAACAAAAATAACACTGCCCTTCTCTCGATTGGTACAGCTCCCAGAACAAAGCCCGTTCCGCATTCTTCCATATCTGTTGCGAAACCATTTGCTTCCGATCACAAATGGAATAATGCGATGCGACAACAAGCAAGGACTGTGGAGTTTGTACGGATGGGATTTCATCATGCGGAATCTGAAAAGGCATGCCATGAAATACAAAATTTTGCTGGTGGCAGTGGAGAAGAACACGTGGCAACTCTTCGAGTACTCTTGTCTTGTTTGGAACAGGAAATTATGAAAGAATCCCTGCCGTCATCTAGTACCGTGGGTCCCCTGAATGAGTCGGAATTGAGTTATTTGAAAGAGGAAATAGATATGGAGGTGCAGGCGCTAGAGGTGATTTATCAGGGCTCCTTTGTTGCCACCGTGCAGGATCAATACATTGTCACAGTGAAACCCAATGAATCTCTGAAAGGACCTGCTCGATCCGAGAAGTGTAAGCTCCATATTTTCCTTCGGCCGGGATATCCTGTCTTTTCGGTGCCCTTGTTTTTGTTTACCAATCCAAACATGTCACCATCCTTGCTTCGTCGAATCAATGTTGCTTTGATTCGAAAGGCGCATGAACGTGTAGGTGAACCTTTGGTCTTTGCAGTGGTAGACTTTTTATCGAACGAGTTACAGGAAATGCAGGCGGAATTCATTAGGGAACAACAGGCTTTGGAGAAGGAGCAAGAAGAGATGCGACGCATGGAGAAGATTGACGCACAACTTGTGAAGCAGCGTGTGGAGCGGCGTAAAATGAATCAGGTGAGCGCTAGTAGTGCTGCAAGTAATACTCGAAATCAGCCAAATTTACTGAATACTAGTAATGGCGTATCTTCGGACGAAGTAATCCATGAACCAAACGGTAATGACGATAAAGGGGCAGATGCTAATGAACAGGAAGTACCCTTTATGGCACGACTTCGAAAAATTCAGGACGCTACGCAAAAGAAGGTTAACCACAATGGATTTCACTTGTCAGAACCACAGGCAAAGCCCGGAGTATCACGTCATGTCCCTGCTCCTATTGCTGTGCCATCGGGAGATCTCGTGAATGTAATGAAGGACGTATCCAAGGTACAGAAAGAACAACCCTGGTTGATCTCGAGTGAAGCTCGTGTGCCCACTGTGGACTGTGAGCCTGAACCTCTAACCCCTGCACAACTAAAGAAGCGTGAACAGACTAGCATTAGTTTGCGAAATGATCTCGAGCAAAAGGATCGAACCGCTAAAGAATGGGGAAAGCACAATCCTGGCTTCGATCATTCAAGAGGCGGTGGAAAGAACAGCTCGAAAACAACACAGAGTCCTCAACAACTACACAAAATGATGTCTCAGAGGGAACGCCTTCCTGCATGCATGATGAAGCATGAAATCGTTAAAACTATTGGAGAAAATCAGATAACAGTGATATCTGGAGACACGGGCTGTGGTAAGACAACTCAAGTCCCTCAACTCGTATTGGATGATATGATACAGAAGAATAGAGGTGCCGAAGTAAATATTATTTGTACGCAGCCGCGCCGTATTTCCGCTCTTGGTGTTTCAGAACGTGTGGCATCCGAACGATGTGAACGTTTGGGTGAAACGTCCGGTTATTCGATCAGAATGGAGAGCAAACGGTCCGCAAAGACGAGGCTGCTCTTCTGTACGACAGGAATTCTTCTAAGGCGTTTACAGTGTGATCCTGGTGAGTAAGCTGGACATTTTGGCAGTGTTCTGCACATACCTTTTGTATGTTCGTACCTTCCTACTGTATCTCACTTTTTGCAATATTTTTGTAACGAAGATTTGGCATCGGTCTCGCATATCTTTGTAGATGAGGTACATGAAAGAGATCTTAACACGGATTTTCTTCTTATCATTTTAAAAGACCTTTTAGCACGGCGAAAGTCTCTTAAGCTAGTCTTGATGTCAGCTACTTTAAACGCCGATACATTTTCAGCTTATTTTACGGGGGCGCCAACAGTGTCCATTCCTGGACGGACATTCCCCGTTAAGGAGCACCGACTTGAGGATATTCTACAAATGACTGGATACGAGATTAAAGAAGGCTCTGATTATGCTCAGAAGAAAAAGAAGGCGCAGGCAGACAAGGCTCCTCGTGTCTCAAAAACAGTCTTGAAGAAGTTGTATGGCTCAAAGTATGATTCAAAGGTCGTTGACTCCCTTGCTATTGTTGATGAGTCTGTCATCAACTATGAACTAATTGCTTCTCTCCTCGAACATATCGCATACACCCAGAGCGAGGGCGCTATTTTGGTGTTCTTGCCTGGATTAATGGAGATAACAAAAGCAATTGAGGCGGTGAAGAAAAAAGAATTATTTAATGATCCTTCAAGAGCGGTTGTTTATCCACTGCACTCAAGCCTGTCAACTGCAGAGCAAACAGCTGTCTTTCAGGTCCCTGCCCCTGGAATTCGAAAGGTTATCTTCGCCACTAATATAGCAGAGACTTCAATTACTGTTGAGGATGTGGTTTTCGTTGTGGATGCTGGCCGCGTAAAGGAAAATCGTCAGGATGAAGTAAACCAAATGCAGACGCTAGTAGAGTGCTGGGTCAGCCGAGCTTCCGCAAAGCAACGAAGAGGTCGAGCTGGGCGAGTTCGCCCGGGTATGTCTTATCATTTGTTTTCAAGTCATACGCATCAACACGAGATACAGGAATACCAGCTACCAGAAATGCTTCGAGTTGGCCTTGAAGATTTGGTCCTGCAGGTTCTCCTATTGGACCTTGGCGAACCCAGCGTATTCTTATCCAAAGCCGTCAACCCACCATCAGCTTTGGCAATGACAAATTCTTTGAAACTGTTGGAAGGATTGGGGGCTGTTGAGTGTGAATGGGAAGACGATGGTGTTCAAAAGAAGGAGATAACCGCGATGGGTAAATCCGACCCGGGTCCTTCATGCGTGTCGTTGTCCGTAACAAGTGGTCTAACAGCGCTAGGGTTTCACCTGGCCACTCTACCAGTGGATCCCCGTGTGGGGAAAATGATGATTTACGGTGCGTTGTTTGGATGCATCGACCCTGCCCTTACGATTGCCGCATCCATGTCTGCACGGAATCCTTTCATGAGTCCCTTTGACAAAAGAGATGAAGCTGACGCTGCGCGAAAGGAATTCGCCACAGCGGAAAGTGATCACTTGACAACACTTGAGGCCTTCAATCAATGGAAGGAGATTCGCAGAACAAACGGTGAAAGGGCTACACAGTCCTTCTTGAGGGAAAACTTTTTGAGTCGCATGACGTTGTTTCAGATGGAAGATCTTCGAAGGCAGTTCGCTGAAAATCTGAAGGACATCGGTTTTCTTCCAAAGAGTTTCCGCCTTGCCGGTTCTGTTGGTAGAGGCAGAAACGGTGAAAGAGATCAACAGTGCAAGCCTGCCAAGACAAATACCGCAAATACCAATGAAGGCAATGTCCCCCTTCTCAAGGCCATTCTGTGTGCAGGTTTGTACCCAAATGTCATCATCGCCCCCGAGCAATTGGTTCAAAAAGATGGCAAGCCTGGCGCCAAGGAAGCTGGCGCATGTGCATTTCAGAGTCTAAAGGGGGACGTGCACTTGCATCCGTCTACGATTGCATTTTCTGATAAGAGGCTAGATAGTCGATACTGTGTATACCACGAAATGATCAAGACATCCAAGACCTATGTTCGAGACTGTACTCCAGTTAGCGAATTTGCTCTCTTGCTATTTGGTGGGATTCTGAAAGTATATCAAACACATGGAGTGGCGTCTGTCGACGAATGGCTAAAATTTAGAATCGCAGCAAAACCAGCAACTTTGGTGAAGCATCTTCGAGCCCAAATGGAAAATATGCTGTTAAAAAAAATTGTCTCTCCTGAGGAAGACGTAACAGGTAGCCCTGAAGGTAGGGCCTTGATTCAGGCTGTGGGGACTTTGCTCGATCAACAGAAACTGGATTTTTTTGGCAGCAGTGAGAGCGTTTGCCCGAAGAATGAGCAGCCACCGGTACAGACAAACGGAAACAGTCGGCCTGCGAACAGGGAGAATAATCGTCGGCAAAATGGACCGAGTGTCGGCGGCGGGCGTGGAGGTTGTTACAATTGCGGTCAAGCGGGACACCTGAGCAGAGATTGTCCTCGGGAGGGAGTTGGTGGGAGAGGGAGAGGTGGAAGAGGGAGAGGGGGAGGCAACCGTTAACAACTGGCTCGTTTCGCATAAGTGCTACTTCACAGTAATATCACCTGGAAAAGATTGGATCACAACACCTATAACATAAGGCAAGCGGAAAGAAACTTCTTTTCGACAGCTTTACACTCAAGCCATCATTTAGGCTTGCAGCATCCACCTTATTAACTTGATTTATTCGTCTTCGTCGTTTTGCAGAAGGTTCAAAACTGTGTACCTTGCTCATGTCAGTGCTAAGATGATCACAATTGAGGAATGTGTCATCTCTTCCATTTCGTGTGCTCAGAAGTATCTAGAACATTCTGGAGACGAGACTCAATCGATCACATTTGTTTGGTGTTGCGGGGGGGCAAGAATTGGTGAACGTATTTGTATCGTATGGACAACTAACTGGATGCGTTGCAATTGTTACGGCAGAATGGCATTTCAAAAGATTGAAGCATCAAATAATGTAAATATATAATTTAAGGCAAGGAGAAACTAATTTTTGATATTCAGCAGCTTAAATATGATTACAGGCAGCCATCATTCCTACAGTAGATGCATCACAGGGTCACGGCAACAACCACGCGAAACCCCTCTCAATCCAGCAAAAGGGTTTTGCATCCGTATCACTATTTTCTTCCCACAAAGTCGTATCGATACACCTAATGTAACTTTGATTCTTGATATATGGTATGGTAGTATGGTGGTATGGTGGTACATACCTTGTCATGTGTGCACAACACATTGAACATATAATATAATGTCACGTTGAATGTGTCTTTCTAAAACGAGAATTTGAGAATAGTCAAAATCCTGCTAATTACGAAACTTACAATGAAATCTTTGTATCACGATACGGTAGTCTTGTTGACACTTGCGTGTTCCTTAAAAAGATGCTCCACCGCGCACTGCACTGCACTCAACCGGCTAAAACGAAATGGAACGAATCGAAACAAAAGTAACGGTTGCTTGTTTTTGAAATTGCATTCTCACAATCAAGTACGATGCTTGGCATGAATGATGGATTGCATTCGCATTTGCATTCTCAATCAAATATGTATATCATACGGGTATATTTGTCTCCTTGGTCTTTCTTTCTCACCTGTCAAAATGACGTTACCTCAATGTGCAATTTGCGCACAGTCCAACATCTGGTCCATATTTCTTCTTTTGCCACGCTCACTAGCTTGCACCACCAGCACCAGCACCATCCACTGCCTGAAGCTCTCTAATTTCCCTGCACTGCAAGTAGCGCCCTTTGCTTCTCCCAACATTGTTGAAGCACCTCTCTGTATTTGCTCAACCTAGCTCTCCTCATTTCCATAGTCACAACAACTCCATCTCCATCCGCCTCTGTATCATACAACAGAACAAGTCCACCCTTGATCTTCTTCTCAAATGTCGTCTGTTGCAAAGTAGAATCAGTATCAACCTTGCCACCCTTATCCCCACTCTTGTAACTCAAGGAAATGGAACCAATCTTCCCCCCACCTCCACTCTGCTCCCCACCACCATTATTGAAACTCATATTCATGCCCATATTCATATTACTATCCTTCTTGATAACACTGGGAACCGCCACCTGATTGCTCAAACTCATTCCTTGTGGAATAAGCGTGACACCCTGCTGCTGCGGCGGCAAAGGAGGCGGTGGAACATTCATCATCATCCCCATGGGCGGTGGCGGCAACACCCCTCCCAAAGGGGGAGGCGGCAATGGAATCTCTGAAACACCAGTACCAGTACCACCACCATTACCATTACCATTAACATTACTCTCCACTAAAAGCTGCATGGGTTCCACCGTCAAACAATCCTCATTGCAATCAAAATCAGTATAACCATGTGCAGCCACTAGAGCAAATGCCGCCCTACAAGCATTATCAATAGCGACATCTCGAGTCTTACCCCTCCCCCAACTCAAATCCGATCCCCCAATTTTACACGAAAATACAATGGGACAAGAGAGCGTCGCGCCACGATTGGTGGGTGTGATTTGTGTAAAGGATGCATCGGTCATGCGATGGGATTTGGTGTAGCGCTGGAAAGCATCAATGCATCGAAAGTGTTTGGAGGGACGATATTTCTTGACGGTAAAGGATTCGATTTTTTGGGGTTTGGAAGAGGGGGGTGGAAGGGGGGGTGCAAGTAGTGTTGGTGGTGGGAGGGGTGGAGCGTGTGCGTGCGCGTGAGAATAATTGTTATTGTGCGGTACTGGTACTGGTGGCATCGTGTTCATGTTCATGTTCATGTGCATGTTAGGAGGTGGGATGCCGTATCCTGGCGGTGGTGCTCCATAAGGACGATGAGGAGGA
>Ga0209712_10003178_pt1 | contig 13348 bp, 14 predicted proteins | sample ArcOceMetagenome_FD_187443 | JGI IMG/M metagenome (GOLD analysis project Ga0209712, IMG submission 187443) | Marine eukaryotic phytoplankton communities from Arctic Ocean - Arctic Ocean - Greenland ARC118M Metagenome (SPAdes) (version 2) | ecosystem: Environmental > Aquatic > Marine > Oceanic...
GGTTCAATTTTAATAATTTAGTTTTTATATTTTGGAGTGTAAAATCAAATACATCAATTTTTTTAGTTTGGTTAGGTCTTCCCCAATTATAATAAGTGGTAATTTTAAAAACCGTTGGTTTGTGTTGCTTATTGCCTAAATAGGTGAGGTTTACATAATAATTCCCTTTTTTTAATGTATTAATAAAAATTTCTTTAGACGTATACCCTTTCTTTTTTTGATCAACAATTAAATCGTTGTTTTTGTCTATCGAATTTTCAATTTTGTAGGCTTGTAAATTTGGGTTTATAAATTCAATGATAAATTCTGCTTCAGAGGTATTCCATTCAAAAACCAATCTAACATCACTTTCAATATTTTTTTTAGGATTTTTAATTTTTATTTTCTGATGTACACTTCTTTCTTCTTTATCTAAATTATAACTCGATATTATTTCTGAAGCAATTATTTCTCCGATATCATTCTCTTCTATTTTAAAGTTTTTGTTCAAATAATAATTGTAAGTCAACCAAACATCTCTATATTTTTTTAATGTTAAAAATGTATTAGCTAAATCCCTGTAAGATTGTCTATATTTTGGTCTAAGGTTTATTATTTTTTTGTAAACTTCTAAGGCCTTCTTGTTTTCATTTAGTTGCTGATATTTATAAGCGATTGCTTTTAAATTTTCAGGATTATTTATAGAGAGTTTCTCAAAATCTGAAAGTACTTTTAATAAAATAGTTTTACCGAATTTTTCTTTTTTTAAGTAGTTAAAGACATTAAAATGATAATTAATAGTATTTTTATTTGCTGAGTGTTGGCTTACATATGTGTTGAATGCTTCTTCTGATTTAGATTTTTTCTTATATTCCTTTAGATATAACGGTTTGCTGGTTTTTAGTTTTCTATATAAAGTAGCATCAAATTTGTAATAATCTTCATCAGTAAAGTAATAATCTTCAAAAATAATATCTTTTACTTTCTTATAATTAAGACTCGTATTTACTTTAATAATAAAACCACTTGCCTTCGAATTCATTACTGTAAGGTCTTTAACTTCAGATATAAAAACAGGTATTGGAATGTCAAAAACAAAACCATCAAAAATCCAAAGTACTGGGCCATTTAGTTCTTGTCCCCTTAAAAAAATAATTTCTTCTCCAAAATCATTAAATTTAAGAAATAATTCTGGAATTTTTTCTTCAATTGCTTTTGTCAATGAGCCTGCGTTTGTATTTAAACTATCTCCAGCAATACGCTTCACAAAAAAGTTAAGACCGTTTGCTCCAATAGTACTTCCTCCTAATTTTAAAACTTTATTTGTTTTAAATTCAGCAACACTGTTTGTAACTTTCATGTTAATATTTAGAACAGATGTAACGTCTTCTATTAAAATAGGTATTGTTTTTAAACCAATATAACTAAAAGTTAACACTTCTCCAGGTTTCGCTTTAAGGCTAAAAAGACCTTTAGAATCTGTTACGGTATATTTTATTGTACCTGCTATAAAAATACTAACATTAGAAAGTCGTTTATTTTCGAAAGAAACAGCACCTGAAATTGTTTTAGATTCAACGTTTTTATCTGTTTGGGAGAAACAAATAGATGTAATTAGTACTAAAAGAAATAGTAATTTGGTTTTCATAGTTGTATTTGATTCAATAAAAATAACAAATTCTGTGCCATTACCTGAGACTAAAAAGTTAGTTTAGTAATTATAATTAAAAAAGTTAATGTATCCCAAATGATATTAAGTGAAATTAAATAATTATTTGTAATATACTTGTTAATTGGCAAGTTATTATTTTCTCGATATTTATTTTAGTGTTATCAAGAAAGAAAACTTTATTGTAAATAAGTATGGATGTAAAAAAATCAATAGAAAAAAAAAGAATTATTTATAACAAAAGTTTTTGGGATTGCTTTTGGATGTTATTATTGCCTGTATTTCTTGCGATTCTATTATTATCTTCTTCTTTTTTTGTTTTTGAAAGTAACTATGATAAGGACTACAAAGAGAATTATTGGCTTATTTTAATCGGGAGTATTTCTGTTTTTACTGTTATAATCATTCTTATAGTTTTTTATTTTAAGATTGATAATCTTACCGAATTTAAAGGAAAGTCAAGAACACTTAATAAGAAACTAGTGTATCAATTTGTAAAAGAGCAAGGGTATGAAATTAATTATCAAACAAATGATATTATTTTTATTGACATTAAAGTGAGATTTTTTGGATTTTCTGATAGTAGAAAAATAACAGTTATCTTTAAGGGAACAAGCTTGCTTCTTAATTGTACAACTTTTGTAAATATAAATAATAGTACGGTTTATATCTCAAATTTTAAATCGTCTTTTTATTGGTTTGCTAATAAAAAGTACGAAAAAATTTTTATAAAATTTTTAAAAAAACAATAACTCTTCCAAGTAAACTAAAAAAAAGTAGTTTTTTTTTATCTCCAAGCAACCTTATTAAAACTTAGGTAGTCTTTATATTTGTAAGGCAGTTAAAACGTAACAAAAGGCTTGAAAATTATCAAACTACATAACACACAAAAATCGCTCATAAAAAAAGCGAGTACTAACAACAGGGAAGCACAAGAAAAATTATTTGCGCAACATGCTCCTAAAATGTTGGGTGTTTGTAGGCAATATGTAAAAGATTTGCATCATGCAGAAGATTTACTTTTACAAGGTTTCTTAAAAGTTTTTACAAATTTAAATACTTTTAAGCACGAGGGCAGTTTTGAAGGTTGGGTGCGTAGAATTATGGTGAATACGTGTATCTCTTATTTACGAAAGAAAAATTTAATTGATTTATCAGATGAGGATTATGTTTTTAATGATGCAGCTATAGAAAATTTAGAAAATACATCGGTAGAAGACATTCAAAAATTGATTGATAAATTACCAGCAGGTTATAAAACGGTATTTAACTTATTCGCTATTGAAGGGTATAGACATTCAGAAATTGCAAGACAATTAGGGATTTCTGAAAGTACATCGAAATCGCAATTATTTAAAGCACGTAAATTATTGCAGCAGAATTATCACAAAATGAATATGACTAGTAATGGAGACAAATAAGAGAGGGAATCACATAAAAGAGAAGTTCGCTAATAGAACTTTTAAGCCATCAGCTTCTGCTTGGGAACGTTTGTCTATAAAATTAGATGAACAACCGAAACAAAAGAAAAGAGGACTGATTTTCTATATCGGAGCAGCTGCAAGTATTTTACTTTTAATTGGTATTGGTTTTCAGTTATTTTCTGAAGATTTAGAAGAAATAATACTAAAAAATGAAGTTGTAACGACGCCAATTGATACCAGTAAGATTCATAAAAATATTGATCAATTTATAAATGAAATTCCGCTTGAAAAAGCCCTTGTAAAAGTTGATGAAGTAAAAGAAAAGTTAATAGTAAATACCGGAATTAATATTATAATTCCGACAAAAGACGAACTTCAGAGTGAAAAAAATAAGCTTGAAAATTTTAAATTCAAACAAAAAATAGTCATTGCCCAAGTTGAAAAGGAAAAAATTGAAATTAGTGAAAGTCCATCAATAAACATAAAACTAGAAATCAATAAGAATGCCTTACAGCAAATCCCGAATAGTAGCATTAAAGTAAATAGTGATGATTTATTATACGCAGTTACACACGGTCCAAGAGAAGTAAAAGCCTATTATGCAAAGTATAATGTAAGTAGAGAGGATATTTTAAGAACGATTAAAAATGAGCTCAAAAAATCGAATATTAAAGTAAATCCGAATCTAATTTTGGCAGAAGTAGAACGTACCATCGTGGAGGATGATTTTCAAAATAATTTCATGAAATCAATAAAAAGAAAAGTATCAGATTTTGCAATTGCCTTTGCAAGCAGAAATGATTAAAAAACAAATGTCGGTGCGAGTTAACGAAGCAATCTATAGAAACAAATAAACAGATTACCTTATTCGTGTCTCATTCGTACTGCCGAATTAAACAATTTTTTAAAATTAATAAAAATGAAAAGAATACTACTAATATTAGTGTTGCTTAGTGCAACTATGAGCCAATCTCAAGAAAAAACATTTGAGAAAGAGGTAAGTAAAATCTCTAGAAGAATAGAGGGTATAACGAAAACTCAAAAAGATTCTCTAAAAACGAAAGTTGTTTCTATCGAGCAAAGATTAGAAAAAGGAGAGATTACAAAAAAGACTGCAGAAACGTTAAAGAAAGAGATTGCTACCTATCATGCAAGAAGAATTGAGATGTTGGTTGGACAGCAAGAGCGTTTGTTACAGTTATTAGTGCAAGATAAAACAAACGGAAAAATTGCAAGTTCAGAGACTACGACTACTGAAGATGATGACAATACTTTTACAATTGGAAACAAAACTTTTCGTTTAAATATTGATAAAGGAAGTCAAGTAGAAAGAGATAAAAAAAGGATAGAAAAACAGCAGCGTAAAGATAAAAACCAGCGAAGAACAACAACTCAGTTTGTATTTGCGATGGGAATAAATAATGTAATAGACAATGGACAGTTTGAGTCTATAAATGATTCTGAATACAAATTTTGGCAATCTCATTTCTATGAAGTAGGGTGGACATGGAAATCACGAATGAATAAAAATCCAGGGATATTTTATTTTAAATATGGAGTTTCTTTTTTATGGAATAATTTACGATTAGAAGAGAATAGAATCCATGTAAAAAACGGAGATGTGACAGAAATTCAAACCTTTACCAATCAATTATCAGAAAGTAGATTGCGTCATGTACAAATGAATTTCCCGGTGCATTTTGAATGGGATTTATCTAAAAATAAAACCTATAAAGATGGTCGTATAAAAGATAGAACAAATAAATCAGTTCGTTTTGGAGTTGGAGGTTTTGCAGGTTTTAAGTTAGGAACAAGACAATACCTAAAATATAATAACGAAGACAATGTCGCTGTTAATGAAGTGCAAAAAGATAACTTTAATATGAACAGAATTAACTTTGGCTTAAGTGCGTATTTAGGGCGTCGATCAACCAGTTTTTATGTAAAGTACGATTTGAATCCTTTGTTTAAAAATACAGAGACTAGAAATGTTTCTATGGGAGTTCGTTTTGATTTTGATTAATCAGATAAAATATATAAGCTATCTTAAGAATACTATTTTAATTTTATTAAAATATTTGGGGATTCACAAAAATTATAAACGTTTTGTTTTTACATCAATAAAATAAAAAAAAAACCCATAAATTTACTTGCTTAATAATTAATTTAAGTAAAATGAAAATTGGAATTCCTAAAGAAATTAAGAATAACGAAAGTAGGGTTGGTATGACTCCGTCGGGAGTTTTTGAATTGACGAAAAAAAAACATACTGTTTTTGTGCAAACCACTGCTGGAGAAGGTAGTGGTTTTTTTGATAGGGATTATCAAGAAGTTGGCGCAACCATTTTATCAAGTATAGAAGAGGTTTATAACCAAAGCGATATGATTGTAAAAGTAAAAGAACCAATTGCTTCTGAATATCCTTTGATAAAAGAAAATCAAATTGTGTTTACTTATTTTCATTTTGCTTCTAGCGAGCCTTTAACACAAGCAATGATTGCAAGAAAGGCAATTTGTATTGCTTATGAAACTGTTGAAGACGAAGAAGGAACCTTGCCTTTACTAACACCAATGTCTGAAGTTGCTGGAAGAATGTCTGTGCAGCAAGGTGCAAAGTACCTAGAAAAACCGATTAAAGGACGTGGAATTTTATTGGGTGGAGTTCCAGGTGTTGCGCCAGGAAAAGTATTAATTTTAGGTGCAGGCGTTGTCGGCGTGCAAGCAGCAAAAATGGCTGCGGGTTTAGGAGCTCATGTTACCATCATGGATATTAATATGAAGCGTTTACGTTATGTAAATGATGTGTTACCAAATCATGTTATTACCGCTTTTTCAAGTGAATATACAATAAGACAGCTTATCAAAACACACGATTTAATTATTGGAGGTGTTTTAGTAAAAGGAGGTAAGGCTCCTAAATTAATTACTAGAGATATGCTAAAACTGATGAGACCAGGAACGGTTTTAGTTGATGTTGCGGTGGATCAAGGTGGTTGTTTTGAAACAACAAAAGCCACGACGCACGAAGATCCAACCTATATTATTGACGATGTTGTGCATTATTGTGTGGCAAATATGCCAGGAGCAGTGCCTTATACGTCCACTATAGCATTGACAAATGTGACACTTTCCTATATTTTAAAATTAGCAAATTTAGGATGGGAAAAGGCCTGTGCATCAGATCCGAGTTTATCAAAAGGATTAAACATTGTTAAAGGTGAAATTGTTTACAAAGAATTAGAAGGGATTTTTGATTGATAGCAGGGCATAATCGTAATTATATTCGTGAAAACCATCAAACGTAAATAATAATATAAAAACCCTAATTCCTTCTCGGGCATTACATAAATTATAACATATGTTGATTGAAACGAGCAAACGAATTTTTAAATACATTATTAAAGTTTTCGATTGCATAAAACGAATAAAAGAATAACTGAGTAGTAGGGTCTTTAAAGTTAGGTCAATAGTTGTAGATTCGAATCTTCAAAAAAAGCTGTAATGCGATTGATTTGATACTATTTATTTTCTTTTATTTTCTTCCCATTCTTTTCTTAAATCTGTTGATAAAACCCCTGTTACATTATGTTTCCAATCAGGCGGTTTTATCAATTGTTTTAATTTATTGATCATAGCTGTTTTTGAGATAAAAAAATATTGAAGCAAATTATACCATAATAAACGCAACTTTAAAAGGATTGTAAGTTCTTCTATTTGTAACTAAACTGTTAATTGGTTTTTCAACCTCTGGTTAAAAATAATCAAAAAAGCTTATCCCAAGTAATAAAAATGCTACGGGATTTCTGTCTAAATACTGAGGGTTTGTTGCATGATGTACTCTATGATGACTAGCTGTGTTAAAAACAGCTTGAAATCATTTAAATTTTTTAGTTATCAATTCAGTGTGAATCCAATATTGATAAATTCAACGAATAGACAATTGTACTAAAACCTGAACAAGGTAAAACCCTTCTAAAATCAATGGAAACCAAAACATAAGTATAAAAACACCAGATTAAGTTTGTCTTAAGGCGGTGCTTAAATTGTGTTCTTTTGATTAATGATGCCACAACATTGCTCGCCCAGAAGAATCTACTTACGTGACGAAATTTATGAAACCAATAAAAAAAAAATCAGCAAATAATAAAAGTATCCAAGTCCACCAAACAAAAGATATTTCAAAAAAAGGATAATTATTATAAATTAACTAGAATAAGCTTAAAACAACGTCTTTCATGAATAAAACAATAGTAATATTGTCCAAACCTATTAAAATATAGATACCAGTATCTTTCAGCTCCTAGTCTTCTTGTTTTACTTTTACAGTAAGTCTAATTTCTAGAATAATTTAAGTAACGAAAAAAGGAATTGCTTAAAGAATTAAATTTAATATTTTAGGTATTTGCATATCAGTATTTTAAATGCTTTTGTTTATTGCAAAAGTGAAGGATTTTTAATAGAGCAAAGATGCTTCTAAATATAAAAAAGTATGTATATTTGCAGCCTTTAAAATAAACAAAAAATATTTAATTTATGAATCATTACGAAACTGTTTTCATATTGAATCCCGTTTTATCTGATACTCAGATAAAGGAGACAGTCCAAAAGTTCGAAGATTATTTAGTTTCCAAAGGAGCTGAAATGATCTCAAGAGAAGATTGGGGCTTAAAAAAATTAGCCTATCCAATTCAAAAGAAAAAAAGTGGTTTTTACCATTTACTAGAGTACAAAGTAGCTGGGGAAGAAATTTCTGCATTTGAGTTAGAATTTAGAAGAGATGATAGCGTTATGCGTTACCTTTCTGTTAGATTAGACAAACATGCTGCAGCTTGGGCTAAAGTAAGAACCGAACGTGTTAAATCTACAAAAAAATAAGAAATGGCAACAATTGAACAACAAGCAAAAGGTGGTAAATCTGCTGACGTTAGATATTTAACGCCTTTAGATATAGACACTAAAAAAGAAGCGAAATACTGTAGATTTAAAAAGAAAGATATCAAGTATATCGACTTTAAGGATGCAGACTTCTTAATGTATTTAGTAAACGAACAAGGTAAAATTTTACCAAGACGTTTAACAGGAACATCATTAAAATATCAACGTAAAGTTGCGCAAGCAATTAAAAGAGCGCGTCATTTAGCGCTAATGCCTTACGTTGGAGATTTGTTAAAATAATAAAGACGTAGGACATGGAATTGATATTAAGACAAGACGTAGGAAATTTAGGATTTAAAGATGATGTTGTAGCTGTGAAAAACGGATATGGTAGAAACTTTTTAATCCCTACAGGGCAAGCGGTTTTAGCTACTTCATCTGCAAAGAAAGTTTTAGCAGAGAATTTAAAACAACGAGCTTATAAGGAAGCTAAATTAATTGAAGATGCTAATGTATTAGCAGAAACAGTTAAAGGGTATGAAATTAAAATTTCATCAAAAACAGGTTCAGGAGATAAATTATTTGGTTCTGTAAATAACATAGATTTAGCTGCAGCGCTTGCAAAAGCAGGAACAGACTTAGATAAGAAGTTTATTAAGGTTGTTGGTGGTTCAGTAAAAAGATTAGGTAAATACGAAGCTAGTGTAAGATTGCACAGAGCTGTAGTTGCAGATATTATTTTTGAAGTGGTTGCTGAATAGTAAACTTCTTTCAATAATGTACAAAAAGCTCGTTAGAAATAACGAGCTTTTTTATGTTAGCAAAACCTTAATTTTAAGAATTAGGAAGTAATTTATTAAAATTAGATAATTGAACAAGTCTTGACTTTTAGCGATACCTTGGTTTAACTCAATTAAAATCGAATTTAAAATTTACTCTCCAACATTAAAAATAATATGAAATACAGACAACTTACTACAGAACAATTTGAGGGATTACATGAAGAATTTGCACTTTTTTTAGCAACACAAAGTATTGATGTAAAAGAGTGGAAGAAAATTAAAGAGGAAAAACCAAAGGTGGCAGAAGATGAATTAAATGTCTTCTCTGATGTTGTTTGGGAGGACGTACTAACAAAAACAGCTTACATAGAGCATTTTTCTGAAAGATCTGTAAATTTATTTAAATGCGAAGATGAAGAAATTCATAGAATTGCTATAAAAATTACTTGGGACATTAACCTACTAGAACAAAAAGGTTTTGAATGGTTAATGCAAAACCCTATGGATAATTCTGTAGAAATCTTTAAAGGTTCTAAACCATACAGCGGGGAGCGAAATATAGAAATTTTCGATTTAATAGAGAAGGGTAGTACTATCTCGAAAGGTGAAATTTTTGATTACTTTAATGATGTAATAGTTTAATTTTTGAACATTTTATTAGTCTCTATTTTAAATATAGTTATCTGTTTTAAAAACAGCTTATCGATAGATTTACGCATTTTAACTACACAAAATAACCTTTAGGCATTCTTTAGTCCTTTTTAATTTTCATTAGTTTTATTTTGTTTCCAAATTATTGTTAAGTAAAAAAATAATGGAAAAAGTTTTGAAAATTTTATTGGTAGAAGATAATTTAATTGAGATAATGAAAATGAAAAGAACCATTTCATTGTTAAATTTAAAACATATTGTGCATGAAGCAAAAAATGGTGAGGAGGCTTTAGTTTTTTTAGAAGCAAGGACCAATATGCCTGATATAATATTGTTAGATTTAAATATGCCAAAAATTAATGGCATTGAGTTTCTTAAAATTTTAAAGAAAGACGATAATTTAAAGCATATACCTACGATTATATTAACAACTTCTAGCAATCAAAAAGATTTATTGGAGTGTTATACCACAGGTATGTCTGGTTATGTTTTAAAACCTCTAAAATATGAAGATTACGTTAAGAAAATTGAGGTAGTTTTGTCCTATTGGAGTGTAAATGAATTAATTAAATTTTAGTATGAAAGGAATTGTCTTTACCGAATTTTTAGATTTAGTTGAAAATAAATTTGGCTTAGAAATGGTCGATACAATTATTTCTCAATCTAAATTACCATCTGAAGGTATATACACATCTATTGGTACTTACCGTTTTTCTGAAATGCTTAGTTTGCTTAAAAATTTAAGTGCTCATACAAATATTTCAATTGATAATTTATTGTTAGTATATGGAGAACACTTTTTTTCGGTAGTAGAAAAAAGTTATCCAGACCTTTTGGCATCTTATAAAAACCCAATAGAAATGCTTTCATCTATTGAAAATCATATTCATATAGAAGTGAGAAAAATTTATCCAGAAGCAGAGTTACCAGAATTTATAGTTGAAGAAAAAACTGATAATTTTTTAATTATGATCTACAAATCAAGCAGGGCAATGCACCAATTTGGTTTAGGTTTGATGAATAAAACTTTTGAGTATTTTAATACTACCGCTTTAATAGAGATAGAGAAGATAAAAGAAGATGGTACAGAAGTTAGGTTTATCATTAGAAAAAAATAAATTAAAACATCAGGTTTATTAATGGTAAATGATTCTAAGTTGATAAAGTTATTTTTTTATATTTGTATCAAAAAATAAAGTTTTTACCCCAAAAAAACAAAAAATGAAAACTGTACAATTAAAGAAAGTTGCAAATAAAAATTTTGAATATTTATCTGAGGAGCTTACTTTAAAAGAACCTCTAGTTTTGGTCTTCGGTAACAGATTTATGTTACAAGAAAAAAATATTGTTAAGGAGGTCAGAGAGCTATTTAAAGATGGTCATATTGTGTTTGGTTCAACTTCTGGAGACATAACTTCAGAATCTGTTGATGACGAGTGCATAACTATTACTGCAATTGAGTTTGAGAAAAGTAGCTTTTCAATTAAAACAGCAAATGTACTAAATACCAGTGTTCAAATAGATAGTTACAAAACGGGTAAAGAGTTAATAGAGCAATTGCCGCAGCAAGGCCTAAAATATGCTTTTGTCGTTTCAGATGGAAGTTTTACAAATGGCAGTCAACTTACAATGGGTATGAATGCTGCGACTAAAGATAATCTTGTGATAACTGGAGCTTTGTGTGGAGATGCAGTGCGGTTTGAAACAACATTAACCTCTTATAATGAAAGCCCAAAAGAAGGAAAAATAGTTGCTATTGGTTTTTATGGAGAAACGTTAGAAGTATCTTTTGCTTCAAATGGAGGTTGGACACCTTTTGGACCAGAGAGGATAGTTACAAAATCAAAAGGTAATATTCTATTTGAATTAGATGATAAACCAGCATTAGATTTATATAAAAACTATTTGGGTGAAAAATCTAAAGAATTACCTAGCGCAGCTTTATTATATCCTTTACAAGTAAAATCTAGGGAAGAAGAAAAGTCAATTGTAAGAACTATTTTAAATATTAATGAAGAAAATAATTCAATGATATTAGCTGGTGATATACTCAAAGGATCAAAAGTCCAGTTAATGATGACAAATGTAGATAATATTGTAAACGCTGCAGCGATCTGTGCCTCAAATGCTCTAGAAGATAGAAAAAATAAACCAGAGCTTGCAATCTTAATAAGCTGTTTTAGTAGAAAATTAGTTTTGGATCAAAGAGTGGAGGAAGAGGTAGAAGAGGTTATAGAGGTGATAGGAAAAGAAACAACAATTACGGGTTTTTATTCTTATGGAGAGTTAGCTCCTTTTGATGGAGAAATGAATTGCCAATTACATAACCAAACAATGGCTATTACACTAATCAGTGAATAATGAACCCACTTTTAAAAAGACAATTACGAAAATATTTATCTGAAGACCTGCAATCTAATACAGATATGCAAATTTTTTTAGATGCAGTAGATCGCTCTTACACAACTTCTGGAGATCAGTTCATAATGCTTCAAAGAGCTGCGTCAATTAGTTCTGAGGAGCTTTTTAATTCAAATAAACAATTAAAAGAAGAATCAGAATCACAAAAAGAAATCATTACAAAACTTAATAATGTAATTAACACATTAAAATTTTACGACTTAAAGGCAGACCAACAATCAGACAGTAAAGATTCTTTAAAATTAGTAGATTATATTGAAAGTCAAACAAAAGAAATAATAGAAATAAACAAACAGAAAGATAGGTTATTATCTAATTTGGAAGTTCAAAATCAAGAGTTAAATGACTATGCGCACATGGTTTCTCATGATTTAAAGTCACCTTTGCAGAGTATCGATGCCTTAACTTCCTGGATAAAAGAAGATTATTTTGATGTTTTAGGCGAAGGAGGAAGAGAGGTTGTAAATCTTATAAGAGAGAATGTGGAAAAAATGGATACATTAATTCTTGGAATTTTAGAATATTCTACTATTGGTAAAGCTGAAAAAGAGCTTTATGAAATTGATTTAAATAATTTAATAGAAGATCTTTTATTAGGTTTTGACAACAAAAATGAGGTTGAAATTTCTATTCCTTATAAACTACCTTCAATTAAAGGGGATCAGCATAGGTTAGAGTTGTTATTTCATCATCTTATTTCCAATGCCATTAAATTTAATGATAAAGGAAAAAATGGTCTTGTCGAAATAAATTTTTCTGAAAAAGATAAATATTGGCAATTTTCTATAAAAGACAACGGAAAAGGAGTTGAAAAGCAATATTTTGAAAAAATATTTATTGCTTTTCAAAAACTAGAAAACGATTACAAGTCTACAGGGATCGGTTTATCTATTGTTAAGAAAATTATTGAGACTTATGATGGTATAATTTGGTTAGAATCTATTCCCAATGTAGAAACTACTTTTTATTTTAAAATAAAAAAAATAAATTAGCCATTTTTTTAGCATTAATCTAGCTAATGATTTTAAATTAGTGAGGATTTTATTTCTTTTAAAGAGTATTAGCATTTTGATCTAACCAGTTACTCCTTAATAGTTATTTTATGTATCAACTTATATATATTAGAAATAAACTCAAAATAATGTTACTAAAGTTTACTAGGCAATAAAAAAATAAACTTTTAACATTATAAATAAAATACTGCAGCTAAATTTAGAAATGCAGTAATACCTCACTTTAGACAAAAGAGCTTAACCGGTAACTCCCTCCTATTCTCTATAAAAACTTAATTTATTTACATCAATCTAAGTCTAGATTAGTATTAAATTTTAAATAGAATTTTCAGCGTATTTAAGCATAACTTAAGTAAATTAGTTAAAGTTAAGATTAAAAAAGTTACTAAGTTTAACTTCATTTTTCAGAGCACTAATTATATTTAAAAGAATTTCATGGTTTTGAAAAAATTCTAACAGCTATTTACAAGCATCGAAAAATTAATTCATCCATGAATTGTATTGTTATAGATAATGATAAAATTGAAAGAGTTA
>Ga0209712_10003179_pt1 | contig 13347 bp, 11 predicted proteins | sample ArcOceMetagenome_FD_187443 | JGI IMG/M metagenome (GOLD analysis project Ga0209712, IMG submission 187443) | Marine eukaryotic phytoplankton communities from Arctic Ocean - Arctic Ocean - Greenland ARC118M Metagenome (SPAdes) (version 2) | ecosystem: Environmental > Aquatic > Marine > Oceanic...
AAGGGCCGCCATCACGCAAGCGCAAACTGCCACGCGCTTAAAAGTATTGGGTCAAACAGAAGCGCAAGTTGAACACATGCGTAAAATGCTGGTGGCCATGATTGATGATGTGCGTGTTGCATTAATCAAGCTGGCAGAACGTACCAGTATTATCCGTGCCGTTAAAAATGCCCCTGATTCACGCCGCTTAAAAGTGGCCCGCGAAGTATTTGATATTTATGCGCCATTGGCACACCGCTTGGGCATTGGTCATATTAAATGGGAGCTTGAAGATTTAAGTTTTCGTTACCTAGAACCTGACGCCTACAAAAAAATTGCCAAACTGTTAGATGAAAAACGCTTAGACCGCCAAGAGTACATTGGCAGTGTGGTGGGCACGTTAAAAAATGCCATAGAAAGCTCGGGCATTGATTGTGATATTCAAGGGCGCGCGAAACACATTTACAGTATTTGGCGAAAAATGAAGCGTAAGAATATCGACTTCTCTCAAGTCTATGATATTCGCGCGGTGCGTATTCTTGTTCCTGAAGTGAAAGATTGTTATGCGGCTTTGGGCATAGTGCACACCTTCTGGAAACACATTCCTCATGAGTTTGATGATTACATCGCTAACGCCAAAGAAAACGGCTATCGCTCATTGCATACCGCGGTAATTGGACCAGAAGGCAAGGTATTAGAAATTCAAATTCGCACCGGCGATATGCACGAAGATGCAGAGCTGGGAGTGTGTGCCCACTGGCTCTATAAGGGCACAGATGTAAACGCGAAAGATAACGGCTACGAAGAAAAGATTTCGTGGTTACGCCAAGTGCTTGAGTGGCACGATGAGCTGGGGGACCTAAATGAGTTAATGGGGAACCTGCGTCAAGATGTGACACCTGACCGTATTTATGTATTTACCCCAGATGGTCACGTGGTGGATCTGCAGCCTAATTCTACGCCAGTGGATTTTGCTTATCGTGTGCATACGGAAATTGGTCATCGCTGTCGTGGCGCCAAAGTTAATGGGCGCATTGTACCGTTAACGTATCCCGTTAAAACCGGCGATCAAATTGAAATTTTAACCAGTCGGGATGCTAAACCCAGAAGAGATTGGTTAAACCCGGATAATAACTATGTGCGTACATCACGTGCGCGCGCCAAAGTGGCTACGTGGTTTAAAAGCCAAGCGCGAGATCAAAATATCATTGATGGCAAACACATTTTAGACCGTGAAATTAAACGCATGGGCTTTAACAATGTGGACCTTCATCAAATTTCAGCCGACTTAAGTTTTAGTGCGTTGGATGATTTATACGCCGCATTGGGTTCAGGTTCGGTGCGCATTCCGCAAGTGATCAACCACGCGCAAAAACAGTTTGAACCAAAAGAACAATTTGATGATCAGCTAAGTTTATTGCCTGTGATCCCAGTTAAACCTGTGGATGGCAGTGATGTGTACATTCATGGTGTGGGCAAATTGATGAGCACGCTGGCACCATGCTGTCATCCGGTTCCGGGCGATGAAATTTTGGGTTACATCACACAGGGCCGTGGTGTGAGTATTCACAAAAGCGATTGTCATAACTTGTTAAATTTAAAACAAAGTCAGGCCAATCGCATTACGCAAGTGAGCTGGGGACAAGCCCCTGAAAAACTGTACCCGGTTGAATTGATCGTTAAAGCCTATGACCGACGTGGTTTGTTAAAGGACATAACCATGGCCCTAAGTAACGATGATGTGAACATTGTTGCTATGAATACGCTTTCGCAAGAAGACGGTACCGCTGACTTTGTGATCACGGTGGAAATCGACAGCTTGCAACACCTGGGCTCTATTTTAAATAAACTGCAGCAATTACCGAATGTGATGGATGTACGCCGTCATAGTCAGTAACCAAATTAAGTAATATAAAACCATGTCTGATAAAAATTATAATTTAGATGATTTATTATATTTAATGTCCCGCCTGCGTGACCCAGAAACAGGTTGCCCATGGGACATTAAACAGACATTCGCCAGTATCGTGCCTCATACCATTGAAGAAGCGTATGAGGTGGCTGATGCCATCGAAAAACAAGATTATCCCCACTTAAAAGAAGAGCTTGGCGACTTATTGTTTCAAGTGATCTTTTACAGCCAGATGGGCAAAGAGCAGCAGCACTTTGAATTCGAAGATATTATTCACACCCTTGTGCAAAAGTTAGTGCGTCGTCACCCGCATGTTTTCCCCAGTGGTGAATTACACAGCGAAAACAATGATATCCGTTTAAGCGATGATGAAATTAAAGGGCGTTGGGAGCAGATTAAAGCCCAAGAGCGCGAAGAAAAAGAATTGGCAGCAAGCCCTCAAAAGTCACAATCTGATTACGTGAGTATTTTGTCTGATATTCCTAATGTGCTGCCCGCATTACAGCGAGCGGAAAAACTACAAAAGCGTGCGGCCACCGTGGGTTTTGATTGGCCAGAAGCCACTCCGGTTTTGGATAAAATAGAAGAAGAAATTGGCGAATTACGCGAAGCCATGGCCGAGAATAATCAAGCCAATATTCAAGATGAACTGGGGGACTTAATGTTTGCCATGACTAATCTTGCACGCCATGTGAACGTGAAAAGTGAAATGGCGGTACGCTCCACCAATCAAAAGTTTGTAGATCGCTTTCAATATATTGAACAGGTTTTACATGAGAAAGGTGTGGCTTTAGAAGATGCCAGTTTAGAAGAGATGGAAGCTCTGTGGCAAAAGGCCAAACAGGCTCTTAAAGCTTAGAGTTAAGCCAATATACCCCATCACATGGCCATTATGGCCTCAGCTCACATATTGCTTAAATGCTGGTAAATAAGCCGTTCATTTAGATTTACTGGTCTAAACTGAAAATAGATGTTTATTGAGTTTAGAGCATGATTAGTGCGCCATTACACCCAGACGAGCGCAAGCGCCTTGAAGCACTGACCCGTTATGAGGTGCTTGATACTGAAGATGAAAAAGCATTTGATGAGTTAACTCAGTTAGCCAGTAACATTTGCGGCACCAGTATCTCGCTAATATCGTTAGTGGATACTGACCGTCAGTGGTTTAAATCAAAAGTCGGTTTAGGGGCAGATGAGACACACCGTGACATTGCTTTTTGCTCCCATGCTATTTTGCAAGAAGGGGTGTTTGAAGTTCCAGATACATCATTAGATGAACGTTTTGCTGATAACCCCCTAGTTACCGAAGACCCGGATATTAGCTTTTATGCAGGGGCGCCCTTGGTGACACCAAGTGGTTTCCCTATTGGTACGCTCTGCGTGATTGACCCCTCGCCTAAAAAACTCACCCAAGAACAAAGCAATAGCTTGCAGATATTGGCCCGCCAAGTCATCAGCCAGCTTGAGTTGCGTTTGCATAATCGCCAGTTAGAGCGCATGCAAAAGGAGCAAGAGCAGTTTTTTGCCTTAATGGCACATGATCTACGTTCACCCTTTAGTGGTATATTGGGTTTGTCTAAAATGCTCACGGAAAAATCGGATTCCATGGATAGCCAGCGCTTAGCCGTGATCTCGAAAGCCATTTTGGACTCTTCATTAAATGTTTATCAATTATTGGATGAACTACTGCAATGGTCTCGTAATCAATTAGGTGCCATCAATATTGATTTAAAACCCATTTCAATTAACCAGCTTATTCCCGAAACGGTGGAATTTATTAAAGACGCGCTGGAGCATAAAAATATTAAGGTGAGTCTTAATATTCAGTCAGGCCTGATGGCGCAAGCGGATAAAGATTTGTTTAAGACCATTATGCGTAACTTATTGGCCAATGCCCTTAAATACTCCCCTGATGGAGCTGAGGTGATCATTGAGGCTTCTCAACAGGGCTCCACGGTTGAAGTGAGTATTTGTGATCAAGGCCCAGGAGTATCAGAGGCCGTTAAGCAGCAATTGTTTAAAGAGTGTGTGCAAAGCAATGTGGGCAGCGCGGGAGAGGTGGGCCATGGTTTAGGGCTTAAGCTGTGTCAGGTATTTGCAAGCAAACAGCAAGGTAAGCTCTTTCTTGATGAGAGCTATGAAAAAGGCGCTAAGCTGGTTTTGACTCTCAAGAGCGTAACAACAGCCTGAAAGCGTAAATGAAGGGTGTTAAGCGGTATTTTAAGCTCTTCAATATGCTCCAAATTGGTTATAATTAGCGTAATTTAAAGATACACACATTGGATTTTGTATGAGCGTTCAAGAAATTAGCATCAGTAACAATCAAAAAAAGGCGCTATTAAAAGCCTTTAAAAAGAAAAAAGATGTGATTTTTGAAGATGAAAATGGCGATCTAGTGGTGTCTGTAGACGCTTACGAAGATTTCCTTGATGAAATCAGCAAAGAGCCTATTGAAGAGATTGTCGGTGAAGGTGTATTAAATTATGACGCTGAGTACTTTGTATTTAGTGCGTAATCACCCGATTCGTTCTTTCAAAAAAAGCCAGCGCTAGAATATAGCTGCTGGCTTTTTTGTAGGTGTTAATATTTCTAGGTGTTTATATTTGTAGGTGCCTTTGTTTGCAGGCGCTTATAATTGTTAGGTTTTAGGGTGAAACCTCTAAGGGGCTATCCATTTTAAAAGTACGAGTCATTTCTTCTTGGATTAACGGTTTAGCCCCTGTGGTAAGGCATGAACCATGAGCTGCGACCAATCCATCAAAATCCAGAGCCATAAGGGCTTGGAAATCTTGCAGCATGGACCCGCCTTTAGGAGAGACCCGTTTAATCCAAGGCCCGCCAATGTTCATGCCCAATTTAAAGCCCATTAATTTAAATACCAGCTTTGAGAGCACAGAGAAGTAATGCCAGTCTTGGTAAAACTGAATGCTATCAGTGGTGATTAGCAGCTTATGGTCTTTTAATAGTAATGCAGCCTCTGGGTATTTTGCCTGTTCATAAATAAAAAATTCGGCCTCTTTGATAGGCGCCATTGTGTTTTTATCGATCGTTATGTCGGGCAGCGGGTTTAAATAACTGGCTTGTCCGGCTTGGCACCAGAAATGAGCTTGGTAGCGGGCCATATAAAATTCATCATCTAAACCATGAAAATCCCCAAGGCGAATGATGTTGCAGACTTTACCCAGTTGATCCATCTCAGTTAACCCTTCATCTGACATGCGAACGGGGTTAATTAAAGTCAGCTGTTGGTCTTCACGCAATATGATCATATTGCGGTTCATGTATAAGCCTGGCCCCATGCGGATGCTGCCTGAAAGCATAAAGACATTTGGGAAAAGTGTTTCGATGGATTGGTGGGCATAAGCGGGAGCGAACATGTGATCACCTCAATGAATTGAATCCAGAGTCAGAGTGCCGCAATAGAAAGTGGCCGCAAAAAAATCAAACGGACAAAAGGCGATATTGAGGAAAAAGTATGATGACTTAATTGTCTCTCATACCTTGGTTCACATAAATATCAAAGCGGTTGGCTTTGCCTTCTTGTGAGAGGGTGGGTTTTTTATTATCTAAAAATGGACTTTTACGAGGGCGCTTCACCACCACACGGTATTTAGCGCATTTTAATGCCGGAGCCAATAACGCGTCGGCGTCTTCATCTTTGCCCACCATGTCGCGAAAATATTGCATGGACTTTTTAACTTGGGCGTTTTTTCCGCCTTTTTCACTTTTTGGAAACATGGGGTCCAAATACACCACATCAAAACAATCTTCCGTTTGTTGATTCATGTAATCGATGCTGCTGCCATTATGAAGTTGCATATTATTGGTGATCTCGTGAACGTCTTCTTCAAGAGAGGCTCTGTGAAGCGCATCAGCCAACAAGGCTGCAACAATAGGGTGACGCTCAATCATTTTAACGTTACAGCCCAGAGCGGCCAATACAAAGGCGTCAGTGCCAGTGCCTGCGGTTGCATCCAAAACATTTAATCGTTTTTTATGTTTTAGACCAATGGCTTTTGCTACAGCTTGCCCTGTGCCACCACCATGATTACGACGCCAAGTGAGCGCGCCGTCTGCAAAATCCACTTTTAATGCGCCTAATTTTTTTTCATTAGGGCGTTTTAAGCTCAGGCCATCGTCTTCTAATTCTAAAACCAAAAGGCAGTTTTCTGGTGCTGCTTCCATAACTGGGCAGCCAAGTTGCGTGGCAAGCGATAAGGCTTGTTCATTTAGCGCTGGATTATGGCAAATAATTACAAGGTCATTCATGTTTGGGTCTATGGCGGTCATACGTTAAAAAAGTGCTACTTATAAAATGAAACCAAAGTAGACCCCAGCCAATAAAAAGGCACCAAGGGCTAAGCGGTAAATAACAAAAGGTGTCATGGACAGTTTTTCGATGAGCTTCAAAAAGTAATGAATACAAATGTAAGCGCTAATACATGACACCGCAGCACCCATGAAAATAAAGCTCCACGGAATGGGCGTAGTGGTGACCAGCATTTCATAGGTTTTAAAACTGCCGGCCAATAATATCAGTGGAATGGACAATAAAAAGCTAAATCGGGCAGCTTCGCTTCGCTCATAGCCCATAAGCATGGCAGCGGTAATGGTGATACCACTGCGGCTGGTACCGGGGATTAGCGCTAATGCTTGAGCAAAACCGATCATCACCGCGTGTTTTAGCGGCATCTCTTGCAATTTTTTGGTGAGGTTTGTGCGTTTATCAGCAAACAACAGTAATAAACCAAAAACGATGGTGGTGGTGGCGATGGTGAGGGCATTACGTAAATGCTCTTCAACGCTGCCATTTAAGCACAAGCCAATAAAGCCGGCCGGTAAGGTTGCCATGATGATCCACCAAGCCAGTTTGCCGTCTTGGCTGGGGGTGTTTAAAAAGCTGCTTTTAATAAAACCAATTAATAAACGTTTGATGTCGGATCGGAAGTACATCATTACCGCAAGTAGGGTGCCCACGTGTACGGCCACATCAAAAGCAAGCCCTTGATCAGGCCAGCCTAAAACTTGTGATGGTAAAATTAAATGGGCCGAACTGGAAACCGGTAAAAATTCAGTGAGACCCTGCACAATGGCCAAAATTACTGCTTGCCACCATTCCATATGATTAATTCCGTTTACTTTTTATTGATTTTTGATGAATCATTATCAGAAGTCTGGCTTCACATGGGACATGCCCATAAGATGACTTCCGTTTATTATTGATTTTCCGGGTTTAGCTTCATACAGCTCATATCATATAAGAGCAGACTAAAGACTAGACTATTGCTGTTTGTTCTTTAGGTTTTCTTCGCGCAATGCTTTTTGTTCTTTGATGGTTTTCCAGTGGCTTTGCTCACGTAAATACACCAGTTCAACCTCGTCGGGTGCTAAGGTTTGCCCTTTATCAAACAAATGTTGTGCTAAGGGTAATAGATATTGAGCTTCTAAAACTTGATCCCCGTCGGAGTTTTCACAAAGGGCCTGCAGGCTCTCATGCATTTTCTCGCGTAATTTTAGACCATGGCCTACCGCATATGGGGTTTCATTCGTTTCAATTGAAAGGTCAGAGACATGTGTATCCACAGAACATATTTGATCTTGAGTGACAGGGATCATAATCGAGCTGTTTTGATCAAGTTGATACTGGCCTAAGTACAGTTCGCCCATGCGAGCGTCCATAACGCTTAATACATGATGGGATTGTTGCTGGGTAAAGGCCTGCTGAGCCATGGCTTGCAGAGTGGATATACCAATTAACGGGATATCGTTAGCAAAGCCAATGCCCTGTGCACTGGCCGCGGCGATGCGTAAACCTGTGAACGAGCCGGGCCCTTTGACAAAGGCCACAGCATGCAATTGTTTAGGGCTAATGCCAGCTTCACTTAATAAATCGTTCAACATGGGATAAAGCAAACGACTGTGCATCTTTGGCGCATCTTCTAAGCGCTGCAGTGTCTTTTGTGAGTTGGTATCGAGCAGGGCAACCGAGCAACTGTCGCTGGCAGCTTCAATGGCAAGTATATAGGCCATAGATTGGACTTCTGTCTAAAAATAATTGGCCCGTATTCTAACATAGTATTCAAATGAACTGAGCCCATTTTATTGCTGGATTATTAGTTGGCCAGGTGGCACTAAAACCGCTTCTCAAAGTAGGGGGTCACACATTTTCGCTGAACTCAGCTCATTTAATACAGGTAGACCTAATGTGAAAAAGGACGATTGTGAAGGGCATCAGAAAATTGGCTTTTTACCATAGTGAACAGTGGGGGTTAAAAAAGGGCGTTTGAGTGTTTCTATGAAAAAGCGGGTTTAAGTGTCAGGCTGTTTCAATGTGCGAAAGTTACTAAGGAAGTTAGAAATGCTCGGTGATTATTATTTTTAGAATAATTGTGCGGATATAAAATTAAAATAGAAAGTATGCGCCATTTAATTGGCACTGAAAATTATCTAATGAATGATTTTTATAAAATAGTCATAAAAAAAGCCAATATTAAAATAATATTGGCTTTTTATTTTTTAACTGCCTAAAAGATTACTTCTTCTTAGCTTTCTTGGCAGGTTTTTTCTTAGCAGCTGGCTTTTTCTTAGCAGCAGGCTTTTTCTTAGCAACTGGCTTTTTCTTAGCAGCAGGCTTTTTCTTAGCCGGCTTCTTCTTAGCAGGCTTAGCCAGTGCTTTTAACTTAGCAGCGGCTTTTTTAGCAGCGGCTTTGTTTTTAGCATCCGCTTTTTTAGCTTTAGCCTTAGCTTTAGCAGCATCTTTCTTCTTACGAGCAGCGCGCCATTTAGTTTCAAAGGCAGCAACGGCTTTTTTCAGATCAGCTTCAGCTTTAGTGGCTAATTGAGCTTCTAAAGCTTTAGCCGCTTCTTTAGCTGCAACAGCTGCAGCAGCTACTTTAGCTTCTACAGTGGCTGTTTGTACTTTAACTTTAGCAGCACGAACGCCGTCTTTTGCTTTCGCAAGGCCTTCTTTCTGCTTAGCAACAGCAGCGCGAGCGCTAACTACAGCTTTTTTAGCAGCAGCGGTTTTAGTGCTGGTTGCTTTTTTACGAGCAGCTGCCAGCTTTTTGTTAGCAGCAGCAATTTTAGCGGTTGCGGCTTTAACATCAGCATTGGCTTTATCAGCTGCTTTGTTGGCTTTTACTACAGCTGGGCTAACAACTGCAGTGCTTTTTTTAGTAGCGCGCTTCTTAGCGGCTGTTTTTTTACGACCACGAGGCATATTTTATTCCCTGTTGGTTATTGAAACCTTTCAATAAAAAAATAGCATAAAAAAGGTAAGAGCATAGTCTTGGCAAGGAAAATAAATGATTTTTTTGTAAAAAACTACAAATCTGATGATAAATAAGAAAGATTGGCGCAAAAAAACCCCGATTTTTGAAATTTTGCACATCTAAAAATAAAAACGGCCGCTATTTTAAAAATTAAATAGCAGCCGTTTTGTCACGAATGAAAGTTTTTTTAGGTTTTAATTTCCTAAATATGGAGAAACCAAATTTTTCATCATGGCGATATGATCATCGCATTCATTCAATGCCGGAATGTAACGATACTGTTCTCCACCGGCTTCTAAAAATACTTCTTTGTTTTCTTCTGTAATCTCTTCAAGTGTTTCTAAGCAGTCAGCACTAAATGCTGGGCAAACGATATCGACACTTTTAATGCCTTGTTTGCCCCAAGCTTCTAATGTTTTGTCTGTGTATGGTTGCAACCATTCTGTTGGGCCAAATCGACTTTGAAAACACAGCTGAATGTTCTCATTATCCATATTCAATTTTTCACTGAGCAATTTAGTGGTGGTTTCGACCTGTGCTTGGTATGGATCGCCTTTTGTTACATAAATTTTTGGAATGCCATGAAAAGACAGTACAAGCTTTTCACTTTTTCCATTTTTATCCCAGAAATCATTAATCTGCTTGGCTAATGCATCAATGTAATTTGTGTCTTGGTGGTAGTCTTTAATTATGTGCAGTTCGGGTAAGTTACGGTTTTTCTTTATAAAATTCGCAACTTGATCGTAGATAGCGCCACTGGTGGTGGCACTATATTGAGGGTACAAAGGTAAAACGATGACCTTGTCATAGTTTTGTTGGTTAAGTTCATCCAGCGTGGTTTTTAACGAAGGATGGCCGTACGTCATGGCCAGTTTTACATCCGCTGTGTTTCCTAACAGGGTTTGCAGCTTATTTTGCTGAGCAAAGCCAATGGTGCGAATAGGGCTGTCTTCTTCCCAGATGCTTTCATAAAGTTTTGCCACTTTACGGGGGCGTGTATTCAAAACAATGCCATTAAGCACTAACCACCAAATGGGTGTGCGCTTGATCACTCGATCATCCCATAAAAATTCTTTTAGATATTTGCGTACTGCTTTTGGGGTAGGGGCGTCTGGTGTTCCCAGATTAACAAGAAGAACGGCGGTTTTATTATCTTTCAATTCAGGCATGGGGATACCACAGGGTCTATTTGCTGCTTATCATAAGTGATTTGCTGTTTGCTGTTAACTTATTGCCGCTTAGAAGTGTGAATTCAGCTTTGTGACCATGAAAAAATGAAAAACAGAGGATGGCGAGTGTTTATTTTGAAAATGTAGGCGGGATATTTTTGTGGTGTTTGTTTTTTAGATGCTTAGGTTTGCTTTTGTGAACATGTCTGAGCCTAAAAGCATAAAAACAGCAGGCATAAAAAAACCAGCTCGAGGCTGGTTTTTTTGTTTTAAAGGGTTTTGCTATTAAGCAATGGCTTTAAATACAGCGTCACGAATGTCTTCTAAGCCGCCAACACCTGGGATGTGAGCATACTTAGGTGCATTATCAGTGGTTAGGCCCTTATAAAAACCAACCAATGGTGCAGTTTGATCGTGGTAAATGCCTAAGCGTTTACGAACAGTCTCTTCAGCATCGTCTTCACGTTGAATCAGGTCTTCGCCTGTTTCATTGTCTTTACCTTCAACTTTTGGCTGATTGTAAATAACGTGGTAAGTACGACCAGAAGCAGGGTGAACACGACGGCCACTCATGCGTTTAACGATTTCTTCGTCATCAACGTCAATTTCAACAACAAAGTCGATGTCTACACCGGCTTCGATCATAGCTTCTGCTTGTGGAATCGTACGAGGGAAGCCGTCAAATAGGCAGCCGTTTGCACAATCCGCATCTGTGATGCGCTCTTTTACAAGAGAAATGATTAGGTCATCAGAAACCAAACCACCAGTTTGCATAATGTTTTCAACTTGTTTGCCAAGTTCAGTACCGGCTTTTACTGCAGCACGAAGCATGTCACCAGTGGAGATTTGAGGGATATCAAACTTCTCACAAATGTATTGTGCTTGTGTACCTTTACCGGCGCCTGGAGCACCCAACAAGATAATACGCATTAATCGTTCCTTAAGTTTTTTGAATCAATCTCCAAATAAGCCTAGAGCCCCTTTTTTAAAACAAAAGGCAGGCAAGCTGATTTGGGGATTGCTCCGTGATTATAAGTAGGCAATGGTCTAATATTGTCTAATTTTTAATCACTGGTTTGAAAAAAACGCCCACGATACCGCAGGCAGATACGAAGGGCAAGGAATATGGGGTGGCAGAATGGCCAGTGAAAAAGCAGTAAAACGCGCAATATGTAAGCAAAGCCCCGTGGCTTCTGAGGCTTAGAAAAAGAAGGGTGAATGTTTAAATAGAAGTAGACCGAATAGAAGTTCAGTCTAGATAGTATGCAGTCGTGTCATTTTGGCCAGAATGACTCTTATCAGGCGCAAAATACTGAGCAGTTAACTCAGGCAGTGTGTAAATTTTTTAGCACTGTGGCAGGTTAGATTAACCTGCGTTTATTTGAGAAAGCCCGCTTTGCCCAGCCCATTGGGCCCCTTGCTGTAATGCAAATTCGATGTAATCACGACTGCGGCAGCGCCAGAATAATTGTCCTTGGCCGCTGGCGATCAGTAAATAATCCTGCTCTTCTAATTCATTGTGAATAATGCACGGCATGGGGTAGTGATTAGGCAGCGCTAACCATTTACTTTTGGGTGCACAATCTTGCTGAATTTCAGGGTGGTGATAAGCATTGATATGCAGAACAGGGCTGTCATGGCCAATGTGCACATCAGTATGCACTAGGCGTGCTTTGCTAAGCATTTCTATTTGGCGGGCGTTACACGCAGTGGGAATGTAGAGGTTCTGAACTGGAAAAGGCCAAGGCTGCATCGTGTCATCTCCTAAAACAATGAACTCAGTCTAAGCCAGAGCCATTGTAAATTGGGTGATGTAATGTAGTACGCAGTAAGGAATTGTTACGGATTACACGGATTTGTGTAATCTGTGAAAGTGAGCACATTTAAGTTTGTTAGACTTTAAACAGGCTCTGCCAAGCAATTCGCGAACACGTTTTTCACCCTTCTATACTTGTATCGTCACTCTACCCACAAGCTAAAGCACTTTTAGCCTGCGGGTCATGTCAGCTTTAACCTGTATTGCGCATACCTGCTGCAATACCGGCCATGGTCACTTTTAGCGCGTGCTCTAAGTTGTCATTACTGTCTTGTGTGCGGGTTCGATAGAGCAGTTCGGCCTGTAAATAGTGCAGTGGGTCGGTATAGGGGTTTCTTACCGCCATAGACTGACCAATCACAGGGCTTGTGGCTAATAGCTCATCAATGTTTTTGATCTGACAAATGGCGGCCTTAATGGTTTCCAGTTTTTGTCTTAAAGACGCGCCAAGGGCTTTCTGTTTGTCATCATTAATCAGGCGTTCTTCATAATATTGAGCCAAGCCAGAGTCGGTTTTGCTTAACACCATTTCCAGCATATCAATGCTGGTATTAAAAAATGGCCATGCTTCGCGCATGTTTTGCAGTTCTTTAAGTTTGCCGTCATCAATGAAGCCTTGCAGGGCTTCATCACTGCCCAGCCATGCGGGCAGCATTAATCGTATTTGCATCCAAGCGAATATCCACGGGATGGCCCGTAAACTTTCTACCCCGCCAGTGGCTTTGCGTTTGGCTGGGCGCGAACCCAAGGCCAGTTTGCCAAGTTCTTGCTCAGGGGTGACCGCTCTGAAATAGGGGACAAAGTCTTCTGATTCTCTAACCACTTTGCGATAACCATTAAGGGCGCTTTTTGAGAGAGCCTCCATGGTGTCGCGCCATGCTTGTTTGGGTTCCGGAGGCGGCAGTTCTGTGGCGTGCAGCACGGCGGACATATATACCTGCAATGAGCGCAGCGCTACTTCAGGATTACCAAATTTAAAGCGAATCATTTCGCCTTGTTCAGTCACACGAATACGTCCACGTACAGAGCCGGGAGGCTGGGACAAAATAGCGGTGTGAGCAGGGCCACCGCCACGGCCCACCGTGCCACCGCGACCATGGAATAATGTCAGGCTCACGTTGTGTTTGTCGCATACGCTCACCAGTTGCTCTTGCGCCTTGTACTGCGCCCAGCTGGCGGCTAATTGGCCGGCATCTTTGG
>Ga0209712_10003183_pt1 | contig 13341 bp, 10 predicted proteins | sample ArcOceMetagenome_FD_187443 | JGI IMG/M metagenome (GOLD analysis project Ga0209712, IMG submission 187443) | Marine eukaryotic phytoplankton communities from Arctic Ocean - Arctic Ocean - Greenland ARC118M Metagenome (SPAdes) (version 2) | ecosystem: Environmental > Aquatic > Marine > Oceanic...
TGAGCAGAACTTGGCTGATGCCAATGCCTTAGCCACTATGTTTTTTATCCTTAATACCATTGACAAACCCACTATAGCTAAAGTGCAAGGTGCTGCTTTTGGCGGTGCCGTGGGTCTGGTCGCCTGTTGTGATATGGCCATTGGTAGTAAATTAAGTCGATTTTGTTTAAGCGAAGTCAAACTTGGTTTAATCCCAGCCACCATCAGTCCATATGTGATTGATGCCATAGGCGCTAGAGTCGCTAGACGTTACTTTACCACAGCCGAGGTATTTTCTGCGCGCCGTGCCAGACGTCTAGGGCTGATTAGCGAAGCGGTGGTAGAAGAAGAGTTAGACAGCACAGTTGAGAACTTAATTGAACATATTCTTAAAAACTCACCTGCAGCAATCCGAGCCGCTAAACAGCTTATTTTTGACGTTCAGAATAAACCTATATCTGATGCACTTTTAGCGACAACTAGCGAGAAAATTGCCGATCTTAGAGTGTCTGACGAAGGTCAAGAAGGCCTCAATGCGTTTTTACAAAAACGCCGAGCCAACTGGGTAAAAGAATAACGGAGTAAACAATGTTCACTAAATTATTGATTGCTAACCGCGGAGAAATTAGTTGCCGCATCATCAAAACAGCCAAACGTATGGGCATACTGACCGTTGCTTTGTACTCGGATGCTGACCAACATGCATTACATGTGAAGATAGCTGACGAAGCAGTGCATGTTGGCCCCTCTCCATCTAAGGACAGTTATCTACAAGCTGAAAAGATTATTCAAATCGCACTGAAAGTCGGTGCAGATGCGATTCACCCAGGTTATGGATTTTTATCAGAAAACGCCACCTTTGCTAATTTGTGCGAGCAACATAATATTGTCTTTGTTGGTCCACCTGTTAGTGCGATTGAGGCTATGGGTTCAAAATCAGCAGCCAAAAATATAATGGAGCTTGCCAAGGTGCCATTAGTACCGGGCTACCATGGTGGTGACCAAAGTGTCGAGGGGTTAAAGTCCCATGCTGACAAAATGGGCTACCCTGTGTTACTTAAAGCGGCTGCCGGTGGTGGTGGTAAAGGCATGCGCCAAGTATGGGGAAGTAGCGAATTTGACGATGCGTTAGCAGCCGCAAAACGTGAGGCGATGTCGAGCTTTAACGATGATTTGATGTTAATCGAAAAATACCTCATTGCACCTCGTCACGTTGAAATCCAAATTTTCTGTGATAACTTTGGCGATGGCGTCTATCTGTTTGAGCGCGACTGCTCGGTACAACGTCGCCATCAAAAAATCATCGAAGAAGCCCCTGCTTTTGGCATGACCGAAGAACTGCGAACCCAAATGGGCGAAGCCGCATTAAAAGCAGCAAAAGCTATCCATTACGCCGGAGCTGGCACAGTAGAGTTTTTGTTAGACAGTGATGGGCAATTCTATTTTATGGAAATGAATACCCGTTTACAGGTTGAGCATCCCGTTACTGAAATGATCACTGGACAGGATTTAGTTGAATGGCAACTGCGAGTCGCCAACAACGAACCCTTACCATTGCCACAAGATGCCCTAAAAATTAATGGTCATGCTTTTGAAGCAAGAATTTATGCTGAAGATCCAAGTAATGACTTTTTACCCGCGACCGGAAGATTATCTCTACTGCAACCACCGATTGAATCGAGGCATGTTCGCGTAGACACCGGTGTGATTCAAGGTGATGAAGTGTCTGTTTTTTATGATCCGATGATCGCAAAATTAATTGTTTGGGACAAAAACCGAGACAAGGCCCTAGCAAGATTAACCAAAGCCTTAACCGAGTATCATATTGACGGTGTTGTCACTAATATTGAATTTCTATACAACTTAGCCAGCAGTGCCCCCTTTAAGGCTGAGCAAATTGACACTGGTTTTATAGAAAAAAATCATGACTTATTACTGCTTCACGATAAGCAAGATATTAAGCATTTATTACCCATAGCTGCATTGTATTTGATGCTCAGTAGTCAACAAAACAGCGCGTCAAATGTTCAAGACCCATATTCACCTTGGTCGTCGAGTAATGCGTGGCGAGCGAATGAGCAACACCTCCAAAACCTAGAATTGATGGTGGCAGACAGCACTTTTTCAGTACAAGTTAGTCAGGCAGGAGCCATCAGCCCATCAAAAGCTGGCAGCCAAAGTGTGTTTCATATCAACGTCGACCAACAAGACTATCAGTGCACAGGTGTGATTGAAAAAAACCAGCTCATATCCACCATCAATGGCCACAAAACACTCGCCAATATTAACGCCCATCAAGATGGCCACTCGTTATTTTGTAATGGTAAGGTCATCCGTTTTAAATCATTACAGGCTGATATAGGTGATACCCAGAACAATAATGCCGACGAGGGGTTTATCGCGCCTATGAACGGCACCGTGGTTGCTATTTTAGTCGAACCAGGCGAGCAAGTTAAACTAGGTCAAACTTTAATGGTGATGGAAGCCATGAAAATGGAACACAGTCTAAAAGCCCCTGCCGCTGGTTGCGTCAGTGAATTTTATTTTAAAACAGGTGAGTTGGTAGATGGCGGTGCCGAATTACTGACGTTTAAAGCTGCTCAAATTATACAACCCAAAAAAGCTAATAAAGAGTCATCCAAAAATGTTACCTAAGTCGGTCAAAATAGTCGAAGTAGGTCCAAGAGACGGCTTACAAAATGAGCAAGGTTTAGTACCCTTAGCCGCCAAGGTTGCATTAGTCGAACAATTAGCTGCAGCAGGTTGTAGTGTGATAGAAACCGGGAGTTTTGTATCGCCTAAGTGGGTTCCACAAATGGCTGACAGTGCTGCTGTGTTTCAGCGCATTAAACGACAACACAATGTACGTTATACGGCGCTCACCCCTAATTTACAGGGTATGGAGGCAGCCATCGAGGCAAAGGCTGACGAAGTGGCCATTTTTGGTGCCGCGTCAGAAGCCTTCTCTCAAAAAAATATCAACTGTTCTATCGCCGAAAGCCTAGAGCGATTTTTACCCATGTTAGAGCTGGCGCAGCAGCATCAACTTCCCGTTCGGGGTTATGTATCTTGTGTATTGGGTTGTCCTTATGCAGGCTATATCGCCCCTCAAAAAGTGGCAGAGGTGAGTCAACTATTAATAGAGATGGGCTGCTATGAAGTGTCCTTAGGGGATACCATTGGTGTAGGGACGCCAGTAAAAACACAGCAGATGTTAGATGCCGTTTTAAACCATATCCCAGAAGGTAAACTAGCTGTGCATTTTCATGATACCTACGGCCAAGCATTAGCTAATATATTGGTTGCCCTACAACAAGGTATATCTGTGGTAGATAGTGCAGTATCGGGTTTGGGTGGCTGCCCTTATGCAAAAGGTGCCTCTGGCAATGTTGCCACAGAAGATTTAATCTATATGCTCGATGGTATGAATATCGAAACAGGTATCAATCTTAATCAGTTGACTCAGGCTGGATTAAAAATGATGCAAGCCTTAGGTAGACAATCGAACTCCAAAGTAGCTCGAGCAATAACAGCATAAGGATAGTTTTTTGACTGAACAAAACACATCTCGCCCCACACTACCGGCCAATGTCAGAGTGATGATTGCTTTAACCGCATCGCCCACACTAATAGTTGTGGGTATGTTACTTTACACACTTTTTTTTGATGGATGGCGAAGTATTTCCATTAGCATGATCATCTTTTCAATGTTATGCATTCTAGCTTATTACGTGGTTATCAGCGGTCATCCGCCTCGTTTTACCACTAAAAAACGCGATTAAAGCATAAAGTAGCCCGTGTTTGAAAAATCATTCGGGTACAATATACTTATATTATTAAGTTACACGAACAGCAGTAAGGTAGATTGAATGGAGTTTTTTACTTGGGACGTAAATCCAGTATTAATTGAATTTTTTGGATTAAAAATACATTGGTATGGTGCCTTATTTGCCACCGCTATTTTAGCTGGTCTGCACCTAATGAAATGGATCTTCCAACAAGAGAAAATCAAACTGGAATTGCTTGATTCACTTTTGATGTATTGTGTTTTCGGCATTATTATAGGTGCTAGACTTGGACATTGTTTATTCTATGACCCAGGTTTTTACCTTAGTAATCCACTGAAAATACTTGCTATATGGGAAGGAGGCCTTGCCAGCCATGGTGGCGGTTTAGGTGTCATCATTGCAGTTTACTTTTTCCAAAGAAAGCATAAAGTTAAGTATTTGTGGTTATTAGACAGGCTTGCTATTGCGACTGCATTATTTGGTTTTTTTGTGCGTTTTGCTAATTTTATGAATTCCGAAATTATTGGTATTCAGACTGATGTACCTTGGGCTGTGGTATTTGCACGTATTGACCTACTGCCTAGGCATCCAGCCCAGCTCTACGAGTCATTGTCTTACTTGAGCATATTTATAGTATTGATATTATTATATCGCTTTTCAAACGTCAAAAAGCAATCCGGTGCGTTATTTGGTGGGTTTTTATGTTTAGTATTTACCGCTAGATATCTCATCGAATTTGTTAAAGTCAAACAAGCCGCTTATGCATCAGATACACTCATAAGCACAGGGCAACTATTAAGTATTCCTTTTTTTATTGTCGGTATTTATTTGCTGCTTAACGCATGGAAAAAAAGCCGTGCTTGACCATTTTTGAATATGTTTGAAGTGTCATCTGGACCCGAAATTTTAGGTTGCTCAGTGGCACTTTACTTTTAATGCCAAATATACATTCATTAGTATTAGTATACGGTTTTCAGAAGCTTATAGTTCCCTATATGCTGAGTACTTTAGAAATATCAAACCGTGAAATACATTGGGAACGGCTTGCTCTTGTGGCTTCAAATTTACCTACCGTCAATGGGGTAAAGTTTGGTGACAGTTTGGATACTATTAATCATTATCGAGTAAAATTAAGAGCAATAATGACTGGGTTTCATGTGATTATGAAATGCCTAGATAGCATGTTATAGATATATTGATTAAGTGGAGGAAAACTCATATAACGCCACCTTTTCTATTTATTTCAACTTACATCAATGTTGAATTGGCTGATATATGTAAAAGTCGAGGGGTAACTGGGTTTATCTTTAAGCCTCCCATCACCCATCCAGTTTCACTTAAAATCGAGCAAGCCGTGAGATACCGATATCAACTTAAAGCTCAAAGTATGCCTAGCTCTATGAAACTTGTGCAGCTATGATTTTTTGCATCAACCCCAAAACTGTTTATTCTTTACTACAAAAAATGTTAAGTGTTACCAACTTTAACCTGCATGTCATTCAGGTAGCGTTTTGCAAATTCTGGTGAGTCGAACTCGCCAATCGTATTAGCAACACAGACCTTCATGCACTCGCTGCTGATGTGTTTATTATATAATTGGCTACCTCTACACACTTTGAGCAATTAGTACCCCTAAGGAGTGCCATGCAATGCTTCAGCCAAGGGTACAAAACGACAATAGGTCTCTTTTACTATTTCTACATTTTAAGGTCCAAAATTTTCGATGCGAAATGACTACCCTTAAACACACAAATCAAAATTTCCATGCGCTGAAAACGTCTCATATACCCCCCTTTGCAACGTTCTCTTAGGCCCATATTGATATAGTCAAATAATGTTTTAATATTAGAACAACCGTTAGCTAGCCAACGATAGATTATTCAAGAAATTGAAGAGATATTTCACTCGCCTTAAACTGTGTCTTTTAGAATGATGTTTGGTTTGGTTTAAATTGGTTTAAATTGAAATTGATTTGGCACCACACTTTTCGAGCTAACACCTAAAGCGCTTTTAAAATATTGGTCAAACTGTGCCTTGACATAGTTTCGCTATACTAAGTCGTCTATTGATAGTAGTCAGTTAAAATGTTTGAATATCCAATAAAGGGCAGGAATGAATTAACCTGTATTTTTAGCGCTAGGCGTTTCTATGTAGCGTGCTTGCCCTCCATACCTATTTACTGAAGTAACCAAATATATTGCCAGTTACTTGGCAAATTCATGTTCAAAGTTTTATCGAATGATATCCATGAGTATAAATTGCATCATCAACTCATCTAATGCCTCTTTTTGAATAAATATTACTTTTATCAAACAAACCATGTCTGTTTGATAAAAGTAATATTTGGGCCGCGATAGAACTAACATTTTAACGGCATAAACCAATTAAAATATGGGGTTTTTTTCAAAGGTAAAAATAGTAAAATTAGAGATAATTTTTCCTTAACAGGCTTTGGTCCATTAATATCTGTAATTATTATTTCCTCCAAATTTTTTATTTATTAGTTCCTTCAAATAGTCCTGATTGAATTTACTTAGCTGTCGTGTACACTCGATATTTGGAGAGTAAAATTAAAGACCGAGAAAGTAATGTTAATCTACAGGAGAAAGGATTTATGGCGAACCAAGCGTCTCGTTATATCAGTAATTTAACACGTGATACCTACGCACTCATTTTAGCTGGAGGAAGAGGTTCAAGACTTTATGAATTGACTAATTGGCGAGCAAAACCGGCATTATATTTTGGTGGTAAGTTTCGTATTATCGATTTTCCATTATCCAATTGTATTAATTCAGGGATCCGCAATGTGGGTGTGGTCACCCAATACAAGTCTCATTCGCTCATTCGGCATTTAGTCAGAGGCTGGGGACATTTTAAGAAAGAGCTAGGCGAGTCGGTTGAGATCCTTCCTGCATCACAGCGCTTTTCAAATAACTGGTATGAAGGCACGGCAGATGCAGTTTTTCAAAATATTGATATTATCCGTGACGAACTACCAAAATATGTATTGGTGTTATCTGGGGATCATATTTATCGAATGGACTACGGTAATTTAATTGCACAACATGCTGAATCTGGAGCCAAAATGACGGTTAGCTGCATGGCCGTTCCATTGGAGGAAGCCGCGGGGCAATTTGGTGTCATGTCGGTAGATGAAAATTTCAAGATTATTGGGTTTGAAGAAAAACCTGAGAACCCTACTCCTTTACCTAACGATCCCACAAAATGTCTAGCCTCCATGGGCAATTATGTATTTGATACGGATTTTTTGTTTGAACAATTAAAAACAGATTCCGAAACATCTGGATCTGAACGAGACTTCGGTAAAGATATTATTCCTTCTATTATCGAAGAAGGTGCAATTTATGCCTTCCAATTCAAAAGTGATGATGATACCGAAGCCTATTGGCGCGATGTGGGTACCCTAGACTCATTCTGGCAAGCCAATATGGAGTTAGTGGCGCCCGTTCCTGCACTCAATTTATATGATAAAAAATGGCCAATCTGGACCTATCAAGAACAATTGCCTCCCGCCAAGTTTGTGTGGGAAGATGATAATCGTAGGGGTACCGCGATTAACTCAGTGGTTTCAGGTGGCTGTATTATTTCTGGCGCAACTTTACGCCGTAGTTTATGTTTTTCTAACGTCAGGGTACATTCATACAGTGAAGTAGAAGATTCTGTCTTGTTACCAGATGTCGAGGTGGAACGTCATTGCCGCATACGTAAAGCCATTATTGATCGCGGTTGTGTGATCTCCGAGGGCACTATCATAGGCCATAGTCGTGAGGATGATTTAGCCAGAGGTTTCCGAGTTACAGAAAAGGGAGTGGTGTTAGTCACACGAGAGATGTTGGGATTAAAAGTGGGCTATTAAACCTAATACCTTTCACCATCCGAGTCATTATAAAGCCGCTTTAACCGCGGCTTTTTATTGTAAGTTGCTAGCCTTCTCCCATAAACAAATTCTATCAGTAATAATTTCTGCTACTAGCTGTGGTTTTTCCAACGGAAACATATGTCCCCCCTCTTCAAAAATAAGATGTTCAACATTGCTCTTTTTTACAAAAGTGCGCAAAAACGCTGGAATACACACATCACTGTGACTGCCAGTGACAAGTAAGCTTGGTACGGATAAGCGTTGATAGTACTGATTGATATTATCTGGCACATTTCGATAAATACTCGCTTCAACCTGCGCCTCAAAGTTAAGTTGTAACTTATCCTTTTGTTCGTCAATCGCAGCTGTTACGTAATCTTGAATGCATTCCAGTTGGAAGTTTTTAAATAAAGCTCTAGATTTAAAATAAGCGACTAAGTCAGTACCTAAAGGCCAACTTTGGCAACGTACTTTGGCTTTGCCAGCAGGTGAAAACTTATCTATTAGGGGAGTATGCTTTAATAATTTAAATACGAGCCTGGCAAGCCCTGAAGCGATAGGAGGATCAAGCATTATCACTCCTTTGATCAAATCAGGCCTTTCGCAAGCAGCCATAAAGGACACCACGGCTCCAAAGGAATGACCCACAACATAAACAGGGTTAGCTACCTTATGGGTTAAATAGTCAATTAGCTCTGCCACTTGATTACCTAAATTGGCATTGACTGGAAAACGTTTTGAATGAGCAAACTTCGTTAATGCATACAACTCAAAGTTATCCGGTAAATGATTGAAAAGCTGCTGGTAGCTAGGTGCGGGAAACCCATTAGCATGAGCAAAGTGAAGGTTGATTTTTGCTGATTTTGTCATTTTAAACCTATTTGGGAGTGTTGTGTGCTGGGCCTTCATAAGAGAATTTCTAGCATTAATATAATTTTTCGGCAGCATATTCTGGTGACTTTTACACGCCAAGATAAAATATCAGCTGTCGCAGTACCCTAATACATAAGTTTGATCTTAGCTGGATACACTTGGTGTTTTGTGCATCCTTTGTTACCTATCACTTTGTGCCATAGTCACTATTATTATCGGTCGGAGCTTACTCATCATTAGTTACATCTATGGGTAGTATTTGGGTTTGGTATATCAAAATACACATAACACAATAGGGTATTTTATCGTGTGTTTTATTTCAGGAGTACATATGAGTGAAACCCAGTATAGTCGACTGAAGTAATCGGATGAGAAGGTCGACTGCCAACAGCTTCACCAATGCGAGCAAAGCAAGCTGTATGAAATGGCAAGCTAAACCAAATGCTGCGGTAAGACCACTCTAGTGAGAGAGTAAAATGATGGCAATATGATCCTACTGTATCGGTCAGCAAGCCACATGAAAGGAATACCCAACACAGTACATAGCATATGGCTTTGACCCAACCTAACTGAGGATCATCTAGCCCCAAGTTAGCCATAATAAAAAGTAACAACATATCGATTTTTTCGTGCTCAATAAAGTTAAACGCATATGTCAGGGTCAATATGAACAACACATAATTCCGATAGTCATTCGATATCACCGTTGGAACGTCTACTGATTTATTTCTCATTTTGTCGTCATTTGGTATCTATAAGCTGAGAGAGAAACTTTTTAATTATTGGCTTATATTACGGGTGTAAACCTAGTGGTGACAAGCTAAATTGTAATTTTTTTGTAAATATAACAGTTAGTTATGCTGAACCATAAAGACATGAAATCATCTAATGACATTCAAGTCTTATGATAAGTTATTGTAAATATGATCGGTTTTTTTGCTAATCGATTTAACGGAGTCAAAGTAGTTATGCATATTGATAAATTGTTAAATTCAGTCAAACAACAAGCAAAATCAAATATTAGTAACATCACGCTATCAGTCCCAAGGAGCTGGGAGCAAGGTCGTACACTTTATGGGGGGATTTCTGCTTCTTTAGTTTATCAGGCAATGCGTGAAATTGTTGACTCAGAAAAAGTCATGCGTTCGCTAAGCACAAATTTTATAGGTCCTATAGAGCCAGATAGCGAGTTTAAGATTATTATTGAGATTCTTAGGAAAGGAAAAAATGTTACTCAGGTTGTCGGCCAAGTAGTACAAAATAACAAAGTTGCATTGATGAGCCAAGCAAGCTTTGGTATTGCTAGGCAGTCTACAGTTAGCATATCTGATCCACTACAACATAAAATGGATCTCCCACAAAAACCAGATTTTATGCCCAAAATACCAAAGGTCACACCCAAATTTTTAGAGAATTTTGATTTAGCACAAACAAAAGGTGGGTGGCCATTTACTAGCAAAAATGATGGTGACATACATGGATGGATGCGTTTTAAAGAGCAGCCATGTGATTTTTCTGATGCCCATTTAATCGCTTTAATTGATATTTGGCCGCCAACAGTTTTACAAATGTTAAACTTGCCGGCTATGGCCAGTACAATGAGTTGGAATTTAGAGTTTATCCATCCACATCAGAAAATTTCAGGTACTGATTGGTTCGCTTATCAAGCACATACTAGGCAAGCAGCTGATGGATATGCACATACAGAAGCCAATGTCTGGGATAAACATGGTAGCTTAGTGGCTATTAGTAGACAGGTCGTGGCCGTATTTGCATGATCGCAACAGTGAAAAGTGACAAACAGATTATGTGAAGGTACATCCCGAAGTGTTAACCATTCGCAAGAGATAAATGCGCATTTATTCGCATCTTCTGGATTTAACTTTACCAAAACTAGTTCACATAGGTTGTGTAACAAACCAGACAAATATAACTTTTCAGGCTCCTTCAACTTGGCCTCTTCTGCTAATCCACTTTAGGGCCCGTATGATTAAGTGAAATATATGATTAGTCTTTACTTCATGCAGGATCATATGGAATTCTAAAAAATATAATTAAAATAACTAAGTAAATATAACTAGGTAAATATAACTAGATAGCTTTGAATAGTGCTCTTCTAGCTCATGACTTACCATATAAAGTAAAACCTAACACCATTGTGTCAAAAATAAAATCGGACGCTCTAAGAATACGGTTTAGTTCGATTAAATGGCTTGCCGCAAAAGGTAATATCAACTATGTGTCGTCAGTAATCTGCAATTGACTCATTTGAGAGTGTCTAGTAACTGGAATTTACTTAAATTGAATTTAATTTAATAAAATAGAGCTAACAAATTTAAATTCTACACCATCAATGTGGCGTTTGAATAAATAGACAATGTACATGAATACAGGAGGGTAATTGTGATTAGCTAGACGCTAACACTTAATAGAATAGTGTCTATAAAAGTAAAATTTTGATGCGTATAGGATGCTGTAAGTTTGGGCACTTAAAAATATTTTTGTGGTTTCAAGCACATTGAAGCTCAAATTTTAGAAGATGGTGGGTCGTGCTGGATTCGAACCAGCGACCAATTGATTAAAAGTCAACTGCTCTACCAGCTGAGCTAACGACCCATCGATTAAAATCTACTAAGTACCTACAGCGCTTTGAGTGTAACAAAAATGGTGGGTCGTGCTGGATTCGAACCAGCGACCAATTGATTAAAAGTCAACTGCTCTACCAGCTGAGCTAACGACCCATTTTTCATTTTCCTTTCCGCCTCAAGCGAAGGCCGCATATAATACTCAATTGAAACGCCAGCGCAACCCAAATGACATTATTATTTCAATAATTCAAACCGTTTGCTGAAAAAGCGACCAATAGTGTATTTAATAAACCACTAAGACCAAGAAATTAGCAAAAACAGCCCGCAGACATCTAAACTTTTTTAACAGAAAAATCAGATGTCTGCGGGCAGCTTAATTTATTAAAGCCTTTTAAGTCGCTTTTCAGCTAATTTAGCTGAAGAAGAATCGGGGAAGTCAGCAACGACTTGTTCCCAAAGTTGTTTAGCACGGGCCGCATTTGAACGCTCCATTTCAGTTATTCCTAACTTCAACGTTGCGTCTGCTCGTTTACCCGAATCTGAGTAATTAGTAATTAACAACTGAAATTGTTTACCTGCACCAGCCCAATCTTGTTTGTTAAACAATAACTGCCCTAACCAATAATGTGCATTGGGGACATAGCTAGAATTTGGGAAGTTTTGTAAGAATGTTTGAAACTCTGGTATTGCTTGTTCATATAACCTGTCTTTGAGGATTAAATTAACAGCTTTATCGTAAGCTTCATTTTCATTTTCTGACAAAGGCGCTTCTGCAGTCGTAACTAGAGTATTAACGACATCTGTTGGCATCGAAGAAGATTGGGTCTTGACCGACTCGATACGCTTATCTATTTCGAGATATAGCTCTCTTTGACGTTCAAGAATCTTCTCTAATTGGTAGTTTTGTACTTCTATCGAGCCGCGAAGCTCATTAACCTCGTTTTGCATGACATCCAGCTGCTCTTGCTGACGATGCTGTGCATTTGTACGGGTTGAAAACTTTTTTTCCAGCTCAGTAATACGTTGTTCGCTATTACTACTGGTTACATCTGTCACAGGCGCAGGAGCCGCAACTACTGCGACTCCATATAGCCCTAGCAAACTTATCGCTAAGGTGCGTTTCATCATATTAGGCTTCTATTATTGATAAACCAAAACACCACGGCGGTTTTCAGCAAAAGCCGCTGCAGATGTATTGTTGTTAACAGGCTTTTCTTCACCGTAGGACACAACAGACATTTGTGATGCACTCACACCTGCATTCAGTAAATAAGTTTGCACTGACTTTGCACGAGACTCACCTAATGCAATGTTATATTCGGGTGTTCCACGGCTATCACAGTGACCTTCAATTACAATTGATTGCCCACCATTTTTTGTTAAAAATGTAGCGTGTTGATCTAGAACATTGTAAAACTCAGAGCTAATGTTGGCGCGGTCAAAATCAAAGTAAACCAACTGATTGTTTTCTAACGCCATTAATTCTTGCTTCATTTCTTCAGCAGGCGTCATTACAGGTTTAACTGTGCCAGTTTCAACCATTGCATCACGTGCTTCTTGCGTTTTACGATCGGCTTCTGCTTGCTCTTGGGCAATGCGTGATTCTTCTGCAGCCATTTTTGCTGCAGTATCGCCAGTTGATGAACAAGCCATCATAGTCACAACTGGAATAGCGATAACTAGCCCTTTGAAAATTTTATTTAGCTGCATTTTTTTTCCTTATTTTTATATAATTTAATTAAAGATTTAAAATTTAACGCAAAAACGGTGACCAAGTTGGAGCCTTCACCTGACCATCGGCCGCTGGCAAAAGTGCTTTAAATCTGCCATCCAAAGACACCAAAGACAATACCTGCTTACCTTGATGTAGTGTACTGTAGATAATCATACTGCCATTAGGAGCAATACTGGGTGATTCATCTAAATAGGTTTTAGTTAGTACCTGAAGATTGCCGCTCGTCAAGTTTTGCCGTGATATATGGTAATTACCACGGGTACGATTGACCATAACCATCTGTTTTCCGTCTGGGGTGATAACTCCCCCAAGGTTCATTTCGCCTTCAAAAGTTAAACGGCGAACCTTACCTGACATTAAATTTACCCGATATATCTGAGGTTTACCACCCCGTTCTGAACTAAATATTAAGCTCTGACTATCTGGAGTCCAGCTTGGTTCAGTATCAATTGCTCTATTTTTAGTTACTCTGCGTAATTGCCTACTGGCAATATTCAT
>Ga0209712_10003185_pt1 | contig 13329 bp, 9 predicted proteins | sample ArcOceMetagenome_FD_187443 | JGI IMG/M metagenome (GOLD analysis project Ga0209712, IMG submission 187443) | Marine eukaryotic phytoplankton communities from Arctic Ocean - Arctic Ocean - Greenland ARC118M Metagenome (SPAdes) (version 2) | ecosystem: Environmental > Aquatic > Marine > Oceanic...
TTTTCGGGCGTTTGCAGGGCGTGGATCCCACAAAGAAACTTTCCAGCCTAACTGCTGAGCCATGTTAGCTAAAGGGCGAGCGTCAATACCTCCACCAATAACGAGCAGATGAGGCTCAGGTATAATCGGAGTGGCAAGCCAGTCAGTTTCGCCAGTAGTCTTGTTGTTAAGTGGAGAGGATAACAGTGAGGCCGTTTCAGCAATATCGCTCACAGTCGCTGCTTCAAAATATGCTTGCGCGTCCGTTTTTTTACCGATAATACGTTGATAAAAATAACCAGAAACACGATGGTGAAGTGCGTCGTATACTTGCGCTAATGATAAGTAGTTATTGTGGCTGCTTATTTGCTGCAACATAATATAGATAGTGCCACCACAGCCAATACCGAGATGAAAAGACAAATCATCTTCATCTGAACCGTCGTAACACACCAACATTGGTTTACCTGTTTGTATAACTTTTCGCGCATTAACGCCAATGTCGGACTCTAAACAACCGCCACTTAACATACCTAATTGATGGCCTTGACTACTAAAGAACATCATAGCGCCTGGTTTTCGATAACAAGGACCTTGAGTGTTGTAAATAGTCGCAAGTACCCAATCAAGACTATCTCTTTTAGGATACCATTGAGCTAATAAATGTGAGAGATGATTGCTCATAAGACATACTTCCTTATGAGCAAACGTTGTTGTTGATTAAACTTTTCACAACGATATAAAACCATTAATACGACTGCTTTCATTAAATTCTTATACTTACACTGATAAAGGTTTAAAAGGTAAATCTCTATATCGCTTACCCGAAGCGGCAAAGACTGCATTACTTAATGCTGGCGCAAAAGGAGCAACACCTGGTTCGCCTAACCCTGTTGGGCTCTCATCTGAATCAGGTATATGAACACGAACATTTGGCATGTCTGAAATACGCATAACCGGATAATCATGGAAATTAGAGTTAACCACTGCGCCACCTCTAAAGGTGACCTCTGTGCTTAAGGCTAAAGACATACCCATTACAACCGCGCCTTCCATTTGTGCTGTCGCGCCATCAAGGTTAAGCACTTGTCCACAATCTATAACACAGTCAACATTCAATACGTTAATATCATCTCCTTTGACTTCAACATGCACAGCCATGGCAACAAAACTTTGGAAACTATAATGTACCGCTAAACCAATACCTTGCCCTTTAGGTAAGTTTTGACGTTTGTCCCAACCAGATTTATTAGCAGCGATGGCCAAAGTGTCTTTTGCTCGTTTGATTTGAGCTTGCTGATCTTTGTTCTTATTGTTGTCAAAGAGTTGATTAACAAAAGACAAATGATCTTTGCCAGCTTTATAAGCCAATTCATCGGCAAATGTACCAAAAGCAAAACCATAGAAAATAGCATAAACGGCGCGATACCAACCAATTCGAGTATGTGCTTTTGCGTCGCCAGATTCAACGCGCATGTTTTCCACACCAAATAAGTGATTGGTAACATCGCCTAAACTGTTCGCTGGCGTTCTAATCAATGAAGGATCAAACAATGTTGAAATTGAAGGAAATGCGGCGCGATGCAACCAGCCAGTCACGTTTCCATTTTCGTCCATTGATGCTTCAATGTGCTGAGCATTTATCGAATGGTAATAACCAGTGCGCATATCTTCTTCACGGGTCCAGATAAGCTGAATTGGCGCACCTGTTTTTTGTGAGATAACCGCAGCTTCGTGTACATAATCACACTTAAACTTACGACCAAAAGCGCCGCCAGCCATGGCTACATGAACAACAATCTCTTTAGGCTCACGTTTAAGATATTGGCCTAATACTTTCTGAATATCTGCCGGACTTTGTGTTGATGCCCAAACTTCACAAGAATCTTTTTGAACCCATACGACACTTGCATTAGGCTCCATAGGTGCATGTGAAAGGTGGCCGCCGGTATAAGTTGCTGACATTTTATGTTTTGCTTCGCCAAATGCTTTATTTAGATCACCACGTTCAGAAGCTAATGTTGCTGGTTTTTCTACATTTTTGACGAGTTGTTGTTTGTATGCTTTAGTGTCGTAACTGGCGTTTTCGCCTAAATCCCATTCTATTTTTAACTGTTTTACCGCTTGTTGAGCTGTCCAGCTGTTGTTAGCCACTACAGCAACACCACCAATGGAGCCAAATGGTATGTTAAAGCGTGGAATTTCGATAACGTCACTTACACCTTTCATTTTCAATGCATCAGCTTTATCGAGACTTTTAAGCGCGCCGCCTAAAACAGGACAATGAACAATAGCCGCATATTTCAAGCCGGGGAGTTTGGTATCTACACCATAAATGCGTTTACCTACCACAACTTCCTCTTGATCATGTCGAGGTAATTCTTTACCAATATATTTAAAGTCAGCTTTCTTTTTTAGCGTAGGTTTTTCAGGAACAGGCATATTGGCAGCAATACTCGCTAATTCACCGTAACCCAATTTTTGATTATTCGTTTTATTGATTACAAAATGAGACTCAGCAAAACAGTTATCTGGAGATGTTTTCCATACTTTAGCAGCAGCTGCAATTAACATTGCTTTTGCGGTAGCACCTGCTTCACGCATCGGTTGGAACATTACACGAATACTTGCTGAACCACCGGTTGCTTGAGGGCCATACTTTTCGTCGCCATCGCCTTGTTTTACGGTAACGCGAGCCCAATCAGCTTCCATTTCATCGGCTACGGCAGAAGGCAAGGCGGTACTAATACCTTGTCCCATTTCGCAGCGACCGCAATATATAATGGTATCGCCATTATCATCAATTTGAATAAAAGCATTCAGCTCTTCACCACTCTCTTTCATAATGCCTTTTGCGGCTAAAGCATTCATAGGTAAGGCGACACCAATAACTAATCCACCCGTAGCAACCCCCGCAGTTTTTAAAAAGCTTCGACGACTTATGTTTGAAATGCTCATGCTAAACCTCCTTGCTTAACGTGTCAGCCGCTTCAACTATCGCTTTTTTAATACGCTGGTATGTACCGCAACGGCATATATTGCCTTGCATCGCCGTGTCAATTTCTTCTTCGCTCGGTGAAGCGTTAACGGCTAATAAGCTGGCGGCATTCATTATTTGTCCAGCCTGACAGTATCCACATTGAGGCACATTATTGTTCAACCATGCTTTTTGTAGCGGGTGGTCACCCTTTTCAGATAGCCCCTCAATAGTCGTTATTTTTTTATCAACGAGTGCACTCATTGGAGTAACACATGAACGAATAGCTTGTCCGTCTACATGAACAGTACAAGCGCCGCATAAGCCACTGCCACACCCGAATTTTGTACCGGTGAATTCAAGCTGATCGCGAAGAAACCAAAGTAATGGCATATTGCCATCTACATCAATTGCATGTTCTTTTCCATTGATAATTATTGACTGTGTCATAAGTGCTATCCCCTTTTTGTGTGATTATAGATTAGCCTTATATTTTGCATTACACAAAAGTAAAATCGGCAAACAATCATATATTTACGATCAAGCACAGGTTGACCTTATAGAAGAGAGAAAAGGAAAAGCTTTCCCGTGTTTTATGTGTAATATTTACTATAGAGGTGGAGTTGTATTTATGAGCTGATGCAGCTAATTATGTGAATTTTATTTATTGGAATACGGAATAAGTAGGTTATAACATAGGTGTGTTAACGCTTATAAATATTAAAATTTTGGAAATATTTGATTTCTTCCAGCATTTTTTGCTTGATACAGATGCTTATCTGCATTATTGATTGCTTCATCAATTGTTTGATTATCCTTTAATTGCTCAATGCCCATGCTTACTTTTATACTAATTAGTTTATTTTCATAACTCACTAGATGATCCTGCAATTTTTCTTGGATTTTTTCTGCAAAAATGTTGGCACTTTTTGCTTTAGTTTGAGGTAAAATAAATAAAAATTCTTCACCACCCCAACGTGCGAGACAATCTTGCTCTCTCATTATTTTTGTAAGTATATCTGCCAACTCAATTAAAACCGCATCGCCGGCATTGTGTCCGAATTTGTCGTTAATTTTTTTAAAATAATCTATATCACATAAGATGATAGATAAGGGATCTTTACTGCGCAACATGCGTGCTTGTTCCCGCTTCAAAATAGAAAGCGCATCACGACGGTTAGATAATTGAGTTAAAGGGTCTAAATGCGCTAAGCGTAGGTATTTTTCACTTAATGCTAATGCTTGCTTATAAGATTTCTCTCTTGAATGTTCATATAATGCAGAAATAAAGGTAACGGTTAAGAAGGAGTATAATAAACGTAATTTAAATTCAGTGCTGTAGGTAGCATGGGCAATTAACTCTGCCGGAATAAGCATAATGGTGATGGTAATTGTTACGAATATTGCTATATCAATAAGTCCACGTGTTAAACCTTGAATAAATAATGCAACAGGTGCAACAATAAATATCCATAAAGGCCCTGTATTCTCTACGCCACCCGTGTATGTAATATAAAACATTAATATGTAGAGTAAATATAAAACAATGATAGAAATTAATTTTCTATTATTGAATTTTTTATAGGCATAATACCCTACAAAAAAAACAAAACTTGAGATGAGTAAAATCGTGGCTAAAACAAAATTGTTGTTAAATAGCGCAATAATCCCCATAACGGCCGTAATCGACATACCTACTAATGCAAATAACGAAATTACATGAGTTTGTTGAAATTCATCATTATCAAGATGGCTTATTTTAGATTGTTGTCGCAAAAAAATTCCTTATTTCGCGTTTAATAATTGATCCGCATAATAAATAACCATAACAGCTTTTATATTAGTCTAGAACCCTCAATTTTAGATATTTATCAAAAATGAGGCGCAGGTATGGTTATTTTACTAATTTTTGTAAACTCTCTGTTAATTCAACAACATTGATTGGTTTAGTGAAGTGTTTATCAAAACCTAGCGCTCGTGCCTTCTCTTTACTGCGCGTATCAACATCAGCAGTTAACGCAAAAATAGGTAAATTTTTAAATTCTGGTATCGATCTGATTTTCTTTGTTGCTTCATAACCGTCTAATACTGGCATTTGGCAGTCCATCAGTATCACATCGAAATATTCTTTCTTTACATAATCAATGGCCAGTTGACCGTTCTCAACAATAATGGCATTAATACCCAAATTCTTTAAAATAATATCAATTAACTTTTGGTTAATTCTATTATCTTCAGCTACCAGCACTTTTAAGGTAGAAATATTTCCTGTATATTTTTCTTTTATTTTAGGAACTTTTAGCTTAGGTGTTGCAATAGGTAAGTGGCAACTAAACGTAAACGTTGACCCTACACTAGGAGTGCTGATCACAGAAATATCGGCATCCATCAATAAACTTAATTCTTTAGAGATTGACAAACCAAGTCCTGTACCTCCGAAATCTCTTGATGTTGACGCATCGGCTTGAGTGAATGGGGTGAATAAAGCAGAAATTTTTTCTTTTGAAACACCAATACCCGTATCTTTTATTTGAAGTTGAATATAAGCCTCATCACCCTTTTTTTTCAATAAATTGGCGATTAAAGTAACACTGCCTTGTGCAGTAAATTTAATGGCATTTCCGCATAAATTTATTAAAATTTGTTCAATACGTGCTTGATCTCCTTTAACAAACATAGGCTCTGGTAAGTTATCACCGAGGCTCCAATTTAATTGCTTTTTAGACGCTTCAGCTTCAAACAAACTATAAATTCTTGTTAATACTAAATGGAAATCAAAGACATCATGGTTTAACACTAATTTTTGAGATTCAATTTTTGATATATCAAGAATATCATTCACTATATGTAGTAATAAATCTGATGATATTGCTATATTGTTAAGATAAGATTTAATCTCATCTATATTTGTTGATTGTTGAGCTAGATTAGAAAACCCGACTACGGAGTTCATTGGTGTACGAATTTCATGACTCATATTTGCTAAAAATTGGCTTTTTGCTTTATTCGCATAATTGGCTTCTTTCATTGCCTCTTTTAAAGATTCAGTGCGTTGTTCTACAAGTACATCCAGTGCAAATTGACGATTCTTCAATAATAATAAGGAAGTAATAATGGCAATAACAATAACGAAAAGTAAGACATATAAAATTAAAAAGTCTGCTTTCTGCTGTCTGGCCACATAAGATTGGTTAGCAAGTAAATTAATATTCCATTGCTGTCCGGCAACATGAAATTTATCAGTAAAATGGTCTGACTCGTTATGCAAAGTCAGAGCAGAACTGTTTTTAGTATTAGCATAAAAGGGTGCTTGAGCGCCTTGTTCAAAAAATTCAAAATAAAATAAATTTTTCTGTTGCTCAGTAAATGCGCTTGCTAATATTTTTTCTAATAAGAAAACTGCTGTTGCAAAGCCTTTTAAATGCTTAGTGGTTTCTTCGTTTGAGTGAAGCTTTTCAAATACGGGCACAAACAGCAAAAAAGCAGGCTCAGGCTTCGCAGATTGTACTAATTGAATAATGGGTGTTGCTTTTGATTGATAACTTTTTATCGCACTTTTAAGCGTCTCTTTACGAGAGGCGTTTGAATATATATTAAAGCCAATCGCTTTTTCATTACCCTTTTCTGGACTAATGATTTTCACATAAACAATTGGGTCATTAATTGCTAATGGGTCTCCTTTTATTGATACATCTCTTGAGTGAATTTCAACTAATCCTTCGTTATGAATAGTTTTATGTTTTTGATGAATGATTGGATTCCATGACATCGCTTTAATTGCGATTGTATTTTGACTAATACTCTTTACAAAATGGTTAAAATCATCGTTAGTGACCATTGGATTTTTTTGAATGAAATTTGCTAAACCTTTTAACTGGTCAATATTGCGATAAATATTACGATGAATACTGTTTTCTATGACACGGGCTTCTTTTTTTACAAATTCAAGTGAATTGGTTTTTGAAGCGGAAATAAAAAATTGAGTAATTAAAATAGTGATAATGAATAGTAGGGAAATAGAGCTTAGTATTATAATGAATGTTTTTCTTTGATGGTTTTTTAAACGCTTAAAGTTAAATAAACTCAAGAAAAATGGAACAACTAATAATATGCCTAAGGTATCTCCAAGCCACCAATAAATGACATTCAATTGATAATCATAAACAGGGTAAGATGTATTAAATATACTTAAAGAATATACCCCAATGTTCGAGGAAATAAGGCTAACTATTATGCCGACAATGATGATGAAATAAAGTGTTTTGGTATTTTCCGATTGTTCAAATGGATTCCCTAACCAGTATTTTAAAATACTAGCGCCTACGATACCTTGCAACATAACACCAAAAGCAATTAACCCATTTTGAAGCGCATAAGAAGAAAAAAACTGAGCGTATTCAAATTGAGGATCAATAGAAAAGTTGAATGCAAATGAAGCTAAAAATAAAAATGGAAAGAATCTCCACCAAAATAGATAACACCCAATAAGGCCTATACCTGCTGGCAACCATATAGGCATGACTTGGCTTTGAAAAGAGAGACTTGAAAGTAAGTGTCCCAAAAGTATATAACTTAAAAATAAAGTTATACACCACATCCATACGCTTTTAATTGAGTGATTAATGTATATATGTCCTTTATTTTAAATGCCCATATTTCATTATAGTTGAGGTGTTTAAGTACATCAAACAAGTAGTTGAACACTTGACTCCACATAGATTAAAAAAGAGCACATTTTTTGTCATCGCATATTTTTTGCACTTAACACAAAATTGGAAAGTAGCTGTCCTGATAAGATGTCAATATTAACCGAAATCTGTTTGTTGCTCGCATTCCCACTATCACAAATATCAAAAATGAAACCGTAAATAAAATAAGATTTAAAATATAGATGACTTGTATTTCAGATGGTTACGTTTGGGCACTTGTTTTGCTATCTCAAGGTTAATTATTAAGGGAGCCATTTATGGACATCAAAAAGTCAACTGAACAAAAATCAACGCACCTGCAAAAAATATCGATTTTTGGTGTTGTACTTGTGGTTATCACATTAAGTTTTTGGATGATGAATAAGCCATCAGGAGCTGAAAAAATCGCTAAAAATCAAATTTAGACAGATACCGTAAAGCTTGGGAATTTGGCTCTAGAAGTGGAAGGTTACGGTAAACTAAAATCTAAGCATCAACGTTTATTAACAACACCGACCCATGCAACCGTAGAAGAAATATTGCTTAAGCCGGGTTCATTGGTCACTAAAGATAGCATTATAGCTCGCCTTTCAAATCCCGAGATTTCGCAAAAAGTACGAGAAATTAAACGAAGTTATAGCCATGCAAAAGCAACATACTTGCAGGTGGCGTTAAAGCAAAAAAGAGAAGTACTTGCTCATCAAGCCTTTCAAGAGCAGTTAAAGTCGGAGTTAGAAATTGCACAATTAAAAATGCAAGCAGAAGAAAAGTTAATGAAGAAAGGCATTGTTTCTGAATTAACATTCAAACGTTCAGAACTCAATCATCGCCAGTTATCTCGACGTATTACCATTGAAAAAACGCGATTAGAACAACTCAAAGGAGTTCACTTTCAAGAATTAACGATTGAACAAGACAATATAGAGCAACAAAAAGAAAATGTTGAAGTTGTTACGCAACAATTCAATCGATTAACGGTACGAGCTGGTATTGATGGTGTTGTACAAAATCTACCTGTAGAGCTTAGCCAAAGTGTTGGTATGGGGGAGCAAATAGCGCTTGTGGGTAGCGTAGATAGCTTGTTTGCCATGATTAATGTTTCACAATCAGATATTGATCTTTAAAAAGTAAAGCATCCTCAAAAGTTACACCTTATATGTTTAAGGTAAAAATAAAATCGAAAATTTTTTCAACATGAACTTATGAACATTTTGGAGAAAAAGGAGGGATTTTCATAGAGTGTAGGAGAAATTGCATACTCATATATAACAAAGAGGGTCATGAATGCTTTGAATATGAACCTTTGTTGATAGCTGCTACTCAATATAAAGAACTTATATTGGCTAGTGTTTAATTGTTAATTGCCTTAAAAGTAAGCGTCGGCTTATGGCGCTATTGCGACATAAGAGTCTGATATTGCTATGGCCTGTAAAGAGCGACAAGCGGACAAAGATCTAGTACAGTTAAATTGGTAGTACCACGTCAATAGACGCTAAAAATGAAGGCTTTAATGAAAAAAAGATAACGTAAGTTACACATTTGAGGCATCTTAGTCATTGATAAAAATCTACTCTAAACGATACAATGAAGTAATTATTTTTAATAAAAAAAGTAATTTAAACCACACCAGTAAGTTAGCTACAAAAACAAAACTTATCTTAATCTGTAAGGCATATGTCTACAGCATAGCTTAACCTGAACGACGTACAAGTTTACCTCTCTAAAATATCAATTATAAATAACTTAATAGGAATATAATGAAAAAAAACAGTAGTTTACTAAAGATAATATTTAGCAGTATCATTGCTATATCTACAAGCACTTTAGCGCAAGAACCACGAGTATCAATGCCTAGCCAAGATGCTTTTTTTAATAATTTAAAGTCACTCTGTGGTAAGTCTTTTTTAGGTGAGGTTGTTGTTGATAATGCGCCTCCAACTAGCTTCAATACAAGTAAGTTGGTTATGCATATTAGAAAATGTACTGATAATGAATTACAGATACCGTTTCACGTGGGTAAAGATGCCTCTCGAACTTGGATCATAACTAAAACGGATAAAGGTCTAAGTTTACAACACGACCACCGCCATAAAGATGGTACTAGTGATGTCTCTACTATGTATGGTGGTCACACCATTGATGCAGGGTGGCCACAAGTACAAACTTTTCCAGCTGATCAATATTCCAAAGAATTATTTGTCAATCTTGCGATACCGCAATCAATTAATAATAGTTGGCAAATGTATATTTATCCTGAAAAATTTACATATAGACTAACTCGTCAAGGGCGAGAATTTAGGGTGGATTTTGATTTAACTAAAACAATTGAGCTGCCAGCGACCCCATGGGGATATAATAACTAGCCATTATTAGAGAACATGATGTGATGGACACCTTAGTACCTAGATTGGGTCTTTCGAGCTTAACTTGAGGTACGTGTTAAAGCCTAATGAGGTTGTTCATCATGATTATTAAAATAGTCGGTATTGATATAGCTAAGCATATTTTCCGAATATGCCTTTTTTTGATAGATAATACAATCCTGCCTAATTACAATATGTTAAGAGCCCGTCCATAAAATTAAACCTATACCCACATAGCATGAAAACGATTTTTAACGCATCAAAAAAATGATGTTCTTGCTATATTTGAATCAGTTTTTTTTACAGGAATTCATTACCTTGAGTAGGAAATTTCCTTGTGCAAGCCCCTATAGCGTTAGTTAAATTGTATAGTGCGTGAACGGAGCTTCTAGACTATGTTGCTAAAGAGCTGTCTTTTGTTCTACGAGGGTTACTTAATCTGTTGGGAGGCATATTTGAAATCTCTTGATATGAAGGAAGTTGGTAGTGGAGAACAGCATGAAACTGGCGACAAGTCTCAGTTTTATGTGGGTTAGTTCCAATTCAATTAAATGGACGATGGCCATGAGCAACTGGAAAATGGCCTTGAATCGATTTACGATTGAATTTGAAGTCCGTTTAAATAACCTTATTTAAACGGGCCGTTACACAAAATATGTTACAGGAATTTAGGTAGCATAACGTAAAATGGTTGCTCTAAACTTAGGGTATTTATTATCCATTTGATTTACTCTTTATTCGAATAAGTTCAGTCTATATTTACTATCTTTTTTAATGGCGCTAAATATTGCTCAAAGTGTCGCCATTGTTCGGTAGCACTTTTATAGATGGGTTGGCGAACTTGTTCCGAACTTGGAGTTTTAATGTTACGTTTCGTTTTGTGAAAATCAAGACACGATTGTTCAAAAGGTAACCCACAAAAATCGAGCATTCTTCTAACTTGTGTTTCTAAATCATCCACGACGTCTTCATGATTAACAGTCAACACAAAATCAGGTAATACGCTGTCCCAATGTGCCATTAATTTTAAATAAGCTTGGTAGTATCGCCCTATATCTTCAAGGTTGTAACTAAAGTCTTGTCCTTCAGCAAATAATTGTTTGAAACCACTAAAGCAACACGCCATGGGTGAACGTCGCGCATCAATAATTTTAGCCTTGGGTAGTATTAAACGTATCAACCCTATATGAAGAAAGTTATTAGGCATTTTATCAATAAATAAAGGCGCTTTCTCACGGTAGACTTGAGTTTCATCAATAAATTGTTGACCAAAACGTTTAAAATAACCTTGATTAAGCTCACTTAAATTTTTGGGGTATTGGCTTTCTTTGGCCTTTTCAGCGTTGTCTGGATCATTACTTTGATTATTGTTACGACCTCGCAATCTTGCAGCTAAGCCTAAAATATTGTGCAGTTCCATGGTGCCGTCAACTTGGCTGTGAGAAGCAAGTATTTGCTCAAGTAACGTAGAACCCGCGCGAGGTAGGCCAACAATAAAAATAGGATCAGGGGCGTTAAGGCCTAAATCCCCCCTGATTTTAAATAATTCACTTGTACAATATTTTATTTGTTCCGCGACCTGTTGCTCTATTTTTGTGATGTCGAAACCATTATGGGCATGCTGTAATTGATTTCCTTGTTGATAAGCTTGAAAGGCTAGCTGATAATCCTGTCTGTCTTCAAAGGCTTTCCCGGTGGCAAAGTGCAGCTGAACTTTATCAATTAACGGCAGCTCTTTGACCTCTTGCTGCTCTTGCATCTTCGCTATTTCTTTATCGCTAAATCGATATGTTTTTGTATTCGCTAAACTCCAAAAAGCATCACCATAACTTGGTTTTAGACGATAAGCTTGTTGATAAGCGTCTATGGCTTTTGCTATGTCGCCTTTTGCCTTAAGTGCATGGCCTAATTGTAAATGAAAGCCTGCAACATCTTTATCTTCTACAATAACTTGTTCAAATAAAATAATGGCTTGTTCTACTTTCCCCAACCCCGTTAATACATTAGCTTTTGCAACTTTAAAGCTTAGATTTTCAGGCTGTTCCATAAGTAAGCTTTCAACTTGCTGCTCTGCTGCTTTGAATTTTCCAATACGGATAAGTAAGTTGAGGTACTGAGAACGAGCATAAATATGGCTTGGTGCTAATTCAAGTGCACTCGCAAGTAAGAATTCAGCATCATCATAAATTTTTAACTCCATACCAATTTCAGCGAGTAAACACATGCCTTCAATATGACGTTGATTATTTTGGAGAAAGTGTCTACAAATTTGTTCTGCTTTTAGTAATTTACCTTCGTGCATCATCTCTGTTACAGCGAGCAATGCTGGAGGTAATTTTTTTAGTTTAGCCAATTGATTTGCGGATTTTTGCATATCTTCCATTTGTTCTGTTTGACGATAAAGTTGAATGAGCTCTTGCCAACTAGCAACCAAACTAGGATTGAGTTTTACGGCTTTTTCAAAGGATACTTTAGCCTGTTGGGGTTGCTTCAGAGCAAGGTGAATATAACCATGTTCTTGATTTGCTCGACTGTGTTCGTCATTAAGTTTAAGTAATGCATTAATACTGATGAGTGCACTAGAAAACGCTTTGGCATAACGCTGTGCAATAGCGATTAAATACCATAATTCAATTTGATGGTGTTTATCTGTTGTGTGGTTTTGTAATGCTTTACCTTGTTTAATTGCATCGTTGAATTTTGCTGCTTGTATCAATTGTTGAATCGATTTTAATTGCGCATCAATTGAGGGTAGGGTTGTGTTGTTCAACGATTTTTCTCCAAGGAAGTCTAGTGAGCTATTATTAGAGCTACTAGTTAAAGATAAAAAATGAGTCTGAGTACTTTATCAATAAAAAGCCGCTTGATACAAACATCAAACGGCTATATTACACTCTTATTCAGGCTTTATTTTCGATTAAGACTTAGTAAAAGTCATAAGAGAACCTAAAACCAATAGTGCGAGGTCTATTGGTGACAACTTTTGGCGTAAATTGCTGAGTATCAATATATAACACTGCACTTTTATCCGTTAAGTTATCGATAAACAGTTCTGCTTTCCATTCATCATTAGTCACGCCAAAGCTTAAATTTGCTACCACATAACTGTCTTGCACATAACGACCACCAGCAAAGGTTTGGCCATTACTACCTTGATAATTAACACCTGAATAAACATCAGCTTCTTTTTCAATACTTAAACCTGAGCCTGTGCCATAAATCAAATTAGTCGCATCTTCGAGTACATAAGCATCCATGGTCATACCAGCAAGTCTTTCACCGGTATAACTGATTGAACCATTCACATAACCGGTCATATCTT
>Ga0209712_10003186_pt1 | contig 13324 bp, 13 predicted proteins | sample ArcOceMetagenome_FD_187443 | JGI IMG/M metagenome (GOLD analysis project Ga0209712, IMG submission 187443) | Marine eukaryotic phytoplankton communities from Arctic Ocean - Arctic Ocean - Greenland ARC118M Metagenome (SPAdes) (version 2) | ecosystem: Environmental > Aquatic > Marine > Oceanic...
AGGGCTGGTTCCCCAAGTCTTCGCGACGGAAACCAAAGTCACTTTGTGGCCTTGCTTGAGTGCGGCTAGGCAACCATTTAACACATCCAGCTGTGAGCCTTGCATTGAAAACTCCTAAGCCAATTTAAGTGGTAGGCTGCGCAAACGCTTGCCCGTCGCTGCAAATATAGCGTTAGCCACGGCAGCAGCGATAGGTGGTAACCCTGGTTCACCCACTCCTGTTGGGGCTTCATTGTTGTTCATTACGATGACATCAAACTCTGGTGATTCGTTCATGCGCAGCATAGGGTAGTTATGGAAGTTAGTTTGCTCAACCATACCGTCTTTGAGTGTGATTTCACCATAAAGGGCCGCGGTTAAGCCGTAAATGATCCCACCTTCCATTTGTGCCTTGATGACATCAGGATTAACCGCAGTGCCACAGTCAACCACACAGGTCACCTTGTGTACCTTGATGTTGTTGTTTTCAATGGAGACTTCTGCCACCTGTGCAACGAAAGAGCCAAATGACATATGCGTGGCGACACCATGAAAATGCCCTTGAGCAAGGGGTTTACCCCAGCCCGATTGTTTCGCCGCTTCATTTAACACCTTGGCCAAACGTGGGTTGTTTTTTAAATGTTTAAGACGATAAGCCACCGCATCTTGTTTTTGATCTGCGGCCACCTCGTCCATCATGGACTCTTTAAAAAAGCCGCTAAAGCTGTGTCCCACACTGCGCCAGAATCCCATGGGTAAGCCTGGGTCGACAGTGACGTGGTTCACCTGTTTATTTGGGCTGTCATAATCTTCAAATAAGCCTTCGATGCTGGAAGGGTCCACGATCCAGCCATCAAATAACCCATAACCGCGTTTACTTAACCAGTCCACCATGGCGTTGGGCATGAACCCTGGGGCCATGGCGTCAACGGTTTCGTCAATCATGTAAGGCATGATGTTAGGACCCACGCGCTTCACGTGCCAATCGGTGATCGTGCCATCTTTGTTCAAACCAATATCAAATCTGGCAAGCGCAGCAGGGCGGTATAAGTCATGTTGGGTGTCGTCTTCACGACTCCAAATAAGCTGCACTGGCAGTTTGGACGCTTTTGCGATGGCGGTGGCTTGTGCAACAAAGTCTGATGCGCTGCGTCGACCGAAGCCACCTCCTAAATAGGTACTGTGCACGGTGACGTCATCTTTTGAAACATCCGCAAAAAGGGCGGCGATGTTTTTTGCCATGCCTGGGCTTTGGCTCCCCACCCAAACATCCACTTTGCCGTTTTCAATTTTCACTGTGCAGTTCATGGGTTCCATGGTGGCATGGGCCAAATAAGGTGCCCAATATTGCGCACTAATGACTTTGTCTGCTTGTTGAATGGCGTTGGCATCACCTTCATCGTGACCGTTATCGCCTTCTTTTTTCAAGGCATTTTCAAATAGCCCCATTCCATTGTTGGCATCCAAAGAGTGGGTTGAAAAAGCGCTTAAGGTTTCAGGCAGTTGCCACTGAACGTCTACTTTTGCGAGGGCATTTTTTGCCTGGTAATAATGTTCAGCCACCACAGCGACGCCGTTATGTATGGCGACAATGGCTTTGACGCCAGGCATAGTTTTCGCGACACTGTCATCAAATGATTTCACCGTGCCACCGAACACAGGGCTTTGTTTGAGAGCGGCTTTTTGTAAACCGGCAAAGTCCACATCAAGGCCAAACTGAGCAGAACCCGTGCTTTTCGCTTGGGCATCGAGGCGTTGATTGTATTTACCAATGTATTTGAAATCACTGGCCGGTTTAAGTGGGGCATCTTCAGGGAAATCCAGTGTGCTTGCCACATCAACAAAGTCACCGTAGGTAAACGCCTTACCTTGAACGAAAACTTGGCCATCTTGTGTTTGAATGCTTTCAAGTGCGGTATTTAACTGCTTGGCTGCGGCTTGGCGAATCACTAATCGAGTGTTTGCTGCCAATTGACGAAGGGGAACAAAGTGCCCTTTGATACTGGTGCTGCCGCCTGTGATTTGCATACCAAATTCTGGGTTTGCGAAGTCTTCATGGGGGCCAGTGAGGTGGACGCTGATTTTGGCAGGTGGAATATCCAACTCTTCTGCTAATAAAGTAGTCAGGCCAGTGTGTACGCCTTGGCCCATCTCACTTCGAGGTAAGTAAAAATGCACCGCATTTTGTGGCGTGATTTGTAAAATGGCATTGGGTGTTAAGGAACCTTGTCCGCTGGCATGAGCATGACCGGTGAGACCCATCAGAGGAATGCCAACAATTAAACCACCGCCCGTTAAGGTGGCGTGTTGCAAAAAGCGACGACGAGAAATATCAACTTGAGTGCTCATTATTATGCCTCCGTCGCAGATTGAGTGGGCTCAAAATATTGGACCGCTTGCAACTTACCTTGACCATTTTGAATGGCGCTGGCGGCTTGTTTGATGGCGGCTTTGATTCGAGGGTAGGTGCCGCAACGACAAATGTTGCCGCTCATGGCGTTATCGATATCGCGATTAGAAGGGTTGGGATTACGAGTTAATAAGGCGGTGGCACTGACAATTTGACCACTTTGGCAATAACCGCATTGAGGGACACTGCTATCGACCCAAGCCTGCTGCACGGCGGATAACAGCTCTGGATTACCGATGCCTTCAATGGTGGTGACATTTTTATTGGCAACAGAGGCGGCTGGTAAGATACAAGTGCGGGTAGATTGCCCATCCACTAACATACTGCATGCCCCGCATAAGCCCATACCGCAGCCGAATTTACTGCCTTTGAGCTTCAGGTGGTCACGAACCACCCATAATAAAGGGGTGTCATCAGGCGCATCCACTTCCACGGGTTGGCCATTTAAGTTAAAGCGCAACATGCATCTCTCCAAGCGTCGGCATGGTTTTAATTGGGGTTAGAGTATAGGCTCTAAAATTGAATTTCAATACAAGGAACAGTGTTAATCATTTCCAGTTGTATGGGGTTTCGATTTGGTTTTGTCTATACTGGCCATATATGTGCAGCCAGCCATATTTCACGTTTTTTAATCGAGCTTGATCATGAAAAAATTATTAGTTTTGACAACCGGTGGTACCCTAGACAAGGTGTATTTTGATGCCCTGAGTGAGTTTCAAGTGGGCGCCCCAGTGGCTGGCGATATTTTACAGCGAATGAATGTGGCGCTGGATGTTGAGTTAATTGAGGTGTGCCGAAAAGACAGCCTAGAATTAACGGATGATGATCGTGAAAAATTGAAATCCATTATCGAATCTTCTTCTGCCCAGAGAATTTTAATTACCCACGGCACAGATACCATGGTGAATAGTGCGAAGACCATCGGCGAGCAGCCTGGTAAAGTTATTGTATTCACAGGGGCAATGCAGCCAGCTGCTTTTACCAATACCGATGCCATTTTTAATATCGGTACGGCGGTTGGCGCTTTAATGTCGCCTAATACGCCCGATGGTTGTTACATTGCCATGAGTGGTCAGGTATATGCAGCGGATGAAGTGAAAAAGAATTACGACAGCAAACGTTTTGAAACGACTAAATAAAATCTAAACGTTAAATGATACACACAAAAAAGCCCGCCTAAGAATGTGATGACTTAGGCGGGCTTTTTTATGTTGGCGTGTTATGTAATCTAGACTTGAGCTGCGAGTGTCTCTTTTGTTTGTTTGGTGAAACGGTTTGCTCTTAAAATACTGCCAAAATCATTAAAGCGTACGCCGTTTTCTTTCATAATCGGGTAAACCTTATGAGCCACCATTTGCCTTAAGTAAAATGGCTGGCTAACCACAAAATGGTGCAATGCATGGGTTGCACCAAAATTAAAACAAAAAAGTTGAACGGGCAGTAGGCTCCAATGGTTCATGATTTGGCATTGCTTAATCAGCGAATCCACATCGCCATAGTAGTGCAGAGCGGCGGTAATATTATGCAGGCAAAATGCACGTAATAAATTAGGTAAAATCCACACAACCATGACCACTGAAAGTACATCCATCGTTTGCAAAAACAAGGATGAATACTCTAACCCCAATACCGCGTTAAGGTTGAACGCGTCATAAAGCTGAAACGTTAAAAAGCCATATAGCCCAATCACGTATAAGTGCGCCAGTGGTGCACCTTTAGAAACAAAACGAAAGAATCCGTAATCCTTCATTGAACTCAGCTCTTTGATGCGTAAAGAAATGGAGAGAAAACCGTCCAATGAAATAATTAAGCGCTTTAAACTAAAAGCCATGCCATTTCCTAATACCCGCTCTTCTATGTCATCTGGTGTGCCTGACACTTTATGATGATTGAAGTGTAATGTGCGGCGATACCATGGGTTGACTGTGTTAGGGCGCATCAACCAGACGATGGCCATCATGGTGTTTTGTATAAGAGGCTGCTTACGAAAATACAGACGATGAATTAAGTCATGTTCAAGCTCATGGCTAATGGATGCAAATACGGCTGAAATGAGCACGCAGGCCCAAGCGGGGATCCAATCTGCGATGTAAGCATAGCCAGACAAAAGCATGCCGAATAAGGCGCTTAAGCAAATGGTCAGTCCAATGGCATTTTGTTGCAGCAGAACCGGGTGAGCAAGCTTAAGCTCGCTATCGGCTTGGCGAATGGCCTGCTGGATATTCTTAATCGCTTGGGTATCTTGGGTACTTGGGTTAATCATGGCTTCATCACATTATTTTTATTGTTATATATGGTTACAAATCTTAACAATCTGTTGAGCAGGGGTCTTGGTTTATTATTGGTACAGGGTGATTAATTATGCGCTAATCGATTGATTGTCTTACAGTTTTTTGGAGTTGTGATTGGATTGTTAGGCAATCAAACGGACTCAGGTGAGCTGTGTTACCTAGAGATATGTCTGTGTTTTATATCAGTCTTGCTGTTTATTCTTTTTTAACCTTACCGGATGGGCCGCTTAGGCTAAAGTAACAACCCCCAAAGCCGATAACGGGTATATCACTCATTTAACAAGGCCAAGGCTGGCTACCCTGAGGTGTGCCATGTTGTCGTTTAATTCTGCGTTATTTAACAAATCTAATCTCTTTTCTCAGCCGATTCAGCCGCGCGTCATGGCTGAGGAAAACCTCGATCAAGATAAGTTTGCCAGTCAGCGTTTGGGTCAAGCCTTAAAAGATAACCTTGGCGTGGACATGCCGCCTGAGAAAACGGTTAACGAATCGAAAAGCGTATTTGATATTGATGCGGTCATTGATACCGTGATGCAACATGTTGGTAAACGCATTGATCAAGCGCGTTCTAATGGCGCCAGTGATGACGATCTTAAGTCCATGTTTGATGCCGCGCGAAGCGGTGTAGAAACCGGCTTTAAGCAAGCCCGTGAGCAAATTGATGCACTGAATAAGCTCGATGACCCTTTGGCTGAGAAAATCGATGCGGCTGAGCAAGGGATTTATAAAGGCATTGATGAATTAGAAGAAGGTACGTTTAATTCACAAGCCGAGATCATTAAAATCAATACGATTGAATATGCGAAAGCGTATGAGCGCACCAGCAATAGCTTTGAGTTTGAACTCACCACCCAAGAAGGGGATGTAGTGAAGATTCAAGCCATGAGCAATTATGAGTCGTATCAAGAAGCCTTAAGTGCTCAAGGCAACGGTAAAGAGTTATACGCCAGTTACAGTGAGCAAAATAATCGCTCAGGCTTTAACCTCTTAGTAGAAGGGGATTTAAATGATGATGAAATGGCGGCGATTGAATCCCTAATGGCTCAGGTCAATGATCTAGCCAGTGAGTTTTATACAGGGGACTTGGGTACTGCTTTTGATATGGCCATGAATCTGACCAGTGATGCGGATCAAATTGCTCAGTTCAGCCTGAATTTAAAACAAAGCCAGGTGAGTGCTTATGAATATGGGGCCATGAAAGGCGAAGCCTTAGGCAATAGCGGTAAAGGCTATGAAACGGCCAAGCTTCCAAAAGGTTTGGCAGACCCATTAGCCAATTTTGCACAAGGTGTGAAAAACGCTTATGAAGAGGCGAATCAATTTGCCAATTCACGCAGCTTGCTTGAAAACTTATTTGAACAAATGGACCAAACCACTCAATCACTGGGTAAGAGCCAATTACCTGACCTGTTGAAGCCTATGCTCAATGCCTTGAACGCATAATATCGAGTCAGTATGGATTGTTAACGGGAGTCTCAGTTATGTGGGGCTCCCGTTTTTTATTCTGTGATACCGTGGTATTCTGCATTCACCTTAAAGTATTAGGCTGAATTTGTGCAGATCCAACTATTAGGTACAACAGGTTGCCATCTTTGTGATGTGGCTGAACGCATGGCTCGTCGAATTGTTCCCGTATTTGGTTTCTCGTTAGAGTATGTGGATATTGCCGAAGACGACGCATTGGTTGATCAATATGGCCTACGCATACCTGTTTTACGCAGTGCCAACGAGCAAGAGCTTGGTTGGCCATTTGAAGAAGAACAATTGATCCATTGGCTAGAAGCTTTAAACGCCTAGCTGAGATCTCAACTACAATAATAGAAACAGTAAAAGGAGCGGCAACGTGTTCCAACGTTTAACTTTAATCTTATGTGTACTGGCCCTAAGTGCCTGTAGTGGTGTATCTCGTACCCCAGACGAACAAGCCATCAGCTATGCCCTAGTGGAAGATGTGACGGTGCGTAAATTAGCGGATCAATGCAGTAGCTTAAGTGTGACAGCGAAACAATCGGCGTGGCGCGGTTACCGTAGCTGGTGGAAGCGTAACGGCAGCCTAGTAGAAGCGGCTGATTATGGTTTGAGCTATAACCTGGTAACTTTAACGGATTCTCGCCAAGAAACCGGTGCCCGATATGCCATGGGTCTTACCTTTGATATCGTTGCCGAAGCCGAGCAACGTGTAGAAGAACTGCTGAAAGATGGCGACAAAGCCGAAACCTGCTTAGATATTATGGGTGAGTACCGCGATGGCTCCATGGACTTGCGTGAAGACCAAAATCTTTACCCAATTTTAGTGCGTCTGCAGCAAGAACATGATTCGCAAGGTCAAGATTTGTACTTGAAAATGAGCAAGATTGAAGACAAGTCCAATAAAAAATTCTCGCGCAGTGCATACGCTGTTGAGCGCATGGTAAAACGCGAAGGTTGTGCAAACCCTAAAGTTCGTACGCTAAAAGCAGATGGCCCCAATGAAGTCCTTGAAGCCACCTGTGCCGATAATAGTTTCATGTTGGTGCGTTGTGAATGGCGTAATTGTAAAATTCAAAACTAATGGTGCATGGCTGGAACGATTCATTCCAGCTTAAAGGCCAAGCAATTATTGAGACTTAATAATGAAACCGATAGGGTAAGCCTTATCGGTTTTTTTGTGTTTGAAGGCAAGTAAATGAAATTTAAGAAATTAGGTAATACCAATCTGGATGTGAGTTTAATCTGTCTGGGCACCATGACGTGGGGCGAGCAAAACACAGAGAAAGAAGCGCATGAGCAATTGGATTACGCCATCTCACAAGGGATTAATTTCATCGATGCGGCCGAGATGTATCCCGTCCCCCCTAGACCTGAGACACAAGGCTTAACGGAACAGTATATTGGAACCTGGCTTGCTAAACGCGGACAGCGTGATGATGTCATTTTAGCGTCTAAAGTGGCCGGCCCTGGAAATGGCCTGAACTATTTAAGAAATGGCCCGCGTTTAACCGCAGAACATATTCATCAAGCTATTGATTCCAGCTTGCAGCGTCTACAGACCGAATACGTGGATTTGTATCAGCTTCATTGGCCTGACCGTAACACCAATTTCTTTGGTAAATTAGGCTACGAAGTCAAAGAAGATGAACAGATCACCCCTTTGTTTGATACCGTCAGTGCCATTAATGAATTGGTACAGCAGGGCAAAATTCGACACTGGGGGTTCAGTAATGAAACCCCTTGGGGCGTAATGAAAGCCCTCAGTATCTGTGAGGAACAGGGTTTTACCAAACCTGTTTCCATTCAAAACCCATACAATCTTTTGAATCGAACCTATGAAGTGGGTCTAGCGGAAATCAGTCATCGTGAAAATATGGGGTTATTGGCTTATAGTCCCATGGCGTTTGGGGCGCTTAGTGGTAAGTATCTGGGGGATGAGAAGCCTGAGAAAGGCCGTTTGACCTTGTATGAACGCTTTACTCGTTACAACAACGAGCAAGCGGTCAAGGCCACACAGGCTTACGTGAATATTGCTAAGTATTTTGATCTAACACCGGCTCAAATGAGTTTGGCGTTTGTGAATCAGCAAGCTTTTTTAACCAGTAATATCATTGGTGCGACCAATATGGAGCAATTAGCTGAAAATATTGCCAGTGTGAATGTGAGCTTAAGTGATGAAGTACTCGCTGAAATTGCTAAGGTGCATATTGCCAGACCGAATCCCGCCCCTTAAATCGAGTGCTTTAAAAAGGCTAAGCTCGTCGTTGATGAAAAGATAAACATAAAAAAAGCGGATACAAAAATGGTATCCGCTTTTTTTATGTTTGCTTGTGAAATGCCAAAGACGGTTATTTTTCGGTATTCATATCAGACGAATTGTTTTGATTAATCAAATTACTGAGTTTGTGCTCGGCTTTTTGACTAATTGGCTGATCTGGGAATTCATCCATGATTTTACGGAAGAAGTAGCTGGACTTCTTTAAACTTTTTTCAGGATTTTGTTCGCTCATATATATTAAACCAAGCTGATAAAGTGACTTAGCTTTGATGTTGTCACTTGAGCCAGGGTTTTGATAAACCGTCAGATACACGCCGTTGGCATCCTCTAGACGATTATCGCGAATAGCGCGTTCGCTCATTGGCGTTAAGTCTGGGTCAAAGGTATTGATGGGTTTATTCAGCAAGCGGTCTCTATCCACATGCGCTAATAACTGTTCTGGTGTCATCTGTACGGTTTCATTTTCCCGTGACTTGATGATCTCTAAACGATCATGAATTCGGTCTTGTAATATGCTGTAAGGGAATTCGATTAAATGGCGATGAAAGTACGCTTTTGCTTTTTCGTCATCGCGGTCTTGGTTGTAACGATTCATATAAATCAAGCCAATTTGATAAATGGCGATGCTTTTCATATCTTGGCTGTAATCGTCTTTACCATAGCCTAATAGGTAGGTGTTGATGATGTCTTCACTTTTGTTTTCAACAATGCCGTTCAAAGAGTAGGTGATGAGATCTGGCTCTTCATCGAGGGCGGCGGCGGCTTTTAAGCGAATATCCGTTTTATATTTCAGGTATTCGTGATTACCACCACCGGCTAATACCAGCGGAGTCGTGGCCGCGCAGCCAGCTAAAACGGTAATAAGTGTCATAATAAAAAGTAATTTTATAGATCGCAGCATAATGATTTCCTATCAATGATTGGGCGCAGTTTACTGTGCCACTAGGTTGCTGCAAGTACTTAGGTCAAGTTTTTAGAACGATGGCGTGATTTGCCTGTGACTGTCCTTAAAAGAACGGCCACTGCATGTACTTTTGGTACTGGGTGGGACTGATGTACTCTTTAAAGCGCATATCTTGCAAGATTCTTCGATACTTGCGTTTGTATCGCTTTGCTAAGTATTGGTTTTGGAAAATCGTAAAATGATACTTTCTGGGACTTGGCATTAAGATGGCGAGAAAGGCCCCTTGAGCCGCGTTAAGTTCGCTGGGCTTCGCGTTAAAGTAATAGTGTGAGGCAGCGTGAATACCGTATATGTCTGGACCAAATTCAATGATATTTAAATACAGCTCTAATATTTCATTCTTGTTTAACGCTTGCTCTAAACGCTTGGTAACCAGCAGTTCTTTGAGTTTGCGATAAAGGGTTTTATTGTTTTCAAAATAAATGTTTTTAACCGTTTGCTGGCTAATGGTACTGGCACCGAAACTCCACTCCCGGCGTTTAATATTTTCACCTAGGGCGTTGATTAAAGCGTCATAATCGATGCCTTGGTGGTTGAAAAAATCGCCGTCCTCACTCATGACAATGGCATAGAGCAGCTCACGATTAATATCATCAATGCTGACCCATTGGTAATTTTTAAGCGCTTTTGGTGCATCTTGTAGGTGTTGTTCAACACTGCTTATGGCCGCTTGCTTCGCCTGTTTAAACGGATTTTGTTCAAAGTGGGGCAAACTTTCAAGTAAGGTAAACGTGGAGACGAACACAATTGTAGCTAGGAGCCAAAAAATGGCGCCAGTGACCATGAAAATGGATTTCATCAAATGATAGGGGCTCACCACTAAGCGAATTAAACGATTGCGAAACCGCTTCCACGGGTTGGTTTCGAGGTCGTTTAGGTATTCATCCTTGATGTGAAACATGATGCCCCTTAGAGAACGCGTACGTTAACAATGCTTGGGTACAGCTTACATTAGGATGAATGCTTGGCCAAATGAGCCATGGCCGCAAGGGCATCGGGATCTTTTGACTTAATTTTATTGGCAATGGTGTGTTGGAAGAAATAATGAAAGTCTTTTCTATGTTGCACGCTGAACAAGCAGTCATCGCCGGTGAGTACTGGTGTACTGTGAACATGGTCTTCTTCTACGCACATGGCCAGAACACTGCCATCGTTGTACAAGCGCCAGCTGTGAATCTCTTGAATATTAAAGCTATCAAACTGATCAGGGCTGAAAACCGCATGGCTGCCGATGAGGTCAGGGATCTCTTGGACAATAGAGCCGTTTGAAGTTGGTGTGACGGGGTAGAATTGAGCGCTTTGTTTGAGGAATTCCATTTTGTAAGCGGGTGGTTCAAATAATATTTGCCCGGTTTGGGTATCCATAAAGCCTTCCCAATGGCCGTTTAACGGGTCATCTAAGCTGCGACAAGCTACCAATCGATTCAACCACGGCACCATTCCATCGATGTGACCATCACTCCAGATAGCCCAACAAAGCACTTTTAAGCTGAATATTTGATCAGATGAATCATTGGTGTACAGCATCTCAATACCGTCTAATTCGGGTAATAGACGCTGTATATTAGGTAGGTTTCGTTTGTGTTGCCTAAAATCAATAACATCGGCTTGTTTGGCCATATCTACTCCAAGGCTAATTGCGACTGCTTCCTGCACTTAATTAGAGTATAGGTGCAAAAAACCAAGGAGTATGATCAGTTTTGAATAACCGCGTGCGGTGTAATATCTTGATGATTGATCGCTCGGCGGCTGACAAATTGTAAGCGTGACAGCAGTAACACCGCATTCACGCTTAAGCCCACGATTAAGCCGACCCAGAACCCCGCCGCACCCATTGGCGCCGCCTGTGATAAACCAAGGTAGTAGCCTAATGGTAACCCCACCAGCCAGAACGAAATAATACTGATCATCAGCGTCACCATGGTGTCTTTGTAGCCCCTTAACGCGCCTGCGGCACCCACTTGAAGGCTATCGCTGATTTGAAAAATAGCCGCATGCATCAGTAGTAACATGGCAAGAGTCACCACCTGCTGATCTTGGCTGTATAAGCCGGCCAGTGATTCGCGCAAAAAGTACAAAATACAGCCATTGCCCAGGGCAAACAGAAGGTTAATGTAAATGGCGTTTATCCACGCTTGTTTCGCGCCTAAAGCGTTGCCTCTGCCCAGCTCATGGCCCACACGGACGGTTAATGCGGTCGCAAGGCTCAGCGGCACCATAAAGGTGACAGTGGTGATATTAAGCGTGATCTGATGTGCGGCCACCACTACAGGCCCTAACTGCGCTATAAACAGGGCGATAATGCAAAACAGACTCACCTCGGCAAATATAGCTAAGCCGATTGGCAGGCCTACCGCACTGATGCTTCCAATGGTTTTTAAGTTCGGAGCCGTGAAATGCTGCAGGGGCTTCACCTTTTGGTGATGGGCGCTGAAATGGGTAAACAACCAAATGGCAATGGTCATCATGTAAAACACAATTAAGCTGGCCAGACCGCAACCGGGCCCGCCCATAGCTTCAACGGGCCCCCAGCCAAAGACGAATAATAAGTTCAGAGGGATATTTAATAGTAAGCCGGCAAATGCGATGGCGGTCACCGGTTTAGTCAGATGCACGGCCTCGTTATACGAGCGAAAGGCCTGATGTATGGCCACCGCGGGTAAGGCTAGGGCAATATAAAATAAGTAATCCACGGTAATGGTTTGAATGTCATCGCTGATGTCCATTAAAGACATTAAAGGCTTAGTGCCTAATAGCAAAATAGCCATGGCACATAAGCCGATGACCAAGCCAAGGTAGATGCCTTGTTGAAGATAATGGGCAGATTGCTCTTTGTTTTTCGCGCCTTTTGCATGAGCGACCATAGGCGTAAGCGCGACCATGATGCCGGCTTCAAATAACACCAGGGGTAACCAAATACTGCTCCCCACGGCAATGGAAGCCAGATCTAATGTGCCTGCTAAACCGGCAATTAGGGTATCGACGACCCCCATACCTGTTTGAGCCAGTTGAGTACCTAGGATCGGCAGCATCAAAACCATCAGCGGTTTAGCCTGCTTGAAAAATGACCTGAGCATATTGCCGATTTTCCCTAGTAAAAAAACGCCTAAGTATCGTGATTTCACTCTGAAATGCAATGCTAATAGTTTGCAACTGGTAGGTATCGGCCATAACTGGTATAAAGCAGACCAGCACCGATGTTGTAAGAAAACCTATGTACCATTGCTCGACCGCCATTCAAATATTTAACCAATGTTTTAAACAAACGCTCAATACAGAGTTGGTTCGAGGCGCGCATGAGCCTGTTTATATCCCAAGAAGTCCGTATTATCCTTGGGATAGAGTGATTTTTGCCCATGGTTATTTTGCCAGTGCGTTGCATGAAATCAGTCATTGGTGCATTGCTGGCGAGCAGCGTCGTACCTTAGTGGATTTTGGTTATTGGTATAATCCCGATGGCCGTACAGCTGAGCAACAAGCTGAGTTTGAAAAAGTAGAGGTAAAACCTCAGGCGCTTGAGTGGATATTCAGCCGCAGTGCTGATTTCAGATTTAATGTCAGTATCGACAATTTAAGTGGCGATCCGCATTATATTGAGCAATCGGCAAACGTCTTTAAAGACAATATATATCAGCAAGTACATGAGTACTTGCATAACGGTTTGCCTGATCGGGCAAAACAGTTCAGTGATGCATTGATCGCCCATTTTCGTAGCGATAAGCCACTGAACGCATCAGAATTTAAACGGGAAGCCTTATAAATGCCAATTGGATTGATTAAAAAATTATTTAATAAATCACAGCCAGTTAAACCGACGAATACGCCGAAGAAAGCGTCGCCTTCATCGAATAATAAAAAACCATCTAAACCTTCTGCCAAAACAAAAGCCGCACCTAAGAAAAAACCGGTTGTTGCTTGGGATCCTAAGCAAT
>Ga0209712_10003187_pt1 | contig 13322 bp, 17 predicted proteins | sample ArcOceMetagenome_FD_187443 | JGI IMG/M metagenome (GOLD analysis project Ga0209712, IMG submission 187443) | Marine eukaryotic phytoplankton communities from Arctic Ocean - Arctic Ocean - Greenland ARC118M Metagenome (SPAdes) (version 2) | ecosystem: Environmental > Aquatic > Marine > Oceanic...
GCGGCCTCGTAACTCGTCGATGGTCGTCCTCGGCGTCAATTAGAACACCACCGTTGTTACTGCACAGCTTTCCGTTTCAATAAGTACACTAGCTAGTGTACGCGTATAGACATATCTGCGAGTATGTTGTCTTTTGAGACCGCACCTTCGGAAGGTGTACATGCTTTCGGTCAGGGCGACGTTAATGACCTTTCAACAAGGCTGCAAGCATTCGCATCGGACGGAGATGCCATTTTCCAACCCAGGGCTGAAGCTCAACCGGTGAGGCAGTACGAGTCCCCTTTCATATCTCCTCCTGCAGCTCCTCAGACGAACCCTTTTGTGTCAATGGCGCAACAACAACAGCAACAGTCACAGGAGCAAATACGCACTTCAACTAAACCTACCAACCTTCAAGAACCTCAGAGCACTAATTTTAATGTCTTGCTGGGCTCTCAAACCCCAAGGTTACCTTTACTACGTACAGGTCACAATGGCTCTGCTAGCAACAACGATTTGAGGCACAGCTCTCCTGAACTTTCCATTGAGAGCTCTATCATGACCAACCAATCTTTAAATGGAGCCAGCAACACGACATTACCTATTATCCCTGATATTAGGAAAGATCAGAACCAAAGGGGAACCTTTGCAAGTGTCCAAGCCCAAAATGGAAGCAATTATTCGCTTACGATCAATTTTACACCCCAATTGTCTATGGTAAAACTTGCGACCAATCCGAAAGGACGCTTGGACATTGATCTCAAGATTGTGATGCATGTCAGGTCAGCTAGGAATGGCTCTATGGATTCTGAATCATCACAAATAGTGAACAAGTGGTACAGTGAATTGAAGTCCATGCACGAGAGACTAAGCTTAAGCACGTAAGTTCGAATTCGTCCGTTAAGTCGTAAATGTGCTTGATCGCACTTTGTCTATTACTACATACCGGTACTGTCAATGTCACTAATCATTTCTTTTAACTCCATTCATCAGGCACAACATCAATTTTCCTCCTCTCAGTGGATACACCAATGTACAAGAATCAGTTACCGAGAACGATATTTTGAATTTGCAAAAATATCTAGGCACCTTAACGGACTGTATCCTTAACGTGGACCACAATACCCCTGTGGCCCATGAGTTCTTGAGCTTCCTTGATAATCAATCAAACAGCCTACAGGATAAAATTCGCATGATGATATTGGAAGCACGCATGACCAGTACTGTGAACTGTTGCGACCGTCTCCAAAACAGGTTGCAAAACGCTGAGAAGAGTCTCACTGAGAGTTCAAATCTTATTGCTTTTCTTAGGTACAGGGTGGAACAGCTTGAAAATGTCAATTCTGTTCCAAGGTAAGTTATGATGCAATTTTTGATATCAAAGCGCTCGTTGAATCCAAAACTAACAATATCAAACTATTCTGCAATAGACATGGAAACGAAAACTTGCATCAAGGCGAGCACAGGAGATCGCAAACCGTTAATGGATATGCTACTCAACAGAACCAGACTGCTGCTAGTTTTAATAACAGCGTCGACCCTATGTTCGTGAGTAATATTCGTATCGACAATGGGATCAAGAATAATTTTGCTCCTCCTGAAAATAATGTCAATCCGTCCCAGCTTGTCACTCTTGCTGAAGAAGTGTTGAACGAGAAGGGACCTCTTCCCGTCGGAGAGGTTGGAAAGATGCTTCAAGAAGCGACAGGCAACCCTCAATTAAGCCAGGTCTTGAAGGAGAGGCACAACGGTCTGAAGAAATTCTTGGAGAAATATGCTGATAAATTTATCATGAGCTGTGATCATCCTTTTAATCCTCATGTTTACTTGAGGAGATCTTACAGTCCTGATGATCAGCGTTTGATTGAAAGTGGGAGCACTATCTTTATCAACGACAAGAAGCCTAAGGTATGTGTTCTTTAATAGTTCTTTCTTTTCTAATCATGAGCAACAGTATTTCTCATCATTCGTTTACCTTTTCTGCGACCAGAAACCTCGTCGTAAAGAGAAAAAGGCATGGCCCGTAGGAGTAGCGCCCGCAATTGGACCCTATCAATCAAGAATCTACCCCTAAACTCAAGCAAAGAAACTACTGGCATGAACTGTTAATGAGAACATGAAGCTTTTATCATCCACTGTGTGAATTATATTATCCATTTATGTGCTGCTACTGTAACGAACATTGAAAGGCCTTAAATGAGAATGAAAAGAATGCTTTCGTCCGATGAATGCATTCCATTGTATCCGTACAATCACAAGGATTTTTACCTACTGCATACCACCGATTTTGGATCAACGATTTGACACTTAAACTATCGTTGGTCCCCGCACTATTTATTGTTAAATTACTTAAAACTTGAATTGGTATTCGTTAATAAAATTGTATTCGCATAGCGATAATAACAGGCAATGTAAAGCTAGAGGACCTGCAATTGGTGTATTTCTTTATTCCTCAGGATCTTCTTCCATTTTCTTGGCTTTCCTACTTCTTGCTTCGATCTCTCCCTCCTCCAAACCTTTCTGAAATTCCTTAGGTACATCTTTTAAATCTGACGACATCTTTCCAGCTTCCTTGCCGAGCTCAGCCAGCTTTTGAGGCCCCAAAACAAAAGCCCCTGCAATAAGTATGATAATAATTTCAGGCGCTCCGAGTCCGAAGAATCCCATGGTTTGTACATTTGCCATAGTTTTACGTTGTTTAATCAGTGACGGTGGAGAATTGATTGCGATGTTGTTCTGTGTTCGAACTTGAAATGAGTTTCTGTTTGTGACTTGCTGTCCATTGAATGTCGACTTAGGAATAACGAACGCCCATGATGGCGATAAAAGAATAAACGTAGAGAGTAGAGCGATGATAAAGTTCATATTTTGTTGCTTTGAATTGCCTGCCCTTACGGTTTATTGTGGCGATATTTGCAAGCTTGTTGGTAGGGTGTCAAGTATCAAGGCAATCAATCACAAATAGTACCGTACGACGGTATGTTGTTTCAGCGCGCCGTCCGTGCGTCTCAGTCAGTGAAGTTTTTCGGTGGTTTTTGTAAGATTTCCATTTCTTTCAAAATCATAAAATGTAGTCAGCTCTCGAAGTCTATTCAAACCTCTTGCTTCTGTGATAGATTCAATCTCATTAAAGCTGCTACATAATGCTTTGGTTATCTTTTTTAAACATATTGAATATTATATCAGTTCTGTGGAGAAATAATTGAAACCGTTTTTGTCTAATTTACTATCTGCCTGCCTCATCAATATAAACCTCCCCCCGGTATTATTTTCTCGCCGGACAATGCGTGCTCTTGATCTGTTGTAATTTGCTATAACCGTGTGAAACTTGAAAACCTCAAAACCATGCATTGAACGAATACCGCCATAACTTGTTCTATATGTGTGTTCTCTATTGCTGAAAGTTCACAACATCAAACTGCGAAATTACTCCTTCTTCTCTTCAACTACTTCAGCAGCTACTTCAGCAGCAATTTCCTTCTTAATACTCAATGCCTGTTGCTCTCCCTCTTCCAAGCCCTTCTGGAACTCCTTAGGAACCTCCTTCAATTCTCCAGCAATCTTACCAGCATCCTTTCCTAACGAAGCCAATTTTTCAGGTCCGAGGAGGACAGCTCCAGCAATCAGAATGATAGCAAGCTCGGGTCCTCCAAGACCAAAAAGAGACATGGTCTGTACCTGAGCCATGGAATAACGCTGATTTTGGATTGCAATAGGTTTCTCAGCGGTAGGGGAGGCTTGTTGGAGAGAGTTCACATTAATTGATTTGGTGACAAAGGGCTGGTTTACAGGTGCGAATGCAGCTGCAGAGGCGAACATTGCAGATAGAATAGTGATGATTGAAGTGCACTTCATGATTCGTCTATTTGTTTTGTATTGAATGGTGGGGTGTTATTTTAGAACTTGTAAGTAAATCGGAAAGGTTGGATTTGACATTGTCGGTTGTCGGTTGTTGTCAAGGTTACATGTGTAAAGATTTACGGTTGTAGATCTTCAATACTTCGGATAGGAGGGGGTCCAAATGATTTGCATCGAACCCCCAACATAGTGGGGGTTTCATGCAAATCATGTTGGACTGTTGGACCCCTTGGTTGGACCCTATAGGACAGATGACAGACGTAGATTTGAAGAGTCGATTCGAATGCGGTCTGTCCGCCGCTGATGCAAAATATTTTGGTTCGCCGTAATAACCCATTTCCACCAACCACCAAACAAAACCAAAAGAAACTAAAGTCAAAATCATTCTCACAATTTGTTCTTTGGAACTTGCAAGCTTGTAGTTGCTAGTGTAAAGATTTTTGTTGCGATAAGCATAAAGGAAGAACTGAAAACATGGGAAACAGAACCAAAGGTCGCCCAAAGAGAAAGTCTTTCAAGGCTGCATCCCATTCTGGGATGAGTTCCAAACGCAAACTCTCGCGTTTTGGAAAGAAACAAAAGAAGAACCTCGGTGGTTTGGAAGCAACTTTTATTGGCAGATCCAAATGTCTAAAGAAACTTCAAATCACCCTCAAGGATTTCCGTCGTCTTTGTATTCTAAAGGGAATTTATCCTCGCGAGCCGAGGGGTCGTACCCCGGGCAATAAGAAGGGGCAGGTATTTTATCACGTCAAGGATGTGAAAGCCTTGGCTCATGAACCTCTCCTAGCTAAATTCCGTGAGTTCCGCGCTTTCATGAAGAAGGTCCGAAAGGCTGCTGGAAGAAATGAAAAGGATGAAGCAGCTCGAAAGGATTCATTTGCCCCCACTTACTCCCTTCACCATCTCGTGAGGGAACGCTACCCACGCTTTGTGGACGCATTGTCGGATTTAGACGATGCGCTTGCTTTGATTTACTTGTTTGCTGCTTTGCCAAGTGCAGGTCGAGTTGCAGCAAAAATTACGAAGAAGGCCCAGTCATTGGCAGCACAGTGGGGTGCTTACTGTTCGACAACTTCGGCGGTTACCAAATCATTTGTTTCTGTGAAGGGTGTTTACTTTGAGGCAGATATCCAGAATACAAAGGTTTGCTGGGTTATTCCCCATGCTTACACACAGCACATTCCGAAAGATGTAGATTTTAGGGTCATGACTACGTTCTTTGAGTTCTACGAAACTTTGTTGGGTTTCGTTATGTTCAAGTTGTATAATGATATCGGAGTGAGGTATCCTCTTCCTGTAACAAGTGTTGATGTTAGTGAGAGCAGCACTGTTTTATCAGCCAATTTAAAAGTATTGAAGAAGGTATTGCAAGGCGCTGGAAATGCTGCGACTACTGCTGTTACTGAGGCTGTGGACAAGCAGGCTGTTGAGGATGAAAAGAAACAGAGTGTCACCAGTACGAAGCGTGATAAGTTGAAAACTATTGATGAAGCTCTACAGCAACTTGATGATAGCGACGACGATGAAGATATGGATGAAGCAGAAGACGATGTAGATATTTCTGGCCCTCTTAAGGATGCTTTGGAAAGTATGAATAATGAGCAAGACTCAGCTGTTGGAGCAAACCAAGTCATGACTCTTAATGATGAGGCTAGCAAACGCAAACGTCTCTTGGCTGGATTAACATTTTTCATTTCTCGTGAAGTTCCAAAGGGATATCTTGAGTTAATTTGTCTGGCATATGGTGGAAAGGTTGGCTGGGAAGGAAACGATTCGCCTATTAATGTGAAGGACTCGTCTATTACTCACCACATTGTTGACCGTCCAAAGTTACCATCGTCTTATGACGACCTTCCAAAATCAAGAGAATACATCCAGCCTCAGTGGCTTTTGGACTCTGCCAACTTTTCATTTCTACTCCCGACAAGTAGATATGCTGTTGGTGCCGAATTGCCTCCGCATCTCTCACCGTGGATTGATAATGCTGAAGAAGGATACACTCCTGCTTACGCTGAAGAAATTGAATGCCTCAAGAACGGCACAGTACTGCCTTCGAAAGCGATTGCTGGAGAGCCTGCCGATGCTGCTGCAGAATCTGATGGTGAAAATGTCGAGTCTGAAAAGAGTGATAACGATTCTGACGAACAAGATGGAACTGAAGAGGTAGAAGAGGACAGCGAAGAAGAAGAAGAAGACGAGAAGCAACTCGAAAAGAAGAGAGCTAAGCGGAAACACAGAGAGGTAAGTTTCAAGAAATATGTTTTGTCAAGTGAAGTTTCATATTATTCACATCATTTTTACTTGAATTATTTCAGGAGGAGGAAGCTAAGGCTCTCGCTAAAACAATGATGAGCAAAAAGGGAGCCCGTCTTTACGGACGAATGCAGCATGGACTTGAAAAGAAGGCTGCGGTGGTAGAGCTGTTGCATAGAAGAAGGAAAGAGATCGAAATGTGTAAGGGCAAAAATAAGACAGATGATGGGAAGACAATGCTTAAAGCTAAAGTTGATCGTCTAAAGAGTGAAAGACGTGAAGTCGAGAAGGACTATGCGCACACGGGCGGGTCCATGAAGAAGAAGAGGAGGATTAAAAAGAAATAATTGTTTACTCGTACACTACAGCAGTATTCAAACTTACAAATTATGTTTTGGTAGTAATTTTATGTATGCAAAATATGAAAGATTAGGATGGAATTATGGTATACGAAAGAAATAGGCCCCGCATTGACAATGAACGCATATTTCCCGATTGTAACAGAGTTGATTGTGAATACATCGATTTTGTTTGAGGTGGTGTTGTTAGATTATCGACGATCGCCATGAAGCCTTTTCCAAACATCTTCAAAGAATTTTTGCCTCCACCCAGTTGTTCTACGCGTCCAATGACCCTTATCGTACTTGAGCGTTTTCAACTTCTCTTTCACATCTTCAGGGCATTTTCTACATTTCAAAACGTGGGAGAAAATATTCTGGCTTGTACTATTTGTTGATAAAGCTTTCGGTGACGTAGGAAAGTACTTTCCAAGACCGGCGTGGCCAGAGCAATGGCGGCATTGGAATCCATTAAATCCTTGCGAGCACCTGCTTCTGGCAATATACCTGTCTGCATCGGTGAATTGGCATGGTTCTAGTTGACGCAATAGAGCGTATAGAAATGGTGTAATGACAGTTTCATCTTCCGGGAACACGATATAGTTGGCCTTGGGCGACGATTCGATGATTTCTTGCTTTCCAGCAGAACTTGCTCGTGAAACAGACCGAGCGCTCAAAAGGTCTTTAGATGCATTTACTGCATTTGTAGGATCATTCACATTATGAGTGAATCGGAGTCCACCTGGGGTGTCCTCGATACCTAGAGCTTTTGCAGAGTCAATCCAATACTGTCTTGTTGTCGGAACGTTTGATGACTTTTCCAAATCTTCAATTTGTGCTTTCGTTTCTTGTGGGATGCTTTTACACAGAGGAAGATGAATCTTGCTCCAACGCTTGACCGACTCGTATATTCCGCTAGAAGAAACAGGATAAGATATAGCCGACATGGCTCTCTTATTCACATCATCTTTGACACAGAAGACACAGCGGATTCCAACTTGTTTCATTGCAATGCGGCCTCTCTTAGATGATTTGAATACATCATCTGGGGTTGATAAATAATGTAAAACGAATTTGTTAGCAAATGCCAAACATTCGTCTGTTCAAATTGAAACAACACAATGAGCACTCACCTTTATTGGCTGAAAACGCTTCAATACAATGACTGCGAATAAAACAATTCATTTCGGACAGCCACTCTGGGTCGGCGGTGGGCACTTCAAGTTTAATAGCGCCGCAGAAAAATTTACTCTCGTCTTCATCGGGAGGAGAAGAAATAGAATCATTACGTGTATTGAGAACATTTCTCGCCGATCCATGACTACCGGAAGATGTAATGGATACAGCTCTTGCAGCAAGACGAGGACGAAACAAGGGCATATTATTCGGTTGCTTTGCTCGAGGGTTGTAGCAGCAAAACTTCTCATGGCTACAGGCCTCTTCATACGTAGAAAAAGACATTTGGCCGCAGAAATCACAAGCCCATTGTCTGCCGCTGGAATTTTGGGTAGGGGAGCTTTTCACAGGTCTAGGATGGTATCCATACGCCGTGGGGTTGTAATGATGAGCCGGTGCTCCTCCGTGTGCGTTCATACCATGGCCAAGGTGACTGAAGGCAGGCAACTGATGCATTTGATGCGAGTGCATTTGTGGCGGATGCATTTGATGCAGATGAATTTGCGGCGAATGCATTTGTGGCGAGTGCATTTGCATTTGTGAATATTGGGGATACATCCCACCCATCCCATGTTGGACCGGGGTACGTGGATGATTGGGACGAGGTTCCTTTTGGTTCGCAAGCGAGGCCAAAGCCATAGCTGATGCTAATTCATTCGAATCAGCTGTTCCTGCTCTGTTCTCTGAAACTTTGTTTTCGTCTTCCTTGGAGGATCCTATAACTTCGAATCTTGACATGAAGCGGTGAGAAAGCTTGGTTGTTGAAACTGGGCTAGATTCTTCACGGTCGTTATCTAGACTGTCGCGCTGTTCGGAAGATGGCGTTGAGACAGGCGGCGAGTCTCGCGACTCGGCGTTTGGAGTTGACGGTCTACGCCGTTTCGAAGATTGTCCACCATCAAGAGCTAATAATGCACTGACCAGTGATTCATCCTCAAGATTACTCCTTTTCTTATTGCTTACGGTGTTACGAATAAGTTCTTCGTCTTTGATTTGCACATTGTTCATCGTTGTTGGATCGATATAGATTCAATGAAGTGCAAGAATGAGCCCACCACGTGTGGGTTAAGTTTTTATGCCGTATCAATTGTTTTGAGAGAACGGTTGACCTTAGCCAAATATTGAGATTTGAAACGCAAAAGGTCTGACTTCCATAAATGATCCTCCGTTGGGGCACCTCGGGCCCTCCACATTGTTGTGATTAGCTTCTATCGAGACTCTCAACCGATGTCAGAAACAATTTTGAAATTTTGAGGTGCGCGCACTTTCATTAACTTTGTGAGGATTTTTTCAGTTGAGTCAGATTTTTCAAAGAGATTTAGACAGAAAATTCCAAAGGGCATAAACAAAACGTTCAAAGCCCGCAAAGATTAGTTTTTCCCCCAGGATCGCCAAAATTTTGCTCACCGTCTGGAGATGTATGCTTTCAACGGAAGAAGCCTATCACAACAATAATCCTATATAATAAAAGTAATTTCCACGACGACATAACAGAGTGAGTGGGGCTAAGGACTACCGGTAATTGATGAGGTTACTGGCAAGTTCAAAGTAAGCAGTTACGACACATCCAATTATGCCGATGCATTACCAACAACGTGGTGATTATGGCGCACCTGATGAGAACTACGATGGCCACTCTGGGCAAAGTAAACTGAATCAATACAACTATACATCTACGAGTAGCAATATACAGGAAGCACCATTGCATTCAAGAGGGATGACTCCTGAGCAATATGAAGCTCAGAGAAGAGTTGCGACCCCGCAAAGGAATCGCCATAGAGCATCTTCCCGGGTTCCTCCACCAGGGAAATTCGCATCTCAAGAGCAACCAGCACAAGAGACGCAACCGTTTACTCAAATGCAGCCATCGCCAGCACCACGAAGACATGGTTATTCTATGTCGCAACAACAACCCCCGTCTCCACCTTCAAGAGGTCAGCATAATCAAAGACATTATTCTCAGCAACCTTCTAGTCAATATGCTCATAACTATCAACAAAACGTAGTATATCCTCAAAATACTCCAAAATATGCAAACCAACGAAGCAGTCATCACCATGCACTCGGGCCTAGTAAAGAAGGGAATCAAGCTCGAACTACGTCCCAGAAATATCACTTCCAATTACAACAGCAAATACATAAGTATGAAGAAGAAAGGCAACAGGCTGAAACGAGAGAGGATCAGTACAACATACAATTCATGCAAGAACGCGAGGAAGAGATACAGGATATCAATAAGAAAGTGAATCAAGTTAATGATATCTATTCAGAGCTAGCTGGACTGATTGATGGCCAGCAAGATCTCATAGACAAAGTTGACATGAATATTGAGGAATCACACGCGAATGCTAAGGCAGGGATTGCTAATTATGAGGAAGCGCGGCTGAGATTAGAAAATCCAATTAAGGAGGATCTCTTTGGGGATAAGCTTGGGACGAAAACTGATCATAGACCAACGACTCCTCGGGAGGCAGGGAGGAGGAGGGTGAAAAATGCAAAGAAAAAGAAAAGAAAATCTGCTGCTTATGATAGTGGTGAAGATACAATTGACTGCAAAACGCCATTTGAAACAATATCAGATGATCTTAAAGAAGTTGTCAATGATATGAAGATTTTTGGATCAAAAATGTTTATTGCCTGCACTGAACCTGACGATGCGGATTATAATGAATATGCCAGCCGCCGATAAAAGTGATGTAATATACATGATAGCGTGAGTTTTTGTTTGGGTGCCCTTGCAAAATGTGATTCGTATTCAAATAAAATGTTGTCATCATGTAAAATAAATTTAGAACTATGGCAGACCACGGTCCATGGAAGGGGTGCTCAAGTCAATCTCCACAAACCTTTCGCTACCTATATTTGTGTTGTCATGGAGTTCTCGCAATTCTCCTGATCCATCATCCTTGAATTGAGAAGAATATCGATAACGCGTAAAAGACACGAGAACCACCATGCCAATAGTACCGACCAGCGCTATCATCAAAATGCCGCCTGGCGGTGCCGTTGCAACAGTTGTTTCTTCCTCAAAGAAATCATCATCGACCGGGGACCTTGCGACTGTTATAGAAGGCGTCATAAACATCACTGATAAGATAGCTGGATGGCAGTCGTCTAGCAAATCCTCGTTCATCATGGATTTGATTTCTTGCAACATCGCTACATTGGTGCTGTTTGAGAATGCAATATCAGACAAGTACACAGTGAGCCTCCCTTCAATCACATTGCACTCGGCGTCAAACTGTGGGTCGTTCTTGTAATCACCTGCGCATTTTTCTGAAAAGATACGGAGGGTGCGTAAATAAGGTGGGTGTTAGATCAAAATTCTGCGAGTGGGCAAGTAGCAATAAGCAGATAAGAAACAAGGAGCTTTCGCACTTACTTCCATTTGCCAAGTCAACTGGCGATGATGATATACCTACAACCTCTCTTGTGTGAGGGTTGCTTGTACTTGTTGGGCTTCCAGTAAGACTTGCAGTCTTATCCTTCTTCACATTGAAGGGCCTTTCAAGATCAGAATCTGAAAACTCCACACCGTCTGCCGGATGCGAATTTACATCCCCACCCAAAAAAATGTTGAGCCCTGCCAGATTTCTTCTTTCGTTGCAATCTTCAAAGAACCTTGCAATAAGTAAGTCTAACATTGCTTGTTCAACCTCCTTTACTTGCTCCGATAGTGTTGCTTTCATGTTAGTCTCCACAGTTTTGTCTGATTCCACACCATAATTAAAGAAAATGGTGAATCTAAGTTCTCCATTGATATCACCGAAGTTACCATCGTATCCCTTGCAGGGATCTAAGGATGGAGCTGAGCTTGGAAGTTTGGATGGCAAGCTGCTCGGGAGATCCGACGGGAACACCGAAGGATGGGACGATGGGATTGACGAAGGTTTGAGTGACGGTGATTTCGTTGGCAATAGTGATGGCCCACTTGTTGGAGACGAGGTCGGAAATTCTGACGCCGTCGAAGTTGGAGATGAGGATGGCGATACTGATAGAGCTAAGCTTGGGACCATGGTTGGCAAACTACTTGGAAGATCTGACGGGGTCAACGAAGGATAATTTGATGGGAATGATGTAGGTTTCAGTGACGGTGATTTTGTTGGCAAAAGTGACGGTATATTTGTTGGAGATGAGGATGGCGATACTGATGGAGCTAAACTTGGAGCCATGGTTGGCAAACTACTTGGAAGATCTGACGGGGTCGACGAAGGATAATTCGATGGGAATGATGTAGGTTTCAGTGACGGTGATTTTGTTGGCAAAAGTGATGGTATATTTGTTGGAGATGAGGACGGCGATACTGATGGAGCTAAGCTTGGAGCCATGGTTGGCAAACTACTCGGGAGATCTGACGGGGCCAACGAAGGATAATTCGATGGGATTATTGACGGCTGTGATGATGGAGATTTAGTTGGGTGCTCTGTCGGCATTACAGTCGGAGACGAGGACGGCAATTCTGATGGTGACAATGTTGGCAATGATGAAGGTACTACTGTCGGCAACAGTGATGGTCGAACGGAGGGAATTTTCGAGTAGCCAAGAATTGTTGGGCTATTGGTAGCATCTTCCTCATTTGGTCCATTGCTCTAAACAATTATAAACACACGTTAGAGAACGCTGGTCAGCTACGTGTAAAAGAACAACTACTTGTACTCACATGTCTATCATCATCTGCTTGAAGATAGCGGTCAAAAAGGGTGTCGATGGATGTTTCACTTTCGATAGTGCTTTCTACCTCCCAACTGTCTAGTTCTTCTAAAGGCATATGCGCTGGATTCGACACAGAATCAAGCACGACGAGTGCCATCAGAAAAAGACCGAAGAACAGTCTCTTGACTCTCTCCCTCTTGCTGTCTTGTCTTTGTGCCATTTCCAGGGTTTCAAGGATGAATTTGATCCAGTATTCTTTAGGATTGTTTCATGGAACCTTTGTGATGTTGGTTGGAGCCCAGACCAAGGCTGTTTTTACTTTGTTCGGTGCTGTTCGGCTTCCCTAATTAACTAAGGCCATTCCTATACGTAGCCTATTTTTTGTTTTGCCGGTCATCCGTAATCCGAAATGGACTAAATACAATCGTATCTGGTAAATTCACTCCCACAAAAGAATGTGAGTATTGTATTGCACACAAAGATTTTCCGGGGGGGATTGTCTTTCAATAGCCCTCCGGAGTATTTTCGAAAATTTGAATGTTCTGGTGGTGGAGAGCTACGTGTAGCATACACATGTGATTCAATAAAATAATGACCGGTACATAGACACACGACACACTTATGAAAATCTAACATGAACCAAAACAAAGTTAATCTTCGGCAGTGCTGGTACACCCACACGTACAATACCGGCATTCCCTCGAAGCAGCCACAGAGTCAAAACTATCCATTGTTCGTTGTTTGTCAATGTCAATTATTTATATCTATTCATTACTGTATTTGAAAAGGATAGCAATTATTTCAGACTGCATACTCGCGTATGGCGCCCATTTTTTAAAGCAAAGTAATATTATACAACTTGTGATACTGTACTTTAATGGCATGGCATTAGTGTACCATGAAAAACTGTGATTCAAGAAGGTCTTCAAAACTCATTTGTCATTGCCATCTCAGAAATGCTTGAGTCAATCTCCACAAACCTTTCGCTACCTATATTTGTGTTGTCATGGAGTTCTCGCAATTCTCCTGATCCATCATCCTTGAATTGAGAAGAATATCGAT
>Ga0209712_10003188_pt1 | contig 13320 bp, 4 predicted proteins | sample ArcOceMetagenome_FD_187443 | JGI IMG/M metagenome (GOLD analysis project Ga0209712, IMG submission 187443) | Marine eukaryotic phytoplankton communities from Arctic Ocean - Arctic Ocean - Greenland ARC118M Metagenome (SPAdes) (version 2) | ecosystem: Environmental > Aquatic > Marine > Oceanic...
GACTTACTAGTGGATTTATATCTTCTGTCATGATGATGAGTTTCATCTTGATGCCGATTCCAAATGTTTCTGTTGTTTATGCTGAGACAAATGAAGATGGTGTTGTTTGTCCAGATGAAGCAGCTGTTAAAAATGGGGCTATCTATGTTCCTGGTTGTAAGCTTGAAGGTGCTTTGTCCCAGACAAAAATGGAAAATTCTCTTGATAATCAAAAAGCATGGAAAGGTATTGTTGAACAAGCAGTCAGTTCAATGATGGGTGTCGTGCTTTTAGATAATATGTTTTATAAATATATGTATGCTTATGATCATACAAAGTATGGGAATGACTGTCCTCAAAATAAAGCTGCAACTTATACAATACGTGGAGCTCAACTTGGTGCACTTGCATATATTATCGGAGAGATAAAATCTAATACAAAGTACAAAAAGTTAGCTAAGGAAGCAACCGATTTAGAATTTGCTGGTAAAGCTAAGGTATTTGATCCAGGCGCTGATTCAACTGCAGTATCTGAAGCACAAGAGAACAATGAAGAAAATCCACATATAACTGCATTGGCAAATAATAATAAGCAAATTACAGCTTACGAAACTTTAATTGAGGTTCTTAAACAACAAAAAAGTGCAATTAAAACAAAAATAATCGGCTCATCAATTGCCGAAGGAATGTATGTCGCTGTTGAAGTTGCTGAATTGTTAAATATTTTGAAATGTAATGGAACTTGTACAAAGTCTTACGGTAAAATATTTAAAAAATTAGCACCAGCAGTATCAACTGGAGGTGCTGCAGTTACTGGAATGGTACCTGTTGTAGCGTCATCAGCTCTAGTTACACTATCTGGGATGACACCAAAGAGTTGTTTAGATATGCAAGTTCAACTTCCAAAAACAATAGCTGAAGTTGGTAAAAAATTTGGAGAGAACCAAGCTAAAGGTCAGAAAAAAGCTGTCAAAACAAATTTGAAAGATAAATTAAGAAGCTCTAAGTTTTTTGGATATCTAGGAAAAATAGCAGACATGTTTAAGCCATCTAAGGTTAAGGGAGAGTCAGGAGTTACAATGAAAGATCTTCCAACAGAGATTGTTTTCACAGGCGAAGAAGCTAAAAAAGTAACTGAAGATACAAAAGAACAAATAGAAGATAAAATTACTACTCAAAAAGAAGTTCAAACTGTTGGTCAGCAAATAATATCTTACTCTAGAAATGCTCTTCAATGTGACATTGGTTTGAAGAGATTACTTACAACTGCTCAAGCTACAGAAAAGCTTGCATTAACTGCAAAAACAGCTGCTCTATCTGCAGAAACTGCAGCATGTGCAGGGCCACAAGCTGCTGTCGCTTGTGCACCTGCTACAGCAGCTTATGTTGCAGCCGAAACTTATTACGCTAAATGTGTTCAAGAAACAATCGCAGCCAATACAGCTCAACAAGCTTGGAAAGCAGTTCGGCCAACTATCGATTCTTTTATCGGAAAAAACTATGAATGGGTTTTTGCTAGGACTCAGTGTTGTGGTTTTAAAGGAATATCAACAATAGAAGCTCAAAGTACAATTTCATCTTTGTCTACTACTATGAGTGCTTCTCAATCTGCTAGATTTACAAATACTACAACTTCTATACAGTCTGTTTACAAAGATATGACTAAGATAATTTCAACATATTCTCCTGGGCTTACTGTTCCTAAAACTGCAATAGGTGGAACATTTGCTCATGTTGGTTTAAGTCCAAAGTCGTCAATGGCAAAAAGGTCAGATATCCAAATTATTCCTCTAATCAAAAAGAAATCTTCAATGTTTGATTTTAGTAATCGTCCAAAAGAGGGATTTACTTTAGATGTTGTTCTACCAGCTGTAGTTGAAAACAAACTATACGAACATGGATTAAAAAACTTTGTAAATTGGAGACATGTAGATAAAACTAAAACAGTTCAAGAAATCGCTAATGTTGATAGAGAAATCAAAAAAGTATCACAAGAAATAAAAAAACATATTTATAATTTTCAAAATCCAGTGGGACCAGTTTTGGCAAATCATAGCGAAAGAAAATCTGAATTTATGAAAAATTTAAGAATAGCTCTAAATAAGTTTAATCCAATCTCTTCTGCTCAAGCTCAACTTAGTGGAGGAATGGCAAAGATGGGAATAGGACTTGGAATGGGATTTTTAGCAAAAAAATTAGGTGGACCTTGGGGAGAAATACTTAATGTAGGTTCAAAGTATATGATTCTTAATGGTTTATTAAAACAATTAGGTGTTGAACTTTTTACAAAACCTAGAAGTAGAGCTTTGACTTGGGCTGGAATGGCAATAATCAATGGTGCTGTTATATCATTTCAAGTAAAAGCTAGCGAAGAAGTACAGACACAACTAGAAGTTATGGAAGCTGAATTTGAAAAATTTAAAAACTCTGGTGCTTCTGGAACTGGTTTTGCTGGAAACAGAAGTGGAATGGGACGAGATAGCTTGAGAAATTCTAAATATGGTAAAAACCAACTTGGAAAAATGAATATAAAGTCTTGTGTTGTAGCAAGTGGAGATACTTTTTTACCAAAATCATGTCCATCCCTTGCAAGTCGAGATGATTTTAAGGTTAAAGAACTTAATACTAGACTTTCAAATGAGTTTTCTCCAAGCCAAATGAAGAATCTATCTTTACTTTCTGATGGTATATATGGGGCTACTTCCAGTGATACAGGTGGATATGATAATTTATCATCAGGGGATTTAGATAAGATTGGTTCTCTAAATAACGCTTTTAAAGCGAAAGCCTCAGAACTCAGAGATAAAGTTGATAAAGATGACAATAATAACGGAATTGATAAAAAGTTTAAGTCTGAGTCTTTAGCGAATATGCATGCAAAATTTAGAAAAGTTTTTAATGGTTCTGGAAATGGCTCAAGTGGTGTCAACTTTGGTTCTGGATCAAGTTCAGGGTCAGCTGGACCACTAGCAAGTACAAAACCTACAGAAACTCTAGGAACAGGAAATGTTGTAAGCGGTGGTGGATCTGGCGGTGGTGGATCAGCTCCAGTAGCTGCAATGCCTAGTTTTGATTTAGACTTTGGTGATGAAGGTGAAGTTGCTGTTGGAAGTGATGCAATTGGAGCTGCGAAGTCAGCTAAAAAGACTGAGAAACTTGGAGATTTTGTTATGAAGCATAACGATATCAATAAACGAAAAGATATATCGATCTTTAAGATTTTATCTAATAGATATATTCTTTCTTATCCAAAAGTATTAGAAGAAGAAACTGTTAACAAATAACTATGTACATATGCACTTATGTATTAGAAATATGAGTGCATATGTTTAAAAATTTTCTCTTAATTATTATATCTTTGTTGTCTTCAATTTAGTTGTTCTCAAGACTTGTTCCTCATAAAACAGTAATTACTGATACTTGTGATTATTTAGTTCCTTATCAAACTAATTCCAGTGGAGTCAGACTTTTGGTGAGGGAGTTGAGTTTCTTAAAATATTTAGTCAAAATTTAGATGATGATAATAAATATATAAACTTTGGGATTCCGGGATACGGCTTAGGACAAATCTTTCATCACTATAAAGCAAAGGTTAATAAGATAAAAAATCAAAAGGGATCTATTCTTTTCTTTTTACATACTCTTTATTATAGAAACCATTTAAATGAAAACTTTAAGGAATTATACCAAAATCATGATTACTTTCATGAGAGTATAAGCTCTCAAAAAAAAATAGTTCTAAAAAATTTGAAATTTATTATTTTTATCAATATGTAAGAATATGGTGGGGACAAAGAGAGCAGTTAAAGTTGGAGAGTGTTAAAAGGTGGAAAAAGAAAAATACCAATACTGAATCTATTATTAGTCCAGCAGTAGAGAGTAAAAAAGAATTAAGATTTACTAACTATTTAACAAAAATTAGAAATGTTAAAAAGGAATTACCTTTTTGTGTTGTTAATATATCCACATATAATTTTAAGTTTTTAAAAGATCTTCAAATTTCACTTAATTATAAGTATATTGATCTAAGTTCTGACTTAGTAGAGTATTCTAAGACCCATGCTTTAAGGTTTGAGTATGACAGGCACTATAATGCTACTACTCATAAGTTTATCGCTGATTCATTAAAAGGAAAGTTAAGAGCTTGTTCTAATTAACTAGGTTTCGTTATTACTTAAGTGACTTTCTTAGGGCCCTATTAGACTTTTTACGCTTCTTTGCATTTTCATAACGTCTTATTTCATCTTCTGTCTTTGGATCTACTTTTGGCACCTTTACGGGCTTTCCATGCTCATCTAAAGCTACAAATGTTAGATAAGCTTTAGTCGTTAGAGTTCTCTGCGAAGTATATGGATTTTCACTCTCTACACGAACACCTATAATCATGGAGCTTGTCCCTGAGAAGTTAATAGAGGCCTTGATAATTACATGGTGGCCCACACTAATTGGATTTAAGAAGTCTATGTCATCAATATGAGCTGTTACTACTGGAGCTTGGCAGTGTCTTTCTGCACACATGGCCGCAGCTATATCAATCCAAGACATAATCTTTCCACCAAATATAGTACCGTGTTTGTTAGCGTCTCCTGGCATTACCATTTCACGCATTTCTATTTGGCTTTCACTTGGAGCTTTTTTCATCATACTCATTTCATTAGTTTCCTGAATCTCCGGGAGCACAATAAATATTATTATTCCACTTTAATCCAGCTTCAAAGGGTACGTACCCTGAAGCATTTGTAGTATTATTTCCTTCGTCGTTTTGAGAATCTAAAATACTGAACTGTCGTAAATCCTCAAAGTCCTCAAGCGCTCCTAAACTTCCTCTTGGTTCTGAAATAAATTCTCCAAAAGCTCCACCCCGAACATATTCAAAGTTAGGTGCACAGAATTTTCTTGCTAGTTGTTGCAGTTTACTAAGTACAGCTGGTTTCATTTCGGGTGCACCGGTTTGTGGATGAAAGTCATCACTTACTAGTGGAGTATCTAGGTCGGAGCTTGTTCCTTCACCAGAAACAAACTTATTAAAGTATACATTTAAATTTGTATTAGGAGGAAGCATACATGTTGAAGTATTCCCACCACCGTTGTTATCTTCGTCTCCCATAGCATAACCACTACAACATTGAGTAGGCGATTCTCCTTCTTGAAGTGTTTTTCCAAGAGGTGTACAACACATAAATTCATTATCAGAGAATATTGGCTCGTGATCTACTAGTTTTTGAGTCGTAACAAATGGAAGATTTATTGAATCTGCATCATTTACTCCACCCGCACTATCAGACTGCCAAGGTCTATTGCTAGTACTTGTATTATTTAAAAATGTATCTGGATGATTATTAAAATCCATAACATTTTGAATTGAACTATCAAATAATCCAGGAACTATTTTTTGGTAATTATCATTACAATATAAAGGTTCATAAGTTATTTGTGGAATACCTAGTAATTCTAATTTTGCCAGCCTATTCAAGTAATACATAGCATTTCCTGCTTTTGCTATTCTTCTTCCTTCTATTATATTCTGACCATATACTTGTGAAGTAGTATCAGTAACAGGTAGAGATCCTATTACTTTCTTTTCCCACTCTAATGTACCTGGAGCTATGAATTCTATCATGACACTTAAATCATGATTTAGTGTGAAGTTTGTATCATTAGATCCATTATAGTCTGTAAGACCAGCGGCGGCCATTTCCGTATCGGTACCTTCATCTATATATAAAGAGTTTGGAGCAACTTTTAATATTCTGGATAGGTTGTCATAGGCATAACAGCACTCTGCAGAACATAATCCATCAAAACTTGATGTTGCTCCTGCTCCTGGCGATATAGGGCTACATAATCCTGCCCATCCAAAGTTTGTATCAATACAATTATAATCTGGTGGAGTAATTCTCTCACATTGATCACCATAAGTTCCAGATGAAACTGTTGGCTTTTCAAGATATATTTTTACATCTGAAGCTGGATCATCAATTTCTACATTATTACTATCAGGCCAAGTTACATATGCAGGCAGTTTAATTGTTACATTATTTCTTAAGTGTAATTCTTCACTTAGCCCCCAATCTAGCTGAGTATTAGGATTGCTATCAGCTGAATACACTGGTCCATAACTCCAATTGTTAAATCCCCAGTTTCCTACCATATATGCGGGATCAGAGTAAAGAGTCATAGGTGATTCTATTGTATTTAGTGAAGGTTTGTCTTCATCTTCTAAATCATTTATTTTCTCAAAAGGCTGTTGTGCACAGTTTGATACATCAGCAGTAACAGATAAACATAAGTTTTGGGAATCAGAGTTTAATTGTGCACTTGTTAATCCAAACGCTGCTGGATTTTGTGTTCTAACTAGAGGAGTGTTAAAGCTTAAACATTTAAAATTCGTTACGTCTAAATTTAACCTATTGATCGACCAATTATTTGTTCCATCTGCAAATTTTCTAATCCAGCCTCCACCACAACATGACTTACTTCCAGTTTGGCTAATTGTTTGCCACTGATTTGTAGACAAAATATTAGGTAAGCTTGTTAAAGTACCTGCAGTATTATCTGTATTTGCAGTAGGCCTATCTATAGTACCTTCTTTAGTAGTTCCATTTAAAATGTTTTCAACAATACTATATCTAGAATATCTATCTGGAGCATTTGGATTCATACTTGCAAACTTATTAGCTTTAAAGTTCACTACACCTAAAGTGCTAGGAGAGTCCTCAGTGTACATAGTAATGTCACTTCCAATCTCTCTACAGCATCTATTCTCAGTTATATCATATTCGTTGAACTCAGTTGTTCCCGCTATAAAAGGCTCTCTTGGTCCTTGTCCACAAACAAGATATTCAGTCCAATATTTTTTCTCTGCTTCATTTCCAAAAAAATCTGGGTTAATTAAATCTACTAAATCAGCATGTTTGTAATTTGGGGAGCAATCAAGATCTGTGTGACAAACAGATCCAGCTCTTCTAAAACAAGCATCTGCTGCTAGAGTAGGTTCATAGTTAACAGTTGAATTATCTAACGATTTTGCTTCTATTAATTTAAATGTAGAGTTTGCATGAATGTCATCTGCTGTCGTAGATGAATTTATATTAAAAGATGGATCAATTGATTCAAGGCCACAAGAGTTTTGCGAACTTGTAAGAACTTCAATTGTAGTTGATGCAGTCAAATTTGGGAAAGATGAATTATAAGTATAGTCATCTGCTAAAAAGTCATCATTGGTATTAATATAGTTTCCTTCTAAATCTAACATAGGACATGAAGAAGCTCTGAATTGATCATAAAGAATAGAGTTACATCCACTTATTTGAGAAATAAAATCTGTTCTATATTCACTATCACTTGCTTGGTGTTGTTCAGATGGTTTTATATTGGAAATTGTTCCATCGGTTTCTTTCTTTGGTAGCAGTTTACCTGGACGACATATTCCCATATCACCAGTAGATGTAGGATCATTTAGAAGAATATTTTCACCTATGGCCGTTGAAGAAACTGAAGGGAGTCCATAAAGAGTATTAACTGATGTGGATAAGTACTGTTTTGGACGCCCAAGAATATTTGCTTCTTGGCCGTAGTAGTGATTATTTGCTTCTGATATATCCTCTAGAGGTGCAGCAAACCTCGCAATCTCCCTATTATATACAGTTTGATCATTTAAATTTGCACAGTAAAAATTAGGCGCACATGTAAGTGACTTTCTAATATTTGAATCTACAATTTGTGTGTAGTCTTTTCTACAAGGAGATCCAGCTCCTCGGTAAACACATTTCTTAGATGTATCGCCAGGAGGAAGTTCACCCTGAGATAAGAAGCTAATTATAGTTCCTATTCTTTCATCATTTGCTATTTCATCAGATGTAGTAGGATCAAACTTAGGCCATGAAGTTTTTTGTGAATTAACATCGGCACACATATATTCCCAACCAAGTTGAGTAATACAATCTGAGTCAGACTCACATGAATGATGTCTTTGACAAAGACCAGCTTCATTTTGAATAGAGCTGTTGATATCTTCGTTAGGGTCATAGTCGTATTGTGCACCAGTCGTTACAAAGTCCCATTCTTGAACACTTACAATATGATCATTTGCTTGAGTTAAATCAGCAAATGGTGCATTGACTGCTAAGTAGAGTTTACTTGTTGTTGCGCGAACGACGCGACCTTTACCAACAGCAAACCATGTTACTCCATCGAAAGATCCAATCAATGCGCCTTTGTTAAATCCAAACCAATCTCTTTGATATCCATTTGAATAAAAGGCAGCTTGAGTTTTTAGACGATTAAGTCTTTGTGTTTTAGAGTCATTTTCAGGCTTATGACTATAAGGAATCATAGTTGGAGGTAGCCAACAAGCTCTTCCAAATACAGTATCTTCATAATTTCCAAAAGTTGTATTACTTCCCCAAGCATCACGCCTAGTGGTGTAGCCAACTGATTGTAATCCCACCCCTTGAGTTGTTATGGGTTGTGCTGAAAAATTTGGAAACCAATAATCTTTAGAGCAACTTGGGCAAGGAGTATAGTAGCCCTCAATTGTTGCTATATAGTAGAGCTTATCAAACTCTAGATCTACTTTCTTTGCGGGTTTTGCTTGTGATAAATTAAAAGACATTTGTCCTAAAATAGAATTCATATTAAATGATCCATTTAAAGGAAAAAGTTTCTCGTTATCTAAGTACTGAAACTCATCGCCTTCTTGAATACCACTTGCATTCTCTGGTAGTTCAGCAAAGTCTGTAATCTCATAACTAACAGTTGTATCATTTACACCATCAGAGAAAAATCTATGAGGTGCAGTATTAGAGCTCACTATTACATCTAGATCTTGAAAGGGGAGAACATTTGGATCTACTTCTGGAGACACACATTCAATTCTTGCAAAGCCTGTCACGCTACCAAGATCATTTACAGTACTTAAGTCGGATACATTATTTGTAGTCATCCAGTCATACATATCTTGAAGTTCAAAATCTAATATTTCACCTTCATAAAATGATTTATAAGTATACTTAGGACAGTCACTAATCATATCTGAAAAAGCTGTAGAGTCACATCCACAGTGGTTGTACATTCTTGTCATCACTTCGCTAGTTGGATCAACGCCTGCAGCTCTTGGAGGGGCTGGAACGTTACATATTTGATAAGCTAGATGGCTGATAGTTGGATTAATTATATCATTATGAAAAGGTGTAGATAGTGATTTACTTTGTAGCTCTTCAGTACAAAAATAATCAATAATCATCTCATTTAGTCTCTCTCTTGCATCACCAACTGGATCAGCTGGATCGAGTCCACCGTCATTATCATCGTTAGGTATATTTTCTAAACATATATAATAAAATTGAGGGTAGTCAAAGTACCAATTTGAATTTATTGCTTCTAATGATTCGGCTAAATCAAATTCGGCCAGTAAGTTTGGATACTGTGACATTATTTCATTTCGAGTCATTTTAGGTTCAGCATCATTAACACATTGACCACTCAAGCAACAGTTAAAGCCCAGAGACTGACACTGAGCATTTGTACAACTAGGTTGATTATTATTTGAATTAGAATTCATATCAACTCTAAAAACTAATGATTCAAAATCAAAAGATGAGCTTGGTAGTAGATCTAGCAGATTACTAGAATTCTTTTTATAAATTTTTACACTTTCACTTTGCACGATATTTAAGCAATTAATACAAATATCACTCGCAATAAATGCGGGATTTGCATATGAAACATATAGTGGGGAATTATCATTTGGATTATCGGAGTAGTTTAAGTGACAACTATCATTGCCAGAAGCGGTATTAATAGCAGCTCTAAAATAATAAGTAACTTTACCTGTAACAGGATTAGAAGTTATTGAAGGTATTAATCTCGCTATTAATTTTTTTGTAGTTGTATTAAATGTTTGAGTGAAATCTACAAACATACAGTACTCTTCAGAGTAGTTGGTAGGATTTGCTAAAAATAAATTAACATCATCACCGAGAATATAACCATTTTTTAAGTTTGATATATCCACTGTAAAAGAGCTACTAGCTTGGCCATTGTCATACCAATAAGCAGTTGTATTAACCTCTGTATCTTCAACATCAATTTCAGTCGTAGTATCAATTGTTGATCCAGCGTTTTCAACAGCTACTGGCACACGAACACTTTGTTCTGGAATACATCCAGAAATGATAAAAATTGATAATATTAAAACTAAAAAATTTTTACTCAAAATAACCCTTATTATTCTTTGCAATACTTCACCTTACTTTTCGGTGTATTTGCGTTTAATTTTAATTAGTTAACTATTATATTAAGGGGGTGCAGAATTTTCTTAGACATTATTGAATATTTAAAATAGAAAAGATCTTAACTGCTTGAAATTTATCGTGTATTAGTTGAGCGTAAACAAAATGAGTATATCGTGCGAGTTTCATTTTTTCTCAAATTATAGGCAGTTTAATTAGAAAAGTTGAAATTTGTTGTTCCTGATGGAAAACCTGTGTTTATTGGTGAGACATATGTTTCACCGCCATTTGCTGTATATGAAAATGGAATAGGGTTAAAGTCATAGCTTAGGGCATTCGTATCTAGGTAATTAACACCGGTGCTATTAAATCCAGTTGGGTCAACTTGATCATAGTTCCAGTTATACCAATTTGTATTGTGAACTGTATTTTCAGAATACATTAAAGATTGATACGAGTATAAATTTTGATACTGTTTCATCTGTCTATCATGCTGCTTTTTTTGCATAATAGTTCCAAAGATTCCACCCATGTTCTGAGTAATACCTTGAACTAGGCCGGCTGCTGCATAACCAGCTCCACTCATTGTGGCCCTATTTTCTTTATACTTAAATTTTGCGTGTCTATTTTTTGCACGAACTAGACTTTCTTCTCTATATTTCTGTGCTCTATCTGCTGCTGCAATAGCATCATCTTTTTTCTTTTTAATATCGTTTTTTTCACCTTCATAAAATTTACAAAGATAGTCAATTTTATTTTTTGAGTCACATCTATCCATTAACTCTATATAGTACTTATTAAAGCTTTTATTATCGTCATCATAAAGAGATGATTGTAAGTTATTTAATTTATCTTGATCAAAAGTAACCATAATAGTATTCATATCATTTGATAAACTTACTGCTGAACTTGTGTGGGTATCTAGGGCCGGTGTATCACAATAACTTTTAATTTCGTTAGAGTGAATTTTATTTTTTTCTGAAGTACAGTCCTCAATTTCTAAAGCATTAAGACCCATATACTTACTAAGCCTAAGCTCTTTTATTGGTTCACCAGCTTTAATATAGTTTAAAGTTTTTAAAGTTTTTTTGAGTTCTTCTTTTGCACCGTGCAGTCCATCTTTAATTAAATTAGAATCAACTAAGGTTTTTTTATGTTTTTTTAGACAAGATAGTTGTAACGTTGGGTTCATTTGTACCATACAACTTTGCATTGCCTCATTTGCAGCTTTTAGTGTTTTGGCATCCATTAGTCTTTTGGCATCATTGTATAAACCTTGTAAACCATTAGCGAAAAAATCTTTATTTGAAGGGTTTTGTACACATCTACCACTTTCTGCAGAACACTTTTCGATAAGACATTCAATAGCTTTTTCGCTTGTTGTTCCTGGACAAGCTTCATTAAGAGTTATGTTTTCTTTTAAGCTTTTTAAGAAAAAACTTTCTTTGTTTTGGATTTCAATATCAAGAGCTTTCTTAGTTGCTCTTAAGTTATCTTTTACAAGATTTCTATTTAGCATCGCTCCAGCAACTGTTGAAACGTTTGATATATCTCTTTCGAAATCTTTTTTTGTACTTGCAGCAACAGAGTCTCTTAAGCTTACTGTATTGCTAAAATTCATTTGAATGTTTTGTAACTCTTTTGAAAGTGTTAGTATCTCTTTTGCAGATTCTTTAGACTTTGTCTTTTTATATTCGTGAATCTTTTCTTTTAATTTTGTAACTTTTTTTATTTCATCTCCAACCAGTACGTCATCAATCTTTTTAGCCTTATCGTTATCGCCATTTATACTAACTTTAAAATATTCTTCATAATTCTCATAGTTAGTTTTTCTTATACCTAAGTCGTAATTGATTTTTTTGTCAGCTTCTGCAAAATTACTTAATGTCTGTAATAGGTCTTCATCACTTATTTTTCCACTTGCGATGACACTCTTATATTCATCACAGAAACCTTTGAAATCTTTGTCCTTACATTTATCAATTCGATATGTGTTTAAATCATGTACTGATTCTCCGTTATATCCAACCCAAAAGTTTTTTCCATTTTGTTCATTCTCTTTTTCAATGAACTCTAAGGATTTATTTAGAACATTTGCTTTCGAAAAATTATTAAGAAAGTTATCAACTAAAATCTCAGCTGTTTGTAGCTGTTCTGGTTCTAGTTTTCTGAGTGCATTATGATTAGTATCAATCGCATGTGAGATAGCGACTAGACTTTCAATCATATTTACTTTTGCTAATGCTGAATTATAATCTAGTTCTGCTTGATATAAATTTTTACAACTATCTGCATCGTCTTTTTTACAACAGTTCGTAGGATTTTCATCTGAACACTCATTAAGCTGGGTCATTTTAAGCTTATACTCGATGCCCATAACTTCATTTTGAAGTTCGTCGCACTTATCCGCATATGCCAAGTTAAAAGGCATTATAGTGATAAATAAACTTAGAATGGATAAAAAATACATACTCATTATGTCCTATTCGGAAGATATCTAGATTACTTTAGTCGGGTATTGTCATATTCACTATTTATCGATAAAAAACACGTTTTTAATGACTTAGAATAGGATAAAGAAAAATGAAATTATATAGTTCATTATTATTATTACTTTTAATCGTACCAGTGAAAGGCTTTTCAAGCTCTAAGCGCGATCAAATTAATGTGCTTACTTACAATGTATGGATGATTCCACTCCAAAGAAAGATGGCCAAGGCCCGTGCTGAAGCAATAGGAAAAACTATTGGTAAATACGATATTATATTTCTTCAAGAGGCCTTTACTGCTGGAGTTAGAAAAACGATAGCTACTCATGCTAAGAAAAAAACAAATATCATAAACAGATATCAAACTCGAGTGGCCTATAAACTTAATTCTGGAAAGTTCACATTAGGTAAATTTGAAATAGTAAAATCAACATTTAGAAGATTTAGAAATTGCGGCGGTATCCAGTGTATGTCTGGTAAAGGAGTTTTACATGTTCAAGTAAAGCTTCCTTCAGGGCAACTCGTTGATACTTTTAATACTCATCTTCAAGCTTTTGAAAAAGATGCCTATATTAGAAAGTGGCAATTAATTGAAGCTATGGCGTTTATTGACCAAGTAA
>Ga0209712_10003190_pt1 | contig 13315 bp, 16 predicted proteins | sample ArcOceMetagenome_FD_187443 | JGI IMG/M metagenome (GOLD analysis project Ga0209712, IMG submission 187443) | Marine eukaryotic phytoplankton communities from Arctic Ocean - Arctic Ocean - Greenland ARC118M Metagenome (SPAdes) (version 2) | ecosystem: Environmental > Aquatic > Marine > Oceanic...
TCATCATGTATGTTCGCATGTTTATTCATTCGCCGCCGCTGTTAGTGATGGAATTGCATGATTGAATGTATCCTATCAAAACTGCCATGCAGTGCTGGCAGCATAGTATTTGCTCCAATGTGCACCTCGCTCCTACAAGAACACTGCAGTAGTATCTACCGTACAATCAGGTCTGTATTCTCAACATGGAATACACCAACAGTGTCGTATATACAGTATGCTATAGTAGTATCATATCATATATCGAAAGTGGACAAATTTTGCACCATCCTTTTCAAACGTGCACTATGCTCTAATTTTAATTAAATAATAACCTTGATTTACTCCGAATTGACATATTCTGGCTCAGTAACACTCCCATCATTCGCAGGAATAGCAACATATGCAATCATATTCAGCGGGATAGTAACCATCCTCCCCTTGACGTTAATGACGACATCCATAGCATTGCGATCCACCAAATGCCCCTTCAACACCCTATTGGACCCAAAAGGATCTTGCGTCTGAACAGAAACAAGCTCCCCCCTCATCTCATCAAATTGAGGCTGAGTCTCAATAAACTTCTCAGCATCCCCCGGACTGGTAAGAATGACATCATGACGCGATAGAATCTGAAGCCGTTCCTCCACATCGGACTTTTCCAACGCATCCAAAATTGCCCTTGCAATCACACTCAACGCATGGGTATCAATCCCATCCGAACGCTCAATACTCGGCATGGCAAGTTTTTCCAAGGCCACTTCCCCTCCGACCCTATTGTATTCATCTGGATAATAAGCTTCCAAATCCTCACTGCGGAGGTACCTCGCACGAAGATCCACAGCTTTTTCCTCCAAATCATCCACCAAGACTCCCTCTTCTCCGGCATATTCATTCAATGCCAATTGGAAGTCCTCCATACTCAGCTTCTGCTTGGTAATCCTCTCATCCCGATCTGTCAATTTCACCTTCATCCCATCATCCTCATACGATTCAAAGTCTTCAAAACTCACATTCCTCACCACGGCCTCCCTCGACGGTCTAGCGGGTTTGGGCAAATACGTTCCCGAAACATCATCAAATTCCCTCTCTTCATAGGGATCATTCGGAATCCCAGAACTGACATTCCCATCCTCATCTTCGACTTCCACCCTTCCATCTTCCTCCCCTTCATAAATACCATAATCATCATCGGGTTCAGGATCATTTTCATCAAACCATACGGGAGGAATGGAATCTTCCACCCTTATCTCGGGTCCATTCGGACCATTCACCTTCCACCCCAAGCTCTCCTTGAGTGTCACGACGACATGGCCCAAATACCACGTGATGGAATCCAATTCGGCACCGACCCCCATGGCTGCAAGGGTAATGATCTCTTCCGTTTCCAATCTCCAAGGGGAATCGATGGGATCATGGCATCCGTCGGTATCACCGCGGCGGTAGGGTTGGTGTGCGATGGGGACGGCGTCGGGGTCGTAATGAAGTTGGGGGATGGTGGAGGTGTCGATGGTGTCTAGTTCGTCGGTGATGGATGTGGGTGTTGGTCCTTCGTCATCGGTGATTGTGGATCGGGGTCGTGCTGCTAATGCTACTACAGATACATTAGGCCTAGCATTAGCATTAGCATTAGGATTCTTAAAGGTTGAACTCCGAGCATTGTTGTGTTGTATTGTAAAGGCCTGACATTGGGGAGCCAATGTGAAGAGCGAAAGAATGAAAGGAGAGAAGTGCATTGCTTTGCTGTTTTATTTCTTCTCAACTGTATACTGCAGTTCGTCTTCTGTCGTTCAATTGATTGATTGTTAGAAAACCGGTAGAGCTAGAGGATTCTTCAGGAGTGATGTTTGTTGATCGGATGTGTTGATTTTTAATTCATTTCTGCTGGACCAAAAAATGAAGGGCGGAGAAGAGCCTTCTGACGATTGAACCATAGACCCGAGTTTACAGGGATTAAATCTTTGGTTCAAAGTTAACGCCAGGCTTGCTTTATGAAAACTTGGCATTTCGGAAGGGTTCGAAGAGTTTGGAATCGAATCGAGGATCGAATACCGGTATGAAATAGGAAAGTATCACCTTACAGATACCTTTGCGCTTGACAACAGTGAAGAAATGCCCGATCCTCAAGATCGAAATTCACAGCAAACGTCCCACATAATTGGTCCTTCTCGCTATCCATCGATAGTATGCCTTCTCCGACACGAGTTGGCTTACAATCTTGGCCAAAGAAAGCAGACACTTTTGATAGATGGAGGGACGAACATGAAGATAGACGCGTAGCTACAATGCAGAACGATGCAGAACAATGCTCAGAGACAGAGTGGACTTGGAGGAAGCGAAAGCAACTTCGTCGCTTCATCTCGCTTCAGTCGAAGCAACAAGTACCGCGAGGTCATTGGAGCCCCTTATAGAATCACCAAGGACAATCGGCGATGCTCGGTGGAATCCACGCAAACTCAAAAAATGGTCCAATACATCCACTGTTCGAGAGAACCGACCTCCGAATATGATGCCAATAAACGATGAAGAGGGATCTGATTCTATACTCTGAAGCCTCTGTTTCCTCTGCCGCTGAAATTTCATGAGATAATGATATGCAATTGAGTTCCACATTTAATTTCATTTGCGTCATCTACTACAGCGCAGAACTACACGTACTTCCAAGTGTACCAATATTCTAAATTCAGTTCCCTTTATTTAATTTTGTTAAAACCAAACATCTTCAACATCCTTCTTGTCAAATCGAATCCCACAAGATGGGCATTTGCGGTTGCGTCCCTCCAAACTTGTAGCGACGCATTGTCGACAAAACATATGCCGACAACGAGCAATGATCACCTTTTTATCCCGTGTATTACATACTGGACAGCAAATGCGGCTTTTCAATTGGTTCACTTGGATTGTGAGTTCTTCCACAGTAAAAGATGATTCAAATTTGCTTTCTCCAGGCCCTCTAGCCTGTGCCTGCGCTTCAGCCGCCTTTTGTGTTGCGTCAATGACATCCTTCTTGGCTACGACAAGGGCCTCCTCTAGCTTTTGCACTTCCAGACTTTTGTCTGCCATGGCAGCAACTAGTTCATCGCATCTGTTCTTAATATCGCTCATTTCAGCCATGGATGATTCTACTTTCGACGCTGCAACCGCCAATTGTCCTCCCACCAAATCTTTTTCTTTTTGTAACGATTCGAGCAAAATCTTGAGCTGCTCCACCTCTTCGTAAGCCACATCCTTTTCCTTCATTGCTTCTTCCTCCACTCTAGCTTTAGCATTGGCAGCCAAACGCGCAGCCAGTGCAAGTTGCTGTGCGCTCTTGAGATTCTTTTCCAATGCGTCCTTTTCTTCCTCCAGCTTTTCGCTCAACTGTTTGAGGTGTAAAATAGTTGATAGAGATTTAGCATTCATGTCATCCTTTTCAACACTTTGTTGTTGAAGTCTCATATTCATGGATACTAATGATGCTCTTTCCTTTTCCACTTGCTGCAGTTTCAAGAGAGGAAAACATGTGTTGGAAGGATTGCTTCAATGAAGAAGAACACTATACATTTGAAAAAGCAAACCAGTTTCACTGTTCACATTCACTCACCTCGCACTTATATCTTAATTCGGATAGATCTTTCTTCATCTTGTGAAGCTTCTCCTTGGAAATTCCAGGGTCTTGTGCCTCCCCACTGTGCCCACCATTCTGATCAACCTTCAATTCTTCATTGACAACCTTGAGCTCCCCTATTTGCCGATGAAGTGTCTCATTTATAGAATGCGCATCGGACAAAGACACACGGGTCGATTCCGACTGCCTCACGTTATCAAGTGCATGCTTCAATTTATGCTCCAACTCCATGAAAAGCTTGGCTTGATTCAAATATCCCTTCTTCCCTGCCTCGTCCCCCTCTTCTCCAGATAGCTCTCTCAACCGCTTATTATGCTTCTCCTCCAATGCACGAATTGTTTTATTGGCAACTTCAATATCACCCTTGGAAAGCGCCCATCGTTCCTTTACAGATTGCAATTCTTTCTGAAGGCTCTTCACTTGCTCCTCGGTGGAAGATAGCTTTTGTGATTTGTCGATAAAGATTGTTGACATTTTGATATCTTTTTCATCAATGCCATTGTTTGCTCCCCCGTCCTTGGTATTTTGCGCCATGAGATCATTGATTTTCTTGTCTTGAGTCAGTCTTTCTTGCGTTAGCTATTGTGTTTGAGTTTCGTTTGTATTTGCGATATGTGCGTATCATCGAATGAAATCAAGGTTGGAAAAAAGAAAATAATGATATGAGACTCTATTTCGTTTCTGTGCAAATGGACCATCATGGAGCAGTAAGGTAAGGTAGGTTGCATCGCATTCCATTACCGCATTGAATTGGATATCTCAAAAGATAGTACAAGAGATATTATCCACCTTCATAATACTCTCCACGTCGAAAACAACCAAACAAAGGAACAAATGCATATACGTACCTCTGCTATCCGCTTCTCTCTGGATTCATTGACGAGCCCCAAATCGTCAATTGCCTTCTTCATCCCCTGCACATGACTACTACTCAAAACCTCTCCATCCAAAGCAATCTGATCTCCCGCACTCACACTGCCACCCTGACGCATTCCGCCTGAACCAACTGTACCGTCCTTTCCATCTCCCTCCTCCCCTGGACCACCATGTCCATGCCCATAACCATCTGCATTTGTTCCACCACTTCCCGACTTGACCTTGATATTGGAACCAGAATTATGATTAGCACCACCCATGGCCAAGACATCATGATCCATTTCTGATAGTTCGTCCATTGTCGACGTCCCATCTTTTTCCACCGCCTATTTTAATTATATTTCAAGCAAGAAGAAAAGAGAGTCAGCAAGAGTTCCAATTCCAAAATATGAATACCACATCCAGTTCAACATGTTCTTTTTCTTTCCCTCTCTCCCTGACATAGTACCAACATGAACTTCTAATATCAACATACATGAACCATCTCAACTCAATTCAGTCAACTCACCTTCAGTACCTCCTCCACTTCAATCCTCCCCGCTGCAATCCTATACAACCCTCTCCTCACCCTCCTCTCCCTTTCATTCGCGGTATCCCTCGCCTTTCCCAATTCCTTCATTTGCACTTGCAATTCTAGCACCAATTCCTTGACACTCTTCAATTGCCGTTCCATCTCTTGCAATTGCACCTTTTCTAGACCAGGACCATTACAATCAATATCCCCATCTGATGCTTTAGCCTTGTGATTGTGCACACCATCATTATCTCCACCAGTATCACTTAATTTCTTGGACAGGGCATCATACAACCCTTTACACCTGGATGAAAATGCATTGGTGGATTGAGCGAGGGAGAGCATGTATCCCATTTCCTCCCGCGATTCTTGCATCATTTCCTCTTTTTCCAATGGAGTCAATTTATCTCTTTTTTTGTACCCATATTCTTTGCCATTGTCATTATCATTATCATCTTTGTCGTCATTATGGACATCATTTGCAATATCCACATCCATACCATTTCCATGTGGAAAAGAGAGATGAAGGAGTGATTGAATAATAAGTGGGGTGGTTTCCGTGTTGGTTCCCTTTCCCGTACTGGCGGGTAGACTGGTGTTTTGAATGTGACTCTTCTATAATATTACGATATGATGCGATGAGATGATGCAATGCAAAAGAACAACGAATAAATGAATGAATGAATGAGCATTGTGATGGGCAAGAGAATTAATGCTATTCAAAGTGTTGAGAAAAAAATAAGAAATTGCACTTACAGGCTCATCCAAATCCATGTCCCCATTCACATCTCCACCTCCACCAACAATAATATCATTACCGTCACCGTCACCAAGACGAGCATGAATCTTGTCCTCAAACTCGACCCAAACAGAATTCAATCCTTTCAAAGCAACATGAATATTCCTACACTCTTGCCTCCTCACCTGCCTCTCTTTCTCCAGCAATAAGAGGTTGAATTTGAATTGATGCAATTCACTGGCAAGAGCTTGGTTTTGATGCTTGAGGTAAAAGGCGGATGTATCATCTACTTCTTCTTCTTGCTGTTGTTGTTGTGCTTGTTGGCGGAGTAGTTGTTTGGAGGAAAAGTTGGTGGTACTGCTGGAGGTAGTAGTGGGTGGTAAGGGTGAGGGCGATAAAGCGGATGCGGGTGGTCTTATTCTCTTTTTGGATTTTTTGGTAGAACCAGATGGCGTCAATGTTGTTTCCGTTGCTTTTGCTTTTGCAGAAGATGCTTTTGTCTCTTTTGGTGTCGAAATCTGATGATTGCTAGAGTTTGAATTTGAGATTGTAGGTGTGGGCTTGACAGTGACGTTGGAAGAAGTGGATGCAGACTGTGATAGCGATATTTTGAGAGTTTTCTTGGGCGGCATTTCCGTGTCATCCTTTTTATTGTTTCTGTTGGTGTCTCTCTTATTCTCTCTTTTACCACCACTGGTACTACTACCAGTGCCACCATTAGTACCAGCAGAACCAATGGGGATTCGAATGGAGGTGGTAGAGGGTGCAGGAGCAGCAGCGGCTCTTTGAAGATGCTGTGCGTCCGTCTGTTGTTTTGCCCTCTCTGCCAGTGCACGTTTCATTCTTACTTCCTTCCTTCCTCTATTACTTCCTTCCTCTGTTGCTTCCTCTATTACTTACTGCACTTCCGCTGTATCGTATTCTTGTTTGATTTTCTATACCTGTACGATTCAATTCGATTCGATTGATCGATTGGCTGTCTTGTAGTAATGAACGGACTCACTCCTCTCGTCTCGTCTCCTTCTCTCCTCTCAATGATTAGGAGCGGTCGTTAGGAACGGTATACTATACGGTATACTATACGGTATACGGTGCGGTATACTATTCTATACTATACTATACTTTAGTCTAGTCAGTTGAATGTTATTGTGTAGAGGTCTAGCTAGTTAGTCAGAGGTCTCTTTAGCAGTCAACTCAACAGTCATATATATGACGTCTCCTTATCTATGCTATGATAACAGTATCTATCTACTGACTGTACGGTAGGTAGGTAGGTAACACCGTTCGTAGGTTGCCGTCAATGCCTCCGTCCGTCGCCTCGTGTTTCCTCTTGCACATGCGAATGGCTCCTCGTTCGCCTCTCCTCTTTTTTCACAGTCTGTCTGTCCACCATTTAGGCCATTTCTTGTAATGGGTTATGAGGGATGGCTTCCTTCATCACTCACACCGGTCAGAATCATTGTCATGGCATTACTTTAGGTTATGGATTTCATATTGAATATATTTACCCACCTGATGGAGATACTGAGAAATTCTGCAAAAAAGTTGAAGCCTTGTTGAAGCCAAGAAAAATCTTCGAACCGTACGACACCAAGATTTCCTTCTACCGGTATTATCTACTAGCATAATACAAGTCAGCAGCTCTCAGTAGTCCAGTTCATCCAACAGCCTTGTCGTCAGGACTGCAATTCATTTATTTGAGGTCAATACTACTTTACCAAGAATGTCCCCAATAGAAGAAGATGATGCCGTCTCAAATAAAAAGAGAATTTTTCCATCATTTTCTACATCTTTTACACGTACTACTTTCACGAAAACTGCCGGCTGTTTATCAAATTTGCCCAGCATGCTTCAAGTCACAGCAGTGTCTATCATAATGACAATGGCAATGGCAATGATGCCTGCTTGTATACATGTGGAGGGGTTCAACAGCAATATCATCAGTCGCGCAAGTACGACGCAAGCTGCTTCAAATGTTTTCCCGAAACGGCCATTAGTTCCAACACAAAATACGTCACTTTTAAACCTTAAATCAGATTTCAACACATGTAGGAGCAAGGGCAAGGCACTGCAGGTCCTCCGTGAAAGCATATCTCAAGAATGGAGAGAAGACCTCAAGCTCAAAAACAGTTTTTGCGTCTTTGATTTCGAAGCCACCAACGAAAACGGGGAAATCGTCAGGGACATAACCTATCAAGCCAACCTGCAAATCAAACAACTCATGGAACAAAACAAATCCAGCAGACATTCTTCTGCTGAGAAAGATTCTGCTATCCAAGCAGAGAGAGTATTGAACAGACTCGAAGAACTCAATCGAGCCGATACAATCACATATAATCTCGTCATTAACGCATTTTCCAAATCATCGCTGCCCGATAGCACAATCCGCGCCGAAAAAGTCCTGAACCGGATGGAAATCTTTTATCAAAAGCAGATGGATTCCGTAAAACGATGGAGTCAATGTGTTGGTAATGCTAGTGATCTCACAGTTGAGAATCAATATTTGTTGGAAGAATGTGGTGTTTTCGATGCAGAATATGGAGGAAAAAAAGTCCCCTCCATCACTGTCAAACCCAACGTGCGCACTTATTCTACGGTCATTGATGCTTATAGTCGAACGGCAAATGAGAATGCAGATGGAGCGGAAGCGGGTCAGGCGCTTTTGGAGCATTTGAGGACTTTATATGAATCCACAGGGGATGAGGAGCTGAAACCAAATGCGATTTCGTATAATAGTGTGATTAATGCTTGGGCCAAGACTGGAACAGTATATGGTGCCGAAACTGCCATGAAACTTCTTACTACAATGGAAAATGAGGGGATTGTAGACGTCATTTCGTACAATGCGGTCATTCATGCGTGGGCGAGGTGTGGCTCCAAGTATAGTGGGGACCGAGCAGAAGGTGTTTTGCAGAGGATGAAAGATCTTGCTGCAATAGCTGATGAGGAGGACATTGAGCAAGATGGGGAGTCCAAAGAAGAGAGAGAAGTGTTGCATTTTGATCGTATCTTCTCGTCTCAGGCTTATTTCAAGCCCAATATTCGAACATATAGTTCCGTTATCGATGCATGGAGTAGATCCAATTGTCCCACAGCTGCAAGCCGAGCTCAAGCGATCCTAAATGAAATGGAAAAGATATACGAACAAACGGGTGATGGAAGCATACAACCAAATACAGTTACTTATTCTACTGTTATCAATGCATATGCGAGATCGAGGGATATGGAGAATAAGGCTTCTGCAGCTTTGCAAGTACTGAAAAGGATGCAGCAGGTTTACGATTCTGGAGAGAATGAACAAGCCAAACCCTCGGTTGTAACATACAATAGTGTTCTTAACGCATGTGCTACCACGTACGGTGTGCGGTCTTTAGATCGCCGGTCTCGCTTCGCGAGTGAGGAGGAGAAGCATAATGACCAAGTCTCAGATTTGGTTCGATTGGCTGATGACGAGGAAACGGATAAAAGTGCTTCTCAGTCTCTAGCTTTGGGAATTGTCAAAGCAATGTATAAGGAAATGACTTCTCCAGAGTCAGACATCCAACCTGATCATTTCACTTACGGCACTGTTCTCAAAGCGTGTGCAAACCTCATGTCGCCTGGGGACGAAGACGCCATTCCGTTTATCAGAGAAGTCTTTGAGCAGTGTTGTGACGATGGTCAAGTATCCTTCGGTGTATGCTTCCAGCTACGACAGGCTGCGCCAGTGGATCTATATAGAGACTTGATTCCTAAGATTGCAATGGATACGTCGAATGGTCATTTCGTGATTGATCGGATGCCAACGGATTGGAGCAGACATTTAAAGGAAAGGAGACGTGGATCCACCAAGAGATGAAGGAGTGCGATACTCGCTGAAAAGTGTAATGAAGAAATATTAGCCTTTGTTAAAAACTTCTGTACTGTCAGCTTTTACCGTGCAAGTTGAAAGTGCAATCAGTGTGTAGTAAATGAATTGTATGTAAAACACTCAGCACAAATTACTTTTCATGAACACTACTCATGAAGAAGCGATTCAACTTCTGCATTGTGCTTCGAGTTGGACATGCCTTGGCGCGATACTGCTGAACCTTCATTAAAGCTAGCCGCAATGTATCTTTCGTAGCAAAACACTCTTTATCTTGACCGCATTTACTAGCGTCTTCATTCGATGAAATTGATTTGAGATATGACAAAAATATGTCCCTCCCTTCTCTACCTTTGCATAGTTGCGCTTGCTCGAGAGGGATTCCACTACGAAGATAAGTTTCGTCACCGATAGTCTCATTTATTTCGACTGGATGAGAATTATGTTTGTCGATAAAGGCTTGAAACGATGCATACGACATGTTCCGAGCGCACCATGAATGTAATGATGAGCAAGACGTGTCTATATCGCCAAGAAAGTGGTGGTACAGACAAAGAGCAGCCATAGCAATAGCGACAGATCGATCCATCCCTTGCGCACAATGGATAAGTATGCGTCTCTTCTCCTTCAAATTCACCCCAATAAATAGCATTGCAACAGCCATCCAGTTCTCAAGCTCGGATTTATCACGCTTCCCTTCCTTAACAGGAAGTTGCAAGTAAAACTTTCCTTCTGGCAAAGCTTTCTTTGCAGAAGATATTTCTTCATACTCCATTGTTGTAACATTTACAACAGCATCAAAATGTTCCCAACAATCAGGAGGGCGTCCTGCTCTCCTTGTTCCAATTGATATCGAACCTTCCGAAGATAATCCAATCGTGTCAAAGTAGGACGTGAAGCAAGGACGAGGTTTCGTGTCACTATGAAGTCCATTCCATTCTTCATCTCCCTGTTTTGCCTTTTTGACAATACTGGTAATTACTTGATTCATTTCTTCCTCGCAACTTGTCTCATGAATAATGCTGTCAACATTTTCCCAAAACAAGGAAGGAGTCAGACCTCGAGACCAAGATTCTTCATCATCTCCAGCTCCAGATATGTATTGATCATCGTTTTTCCCTCGCAAAGTGTCTGAACAACTTAGACATACAATGCAGGAATATGCAGTTTTTCCCTCTTCTATCTCGCTATAAAGCTGACTCAGTTCTGCTCCGTTACTGTGCTGTGCATTGTTTTGGACCCAGAAGCAACGCATAGGCCTTAAGGGTGCGTTTCGTACAAAAGATCTTGGATCCAAGATCACCTTGGAGTCAATAACTGATCTCACCCTCTCATCGATCACATTTGAAATTTGATCGTGGCGTTCTTGCGATATACAAGGGGGCGTAAATAGTGTCATACTCTCTTCGTCGTCCCATTCGTCGCCATGAGTCTCGCTTAACACCCTACTTCGGTAGTAGACAACCAGACGATTCATCACCGCACACCAAATTGGCAAAGTAGTAGAGAAGCTATCTGGTTGTATTTTATATTTGGAAGCATCCACAATGAGAACGGTTCCGTGACTTTGGTGTGAAGCATTCGCGACTGTTTCCAAAAATGGTAAATTGAGCCGTTTCAGCGAAAAGTTGTAAACATTTTTGTGACCATCAGTTGACTTAAAGTGCGCACTATTGGCTGCAGGATAAGGGTAAGTATACCACTTACGAAAACGGTGAAGAGCTAGAATGTTAGAAACATGCGCGTATGAGCAGCGGTTAAGGAGGTTTCAATAAACTGTTGTAAGTGCTGCTGCGTACCGATCCACACCGTTCATTCGCGACTACCGGCAGCATTGGCCATCGATCTTTGGATGTTTCTGCTGCTGATTCATCACCATTTTCGATTTCTGTATCATTGAAGTGTTGGGTCTGAAAGAAGTCCAGTGTTTCCTTTAGGAATTCTGTAGAGTCCTGATGGATCGAGATAAGGCGAGACCTTATGCAAATTCTTGTTCCATCTGTTGTGCCCGCAGCGCCAACAAAAAGAAACGGACTAGGTTTGCCAGGCATTGAAAGAACTATGCAGTTATTAGTTGAGAGGGTGAGATCGACCTTGGCTCTTATTGGTACTACTGTTGTTTGTCTACTACTACTACTGTACTACTAAAACTACTACTATCATACCGGTACCTTCATCGGAGTAACCCGCGAAATTGTGGGGGCGCTAGAGGTACTTTGTAAATAATAGTATAGTCACTCTCCGCGTAAATATCTAGTAAACCCCATATACAAACACATACTCCTTGTAGTATGAACACATCAAACCAACTTGACTTATCAACTTCGCACCACTACCAGTCACTTCAATCCCACTACATCTACAAAGTTATCATTTGCCTTTAGTCGAGTGATCTCAATTGTGCAGCGTGCGAAGGCTCATTACACGTCACTTGTCAGGCTAATCCTTTGCCTACTGTTTCTCATGTCAACGGTATGCAACGCATGTAATGTGGATCTGGGGCAACCATCCTTACACCTGCACTACTGGACACTAACATGCCATACTCCTCATGTTCTCTGTGTCAATTGCTTCATTTCATTCGCCTTAACTCCTCCTACTGAGAGAGTATGCCCTTGCTGTCATGAGATGCCTCCTCGATACGTCCATACAAGTTTCACTGCCAGTCGTAGTGGACTTCGAATGAAAACTGATATTACATCCTTAGATTATCTGTCACTCAACTTCGTCCAAACTGAGACAAATCCTGTTGTACCAACCGTGACTCTCCATGTACCAGGGGAGTCAACGAAAATTATACCACTCACGGAACATACAACAGAAGATCCTGAACACTGTAACAACTTGAGAAGATTGTTCTGTGAACTCCATGTCCCGTTATTGGTAGCAAGAGAAGTTACACCAGAAGCTGATGACGAGCCTGCTCTTAGCGGCGAAACAAAGCAACTGGAAGCACAACTGGAGGAGCAAGTAGATGCTGAAAACTCAACTCTCTATCATTGTATCAAAGCACTAGCAACAGGAGAAGATAAAGCAACGAATGAACTCAAGGGCAACTCAAAGTTTCAGATATTCATGGCTGCTGAAAACATTCGGCATGCTGTGAAAGTATCAGGTTCATCTCTGCGAAGTTTAATGAGCCGTGCTACGAACGTATTCAGTAGCTCCATGAATCGTTTACAAGGATTGTTGCATAAACTAGGTGTCACGTATTCAAGGCAAAATCAGATCAAGAAAGATGACAAGCTATGTGCAGACCTCAAGCAGAGCTTCCTCGAGCGTGTACGGATCAACAAGTATTGCTACGGGATTGTATTATTTGACAATCTTGGCTTCAGAAATCGGCAAGGCTTCCGCAAAGGGCTAGGTTACGAACAGTTCACTATCATTAAAATTATGGTCATTGATGAATATCAAATGAGGGAAGCTGGTATATATGGATTGAATCCATTGAGTCGAGTCCCCTTGAATTGGGAAGTCGTACGTGCGACCAAAGCTGGATCATATCAAAATATCGTAGCTACTAATGATAAAGATTGTAATGCCCTAGCATCTACTATGATCACGTTACTGCACCAAATTATGATTGCTCACAATGAAGGCGTATTCCCCACTGTTGAACAAGCGAAGGATTCTCTGCGGAGTGAAAAGTACAAGACGTGTGAGCCTCCTACTTGGAGATGTGATGCTTATACTGGTGATCGTATGATCATTGACGTTGCTGACAGCCAGTATTGCGTAGAAAATACAATC
>Ga0209712_10003192_pt1 | contig 13313 bp, 15 predicted proteins | sample ArcOceMetagenome_FD_187443 | JGI IMG/M metagenome (GOLD analysis project Ga0209712, IMG submission 187443) | Marine eukaryotic phytoplankton communities from Arctic Ocean - Arctic Ocean - Greenland ARC118M Metagenome (SPAdes) (version 2) | ecosystem: Environmental > Aquatic > Marine > Oceanic...
GTCAATGTACTCTCAGAACCCACCATGGCTCGGATATCAGGCAGTGCACGTTTTTTAGATATCTTTGTCTTCTTCTTTTTCTTGCTCTTATCGCTACACGTACCTTCCCTCTCATTCCTACGATCACGCAAAGCATTCCCATCTGCAGATGAGTGGTAGGATGCAATCTGACCAACTTGACCCCATCCCTGTTCCTGTTCTGTATTGGGTTGATTTTGGGCGATTCGGCTTTGTTTTTTCTTCCGTGTCTTTTGTTGTGTTGGTTCTTCTGGATAAGTATATCCAAAGCGGTGGTTTGTCTGCTTTATTGGATTGTAATCATAGGCATTGGCATTGGATTGATTTTGATCCCATTGAGTTTCCGCAACCTGTTGTCGCTGATGATAAACATTCATTTGCTGTTGCTGTTGCTGTTGATGTTGATGTTGCTGTTGCTGTTGCTGCTGCGTCGTCGAGACATTCACATTTTCTCGTTCTTCACTGCAACCCTCCGCATGCGAGTATTTGTGCCGCGAATGACTATGATATTCATTCTGGTTCAAATCTTCCGGTGACCGTGCTGACTGTGTCCACGATGGCGCAAAAGGCTTATCAGCAGTGATACCCCGTGGATGAAAAAAATAAGCATGATCGAAGTACGTGTGCGTGTTCATGTTTCCCGGTGCCGATGAAGATTCCAAATTCGACTCATCGTGTTCTTTCTTTCGATGTCGATGTCTAAATGAGGGATGAGGAAATGGTGAAATGCTGGACCGTGCTGCATAGGAATGGTTAAATATAAATGGAAGCGGACCGTTTCCGTTACCGTTCAGTTGAGGAACTTCCATGGCAGAGGATGTCGAAGACGGCACCGAAACCATTGGAGAAAGTAGGGACATCATTCGTCTCGAAAGAGGATCTTGAAGGAGCGATTGGTATTGTGGTCCTTGCTGTGCTGCTGAGATCGAGACCGAGTAAGCTTGGACTTCGGCGGGGGGACGCCTCGGCATCGTCGTTCTTGTCGGTTGCCTCCTTTCTCCGAATTCATATTCTTGGTTGTTTCCAATACGTGTACTCGTATTGAAATAGGATCCTGCGGTTGGTGGTGTTGATGATGGTTGGAACCAAGCCATGGCATACCCGTCTGCTATGTCACTGGTCACTGGTCACTGGTCACTGGTCACTGGTCACTGGTTTGTTCTTTGTTGTTTTCTGATGTTGTCAGATGTTGTTTTTCTTTTTCCTTCGCCCCGCGCCGCCGCGCCGGGGATGAAGTCTCAAGCTTCGAAGCTCCGTCCGGCGGGTCGGCCAAAGTTTGATTTGAATGTTGTTGGAGGAGTTCGAGGAGGAGGCCGACGACGTGCTGTGCGGGACTGAAATGAACGGAAATGAGAGAGAGAGACATCTCCTCTCCTCTCCCCTTTTCCTTTTGCTATTTCATATTCAATAGTTGTGTCAAGAAAATTCAAAATCTGCCGTTGTAGACACTTTGAACTTGGACCGACCAAGCGCTTGGACTACCATACCAGTACGTACCGTATGTACTACCAAACTACATTACACTATGTACGAGGGTAGAGACTCCGCAACAGTAGCCAGCAGGCCACATTCGATTGCTGCCATATTCGTTTGAACTGGTGCAATCCCGATATAACAAGAATAAATCAAGATGTCACACTGTGTACTAAAGCTGAGTAACACAGATAGACCGACCATGACCTCCACAGATAGAGACAAAAACGAAGAATCAACATCTACTAGTCAAAGTCAAACTAATGGCAATGACAATACACAACAAAGCACCTTCCAAAAATTCACAAATATTATTCACAAAAGCTTTCAAAAAAGCCACAAAGCAATCGATACCCTCGCCATAATCGAAGAATGCTACGGAGAAGACGCAGCTATATTTGCTGATTCTAAAGAAGAGGGACAGACATTACTCGCGGGTCTCCTAGACGCGGCACTTTACAAAATCGATAATGATGTCAAGAACGAGGCGGATCGATTGGTCCGACAAGAGGCTGAATTGACACTCAATCATTTGGATCAGGCTGTTGGAGAAATTAACAAAAGAGAGCAGTTGGTGAAGGAGGCTGAGGAACATGATCGGAAATCGGCTCAAGATGCTCTAAGGATGTCGAAACTGCCCGATGGGATTACGAGTCATGATATCATGTCTTATCAAGCGTATTTAATCAAGATAGAGATGAGGGATACCATTGTTTCTCAACTCCAAACCGCCAAGGAAGAGTGCGATGACTTGTCAAAGAAGGTTGAGGAGAGAAAAGAATTGGTGCATGCGAAAATCAAGGGATTGGAAGATGTGCATCAGAATCTGGGTAAAGCAGCTGATGTATGCTCATTCAGCGGTGTTAGCTAAAGGGGACTGGTGACTGGTGATGGTCACTGGGAGCAATCTATGTGGGGAGTTTTGCGCGTATACTTATTCTTTTCTTGGTTTACCTAAGAAATTTATATAGCCGGTTTTTGGATTACCAGCCATTTGTAATGGGACTTTCGGTCAGTGTCTTTTTGTTTCACTACTCGTACACGTACTGTAGGGATCGTTTACTAACAACAACACTAACGGGTAAATGTCAAGAAATATTGAAAAACACGCTTCGTTCCTGAGAGCAAAATTAGGCATCCTAAAAAAATACAGCATCCCAGAATAAATCCTCCAATTTGACTTCTACGAGAACGTTACTTTTTGGAGTAAGAAGGAAGAGATACACATGATTTCAACGCTTGGTTTCAAATTGCCTCGATAGTATTGACACTTCTATCTTCACCAGCAAAGTCCTCAAATTTCCTCAAAGCACCCTAAATAAAGGATTGATTTGAAGTATACTCGTATCTGCTGCTGACATTTTCAAGTTTCCGTGCCGTAGATTGAAGATGTTGGTGACACGAAGTGCTTATTTTTTAGAATGAATGAATTTTTTTAATACGTATTCTTTTTTAAGAAATCTAGAATTTTGTAATTGAACTTTCGATGAGTCCTTTTTGATTAAAAATAAATCGATTGTCACCGGCATAACGACACCCTCCTAGCGTGACTTCTGATTATCATCCAATTTTATCATGAGACCGTTACCCACGCGCAAGAAGAGTGGTAAAAGTACTCCAAGTAAAGCAACCCCTCGCAAGAGGAAGGTCAAGAGAAGTGAAAAGAAAAAAGGTAGGTTCTTTTTCGAGACGAGTCAAGTAGTCAAGTCGTGCACAAAAATCTAGCTAGAGGAAGTATCGTACGTGCGCATCAGCAATTGACTCATACAATAAGTTGTATTCTCTTCTTTATCCAATCCATAATTAGCACCTCAGCCTGAAGAAGATGACATATATCGCGAACCGGTAAAAAGGTTTGTGAAACCGGATAATCAGCTTGATCTTTCTCCAGAAGAGTTGAAAACTGAAATCACTCGAGTTCTTACCGGTGATGATCCCAACCGACCAAAAAATATTACAAAATTTAATTACAAGGAATTATGCTACAAGCTAGATCCACCTGGTCTAAGTGATCACATGGCTGTGCATTTTGTGCTTGAAAGTGTAACACTTCATGTTGATAGTAAAGAGTATAAACTTCAGCAGCAAGTAGAAGAGCGTAAAAGGGAGGCTGGTAAAGAAGGGCTCAAGACACAGAATGAGAGTGGGACAGGGTCAACGAGTCAAAGTGTATGCAAAAGTAAGAATCAGTTCAACTTTTCAGACAGGGCCTCTCAGACATTGAATAATACATTGAAAAGTAGATATGTATGTACAGAACCTCCACCGGTGGCTCAGTATAGTGCAAATATTTCTCAATGGCAGATTCATGATAGCTACGTTTCAGAACTAGTGATTACAAATATGGAACATGCAGATGTTGAATTTGAAAGGAATATGGGTCAAACTGACACTGGCAACGATTCAAGTGATGAAGAGGAGGTGGAGGAGAAGTTCGGTGTCATCAGCGAAAATATGGCAAAGTCTCTAAAAATTGTTGAACGTTTGGTGAATCAAAATAGTCAAGATGAAATGTATCAAGACTTTAAGTATTGGGAGGACGTCAGCGATGAGTATCGACAAGGAGAAGGGTCGTTGTTACCATTATGGCGTTTTGCCTACGAACGGACTAGAAAGAAACAAGTCACTGCGTTGTGCTGGAATCCCAAACATTCGGATTTGTTTGCTGTTGGGTATGGCTCATATAACTTCCTGCAGCAAGGTTCGGGCCTCGTGTGTTGTTATTCAATCAAGAATGCATCCTATCCGGAATATATATTCCCAACAGAGAGTGGCGTACTGTCTTTGGACTTTCACCCGCAGTACCCTTCATTGCTTGTTGTTGGGTGTTACGACGGCAGTGTCCATGTCTATGATATATCAAGCACCGCGACGAAACCGATATATTCTTCGACGATATCTACAGGACAACACAACGATCCGGTGTGGCAGGTGAATTGGCAAAAGGAAGAACCTGGAAAGGACCTTAATTTCTATTCAATATCCAGTGATGGCAATGTGTATAACTGGAGCATGAGTAAAAACGAGCTAGACATGGAACCAGTGATCCAGTTGAAGTTTATACCATCAGCAAATCATGACTCGGAAGAAGCAACAATAACTGGATTAGCTTCGGGTTGTTGTTTTGACTTCAATCTAAATCATGACCACTTATTTCTAGTTGGGACAGAAGAAGGGAATATACACAAGTGCTCCAAGTCATATAGTGGACAATATCTTCAGACATACTCTGGTCATCATATGGCTGTATATGCCGTGCAGTGGAATACATTTCATGATGATTTGTTTGTTTCGTGCTCGGCTGATTGGACGGTGAAGGTAAGAACTGAAAGTGAATTGCTTTATTACATTCTCAGTTTTGACTCACACATGACACTGCTTTCAAAGCTATGGGATCACAAAATTGGATATGCCCTTTTATCCCTTGACTTGGGCAACGCGGTAGGTGATGTAGTATGGTCTCCGCATTCTTCAACCATTTTCTCAGCAGTAACGAGTGATGGAAAGGTTCATGTATACGATTTGTATGAAAATAAACAAGACCCCCTTTGTGTCCAAAAGGTGGTGAAGAGAGCAAGATTGACAAAGGCTAGCTTTAGTACAAGTGATCATATCCTCATTGTTGGTGACGACAAGGGAGGCGTGAACTCACTGAAGTTGTCTCCAAATTTAAGAAAGCTTCATTTGCCTGATCAGGTGCAAGAAGATGACGACAAGCCGCTGGAAATCGACGTGGCAAAGGTACAGCGAGACAAAATGGAAAAGCTTCGTTCAACTCTTCTCACCGCCGGGAAGGGAAAGAATTATCAAAAAGAAAATATTGACACGAGGTGATGAAACATGATGGATGTTTATAAAATGATCAGAATTATATTACACGTACACTACGTGTACGTGTAGGTTGAACATATTATTAAGCAATTTTCACAGATCAATATCCATGGATCAAAATATCTTCTCTGTCATTTTCAATTTGCGTCTCTACCATTCAGGAGCAAGTATTGACATGGCATTTCATCGATGACTGATTAAATGAATGATGAATGAATCAGATACATCTGATAAACCCCTTCAACTCAAAATACTCATGAATCTATTCTTGTCGAACTTCCGATGACGATGATTCCGACGATGGCTGATCCACAGCAGCACCTCTCCCAACATCCTTCAACGACGAGTCAAAAGTAACAATGGCCTTTTTGAAGTCTCTGTACTTGTAGTGAATAATCTTGCGCCTTCCCATTACCCTCTTTCGTTTCCCCGCGTAATTGATAGTATTAACCTTTTTCACAGGCAAATCATATATCTTTGTCAGATATTCTTTTATTTCGTGCTTGGTCATTCTGGGCAATACCCGGAAGGTGGCAGTGGCGGGAGAGACTTTGGTTGCCTTCTTGGCAGCAACCAGTGTGATGGGCATGTTTGGTAGCCACATGCGGAATTGTGATAAGATCCGTGTCCCAAACATTGTGATATTCTAATTCTTTGTAAGGATTGGGTGGGTGTGCTGTGCTTGGGTGGAGAGAGGGGGAGGGTTTCAAGAGTAAAGTTAGTGTTAATGTTCCTGGATTTTTGTTACTAGCTAGTGCATAGTACGAGTATGCGTAATAGAATTGGTGATGAATGAGTGATGAGTGTGTGGTTGGATTTTTTTGATTTTGTGGGGAAGAAAATGAGAAAGCGATGAAAGAGAAGGAGGAAAGGAGTGAGACTCGAGCAAATTCAAAAAATCCACCTTCTTGCAGTCACCTTGCTTTGTGTGTACTTTTGTTCACATTGTACAAAAATTAGGTTGTACGCCGGTATGTACCTGGTAATAAACAAAGTCAATCCAATCTCCAATCCAGATGACAAGACCAATCAGCCGCTTCTTTGCTCCACGTACAGGGAAATCACAGCAGGAGGAGGGTTTGAAGAATAGAAAAGAACCAAGAGTAAAATTGCAGGAGGATGGATGGCAAATACCAGTAGGGCTGACTGTCAAGGATGCCATCGAAATACATGACAGTGATGTAGAAGAGGAAGTGCCGGTACCAGTATCAGTACAGTGCATTGATACTATATGTACTGCTAAAACAGTTGGCAGTTCAGTTATAGGCGTGGATGAGAATGTTAATGAAGATATTACAGTATCTGGGCCATCCCAACAAAGTGCAAGTGCTGAAAAAACTACAGATAATGATTTGCTGGCTTCTGAATGTAAACATACTGGTACTGCTGGTACCAGTAATAACACTTGTACAACAATGATCGATTTATGCACCCCTGATTCCAAGTCGAAAGCAAAAGGGGATTCTTCGTTTATAGATGCAAAACAAGAAGAAGAAACCACGTCAAAATCCAACGATGAAACTTCTGCAATAAGTAATCCGTTCCTCAAGTTTGCTCACGACCTTGGCAATTCTGAATCATCGTACTTTACAGAGTTAATTTCATCGAATTCTCCATCTGCCGCTACCGAGCATGAAAAACCAAGCTCTCAAAATGCGAGGAAAAGTATACGTAATTCCCTAGACAAGTCATGTCATGCATCTACCAAGAACAAAAAGAGAAAACGCACTTTTTCAAAGGTAGACAACGAATGTGAATTCTCCGGAAAGACTGCAGAAGAACTGGGAGAATGTAGGAACAAATGGCAGAGTTTCGCGGATCAGGATGCACCCATTGAGATTAGACGGTTTCAGGTTTTGATTGCGGCAAGAGTTCACTGTCAAGCTCATGATCAAATTGCTCGCAGGGTTATGAACGGTCTTCGAGATCATTTTCGGAAGCCAGAACTGGGCATGGGATTGTCAGCAGCTTTGCCAAAGGTAGCTGACGATGAGGATCGAAAGATTAAACATGAAAATAAAAGTGCACATGCTTATTGTGAAGAACAACAATACGCATATCTCTCCCCTGAAACCTTGAGAAAAGCGGATCCAGGGGAGATTTCCAAGCTATTATCGTCGGTTCTGTTTGCAAATGTCAAAGCCAAGCATATTATCCAAGCCGCGCAAGAGATCAAATTCCAGTTTGGAGGAAGGGTTCCAGAGTCAAAAGCTTCTCTTAAATCAATTATTGGAATCGGACCAAAGCTTGCCGAACTCTTATATTATGTGAATTCGTATGATGCATACCGTTTATAAACAAGATTTTGCAAAAACAAAATGCGGCAGCGGGAACGAACAAAACGGATCCATGGATATTTCTGTCGCTAGCGGTGTAAAAGTATGAGACCCCACACAATTTAAAATTCGGCGGCAGTTCTCAAGTACCTCCATATGTCATCACGGCCTAATTTTGTTTCAGCTGAAGTCAAAACAACAGTTGTGCCCTCGACATTATTCTTCACAATAGATTTTCTCAGCTTCTCGAGAACATCCTTTGATACCTTCCCAGTATTCGTAGAGTTTGGTCCCTTTACATTCTTGTCTGCTTTCGTCAAAACGATAACATATTTAACCCCCGCTGGCTTTGTTTCGCTCATTTGTTTCATGATATTATTATCTTCGTCAATAGGGCCATGTCGACCGTCAATTAGATGGAAAACGACACGTAGTGTTTTTCTAGTAGTGATATATTGTGCGAGGAAATCAGACCAAGCTTGACGCTGTTCCTTTGGGACCTTTGCGAAACCAAATCCTGGAACATCAAGAATGTAAAATGAATCTGGATCTCTCTCGCCAGCAACATAGTCGCCATATTTGACTTCCTTCTCCTTTCCTGGTTTATCATTGACAGCAAAAAAATTGAACTGCTGTGTCTTTCCGGGTCTTTTACTTGTGTAAGCCAAAGCCTTGCGGTTGGTTACCTTTAATTCATGGCGTACCAGTAGAATGAAAAGTGTTAGAAAAATGTGCAACATGTGTCAATGGTAAATAATAAAATTGTCTTCATCACGACATACCATATTGACAAGACTGCTCTTTCCGACATTACTTCTTCCGATAAAGACTGCTTCACCACGACCTTCTTCCGGGCAACCCTCCATACTCACTGCACCGGTAATGAATAATGTTCTTCGAACCAGAGCATTCGACAAGGCTTCATATGTCTCATCATCATTTTTAGATGGGAAAGCATTCATCGCAGTCAAAACAGAGTAGACAAGATTACATGGTAATTCTATTGTTGAATCACACTGCACGGTTCCATCTCTTCTGGCCGATTCGCATTGTGCAGCCCCCTGAATGATACGCGCCCAGGGCATATTGAGGTCTTCTGCGGTAAGACCCGATTGATGAATGTATGGACCAAGTTTTGTCATCATTTTGCAAGCTTTCACGGCACAATTTGGTTCTCCTTCGTAAAAATGTCTGGACGCAATAGATGACATTGAGTAAGCTCTGTGCTTAAGCCTATCCATGTTCTCAGGTGAGTCAATTGGTGTTCCTTCTAAAGGTAACGACAGTTCGTCATTCAAGACGTCAAAGGCATCAGTGACATTTTGAATTCTTAACAATCCTCTGATAATAGCTGCACTCTCCATTGGTAGCATGGACGATCTATATTCAGTCTTTCTTAAGTCGATAGCCCGCCTAGCAATTTCGCAGGTTTCAGCTCCGTCATTGGACATGTGCAAAGCACCAACAACTAGACGAGCGAGAAGAGATCCCCTAAACCCAAATCCAAACGATTCATCAACTTCGTCAATCAAGAAGTTTGCAATTGTTCTAAGGTCATGAACATCATGACGATTCTGTGCTCTGCGATTATTTATGGAATTCATACGACGAGTCAGATGGGAAGATTGGCAAATAAAAAGTAGGTGTAGCCATTCATTGTCTCTTGAAGAGTTTTCAATCATATCAATCATACCTTTTGATGGCTTTGATAACATCATCTGCTGAGGAATTCAAAGTAAGTTCAGAAACATTGTTGGAGTGTAACTCATATTTCATGGCTTTCTTCTTTTGCACTCTTCTAGAATCATTAGTCTTTGCGTTTTTCTTCTCCCGTTCGAGTCTCTTGCGTTCGGGACGAGAGAGCTTTTCAGTAGAATACAGGGTTGTTTTTGACCTGATTAGTATAGAGCCACTAACTTTTCGACTTTGTGAGAACGTTCCAGCACTTAAAGACATCAAATTCGAGTTTATGTGGAAAGGAGAAAAGGCTGTGACAGCGCAATCATCGAGCCTACTGTTGAAGGACAACAGATATATAAATAGGGCGAATGCCTTGCACTTGGGGAACATTGATGTATTTTTGGAAATACAATTTTGTGTTGTGTTGAACCAGCTGAACCTGCAATCACAAAGGATCTTACAGTATCTTGAATCTTCCGAGAGGAGGTGTCAATTCAAATTATTTATGGGGAGAGGAGAGAGGAGCAAGGTTGCATGCATAGGCAAAGCAAGCATGATGATGCTAATCAATTATCTGTTCTTACTTTTAACGGCCTTGCGTCCGATCCGGAACCAATCATTGTCCCTTCAACCTCTTCAACTTTTGATGCGTTGGTGCTCACGTCATCATGCGGAGGAAAAGTTCCGAACTGGATATCCTTGAAGGGTAGGTGTTTCACGTTTTCAAAATATAAAAGTGACTTAAACTTTGTTCCTATGATAAAGTGAATAGAATTGCTCGTATTTACACGCATTGGAAGCAGTATGGAAATAATGAACCGCAAAAATGAAGAGGTATCTTTCAACACCAGACTTCATCAAAAGGATTTTGATCTTCGATTTGATGAATCTAGGGATGCATTGAGCAAGCAGCACCTTCCTCATAAGCCATTCAACCGATCAAAGAAAGAAAGAAAGAAGAAACAAAATCAATCAAAGAAAAAGATGTTATCAAAAAAGCAGACGAAAAAAAGTGGATGTGAGAATACCCAATGCAGCGAATGTGGTGAATGGTATTCCAACAAAATCATTGCCATTCATGCGTCTCAATGCCGGTTATTGAAAGAAGGATTTGCCATGGACATTGGAAATCAAAACGAATTTGGATTTTTTTTACAAAATGAGCCTGCCCACTTTTCGAGAAAGTCTCGGATACATATAAAATGTGCAAAGCAGAAAAATAGAAATGATGCCACTGAGGATACAACTTTAAAGAACTGCAGAGGTACAACTAATGGCAAACATAGTGCGTATCGGCTCCACCAGGCATTTGAAGCAAAGTGTGCTCTATCTGGAGCAACATTTGTTTTATCTGAGATTCCATTGTTTCAAGTAGATTCAACAGACTTCACAAGTTTAGGGCTCACAGAAGATGCACCTGTTAAAGAGAAGAAGGCAAGAATTCGAGAGATGCTGATTCGGTGGCATCCTGATCGTTTTATACAACGTTTTCGAACGGCCTTACGGATAGAGGACATTCCAATGATCGAGCTCAGGTTAAATGAAATTATTAGGATCCTATCCACATTAAAAGCGAATTTACCGCGGTGATAAAAACCTACTAGAACATTAGTTTGATCCTAACTGATTCAGTCAACTGGCATGCACTTCACAGCATGCTTGTGGATATGAGGTATTTCAAAATATTTGTGAGAACATAGTTCAGGCACGCTAATGTCAACGATGTAGTGACATGTATGATCTTCATTAATTCTGATCAGTTCCCTCGTGTCGCCGCAGAAAAACCTCACAGTTGTCGCTCTTTGAATCCCTCCTTCTCCCACCTCGCCACCTTTGATTGCTGAGTCGATAACATCAGCTCCCTCGCATAAATCGCCCTGAGTATACTCCTGTACAAAACAGGGTGTGTCCACCCCAGATATCGGTGTTGATGGTTGAATTTCTGTTCCACTTTCCATACTGTCTTTCCGTTTACCTTGTGGAAAGAGTACATGATGGATCTCGTCCTCCTTCGGAAACCGTTCTGAAGCAACTGGATCATATTGGCCTAGAATGTTTTCTGCCTCTACCGTTGACTTCATCACTCCGCGATCAGCATCGATGTCTAACGATTCATGAAATTGATGGATTGCACCTTGATAACAAAATCTGTAATGCCACCATCCTTCATTCTTTTTCAAACACTGCTCTCCCAATGTCTTCTCTAGTATGAAACGGATTGAATCGTCTCGTTGGATTTCAACAGTGCCGTTGGATGTAAGATCAGAGAGTTCTGTATCAGTATTCTCTTCATCAAGCCATGTATCACATAAGACGTTGGTACACACATGTGCAACATAATCACACACAGATCTTTCCTGCACATTCACAAAAATGGCGCGAGCCTCGTCGGTATTCTTGTTGAAGGAGTTTGTGAAAAAGTCAGTATTCTGCATCGCTCCTTTCTTCAGAGAAGACAATATCTCTGTCTGACTGCAGCATCTTAATCTAACCTCGACCTTTCTGTGTGTGTCTGCGTCTTCGCAATATTCTCCATTCTCGAATGAGTCTATGACAAGGAGATCTGACATATCTGCCTCGACTGTTAAGCCTTCTTCCGCGGCGGTCTTTTCGTTGAACAAAGTGTCTGAAGAAAAGTTGTCATTACTCGTCTCTATAACAATTGTTCTCTTTGTAAATTTTCCAATGGTACTAATACTTTGCAAGACGAATTCTGGCATTAGATCCTGAACGGATAGTACTTCGCCCAATTCATTCCCTTGTAACTGAACGTGAAATTGTGTGATTTTATCAACATCACACCATTCATAGGACCACCACCCAGTATGCAGCGAGGCGCATGTCCCTTTCAATTCTTTGAGATTATCCAAAATTGGTTTTGTATCCAATTGATAATCATACTTGTACTTTGTTGTGTCCAAACTCAATTGTGTCACAACATCAATACCCCTGCCTTCAAGATATTCTTCGAGATTGTGTGTCAATATCACCTCTACTTCAGGCTCTGCCGCCAAGCCCGCGTCCTCATTTTCATCCTCATTTTCATCCTCGTGTCCATCGATACTACTTTTTCTTTCGACATCTGACACAGAGTCGTTTTCCGTACCTGTGCGTGCATCATCCTCCATATCATCCTCCGTATCATCGTTATGATGAGATGATGCTGATTCTGTAGGTTCTCCTCCTTCATTGATTCTCAAAACGGGTGCATCAAACATACTTTCCGACATACTCTTTGGAGTCAGTTCCCTTTCATCATATATGTGACAGACAAATTGTCTCCCAATGCCATCCCTAATTGTGAAATAAGGACCCGCAGCTTCTATTCGGCTCTTTTTCTCCTCGGATTGTATCTCAGCATTTTCTTCTTCATTATTGTTTTCCTCTGTCTCGTGTTGTTCATTCCAAAAAATCGAATCTCCAACTAATCTCAATGGTAATGCAGCTAGACGCGAGCGGCTGGCTCTGGACCACCCTCCCAAAGGAGCTCCAAATAACGTGCTATTGGAACGTGAAAAAGATATTTTAGTTAGGGAAAAGGTGCGTGCGGTACGTTCAGTGAGTTAGTTACGGTAGATCTGCACAATGGAGAACGAACTTACTTTGGATCAAATTTGAGCGGATCATATTCTTCCTCATGAGGGTTGAAATGGTTTTCATAACGGTATGATACTATAGCCGGAATGCTGTGCAATAAAATTACAGCTATTTTTAGGATCATTGTGGAATTTGAAATTGAACGCGCAATACACGTACACGTTCACGTTCACGTACGCTACAGGATACCGAGCCTTCTTGCTAAAAGGTTGCTTCTAATCGGTGTATCCAATGAGTAGCGCTACAAGTAGCTAGGGGAGGATCTATTTCTGATGTTATGATGTTCACCGCTTTCAACTTCTCAAACTTACTTATATCTTATATCGCTTTCTGAGCAGTGCAAAATTTCAAATTATTGTCCGGACTAAACTGCACCCTCTTTTCGAGGATCCCCCCATACTCAAATACGCGCATCCTGTGTGTTATATATTCCCAACC
>Ga0209712_10003194_pt1 | contig 13303 bp, 14 predicted proteins | sample ArcOceMetagenome_FD_187443 | JGI IMG/M metagenome (GOLD analysis project Ga0209712, IMG submission 187443) | Marine eukaryotic phytoplankton communities from Arctic Ocean - Arctic Ocean - Greenland ARC118M Metagenome (SPAdes) (version 2) | ecosystem: Environmental > Aquatic > Marine > Oceanic...
ATAATTTGCTGATAAAGTGATATCACACAACACAACTTAAATACGCCAGTAAATTGACCGTGTTCCTTGGCGCTCAAATACCAACGTAAGGATTAACATGACGACGATGTTCGATAATAAAATCATTCTTATCACCGGTGGCACGGGATCATTTGGTAAACTTTACGTTAAAACCTTACTTGAGCGATGTAAGCCAAAGAAAATAATTATCTACTCGCGTGACGAACTTAAGCAATATGAAATGCAACAAGTCTTTAATTCCCCTTGTATGCGTTACTTTATTGGCGATGTGAGGGATAAAGAACGTTTGACCCAGGCAATGAATGGGGTTGATTTCGTTATTCATGCGGCCGCGTTAAAACAAGTGCCGGCTGCTGAATATAATCCAATGGAATGTATTAAAACCAATATTAATGGCGCTGAAAATGTCATTAACGCTGCCCTAGCCAATAATGTTGAGAAAGTCATCGCGCTTTCTACCGATAAAGCCGCTAATCCAATAAATTTATACGGCGCGACTAAACTTGCCTCAGATAAATTATTTGTTGCCGCTAATAATATGAGTGGCGGCTATAAAACATTATTTTCTGTGGTTCGTTACGGTAATGTGGTTGGTTCGCGAGGCTCAGTAGTACCATTTTTTCAAAAATTACTTGATGAGGGCGCGACAAGCTTACCTATCACCCATGCCGATATGACTCGCTTTTGGATCTCATTGCAAGGTGGCGTTGATTTCGTTTTAAAGAATTTTGAACGCATGCTTGGAGGTGAAATTTTTGTTCCAAAAATTCCCTCTATTAAAATCCCCGATCTTGCCTCAGCCATGGCCGTAAATCTGCCACAAACAATTATCGGCATAAGACCGGGTGAAAAGCTGCACGAAGTAATGTGTCCAGCCGATGACTCCTATCATACCTATGAATATAACGATCATTTCGTTATTGCGCCGACCATTAACTTTAGCAGCCGAAGTAATGACTTTACCTGTAATGCCTTAGAAGAAAAAGGTCGTCCGGTTGAACACGGTTATGAATACAACTCAAATAATAACCCTGACTTTATGAGTGTAGAAGAAATTAAAGTTTTCAATTTTGAGGCCTGTGAATGATCCCGTACGGTAAACAAGCCATAAGTGAAGATGACATTAATGCTGTGGTTGAGGTACTTCGTTCTGACTTTATTACCCAAGGGCCCAAGGTGCCCGCATTTGAAAATGCATTGGCAAATTATTGTGGGGCAGAGCACGCAGTCGCCACCAATAGTGCTACCTCAGCCTTACATATTGCTTGTTTAGCCCTTGGTGTTGGCAAAGGCGATATAGTGTGGACCTCACCGATTTCATTTGTTGCTTCGAGTAACTGCGCACTTTATTGCGGTGCAGGTGTCGACTTTATCGATATAGACATTAACAGCGGTAATCTTTCGCTAACCGTGCTGAAACAAAAACTGATAAAAGCAGAACAGGCACAATGTCTGCCGAAAGTGGTCATTGCCGTTCATTTGGCAGGGCAGTCTTGCTTAATGGCAGAAATTAAGCTGCTCAGTAAGCACTATGGTTTTTCAATTATTGAAGATGCTTCTCATGCCGTTGGTGGACAATATCAAGGCAAGGCCATAGGCTGCGGGCAGTTTTCAGATATCATCGTTTTCAGTTTTCATCCCGTTAAGATTATCACCAGTGCTGAAGGCGGTATGGCATTAACCAATAATGCAGTGCTAGCGGATAAATTACGTTTACTGCGAAGTCACGGTATTGTTTCAGATCAAAAGCGTATGACCGAAGCAAGTCATGGTCCTTGGTATTACCAACAAATAGCGCTCGGTTTTAATTACCGCATGACCGAGCTGCAAGCCGCATTAGGCTTGAGTCAACTTAATCGATTAGATGAATTTGTCGACAAACGAAATGCTTTAGCAAAAAAATATGACGATGCTTTTGCTGATAGTTCATTAAGCCTATTGAGGCCTTATGGTGATAATGTTTCTGCTTATCATTTATATATCGTACTCTTAGCCGAGCGCGATGCAAAAAACCATAAAAGCATTATTGAGCAATTACGAGCAAAAGGTATTTGCGCTCACGTGCATTATATTCCTATTCATTTACAGCCCTATTACCAAGAATTAGGTTTTAATCCAGGCGACTTTCCGGTTGCAGAGCAATATTACCAACGCGCTATTTCTTTACCGTTATTTCCTAACTTAAGCGAGCAAGAGCAGCACTATATTATTAATACTGTAAAAAGTTTAATAGGCTAGAGTGATGGAGTCCGTTATACATTCGAATAAAATGAAATTGGCCTTAGGCACAGTTCAATTTGGGTTGAATTATGGCGTAACAAATACAATTGGCAAGGTTGATGAGAGCGAAGTTATTCATATTTTAGCCCTGGCTAAAAATTTAGGGATTAAAACACTAGATTGTGCAAGTGTATACGGAAGCAGCGAGAAAATTCTCGGAAGCATCGACGCCAGTAAACATTTTGACATTGTCACTAAAGTACCAAGGTTATGTGAAGAGTTCGATCCTAATTATTCTGTTGAACATTATTTACAGCAAAGCTTAACGCAATTACGTGCTCAGAAAATATATGCATTGATGTTCCATGATGCAGACGATTTACTATCCCCCCATGCGAAAATAAACTACCAACAAATTAAAGATATCAAAAAGCGACATCTCATTAAAAAGTTTGGGGTCTCTGTTTATAATCCATATCAGCTAGAGAGCATTTTGGATGATTTCGATCTTGATATTATTCAAATACCTTTGAATTGTTTGGATCAACGTTTTCTACATAAAAGCGTCAAACAACGTTTAGCATCCCAAAAGATTGAAGTGCATGCTCGCTCACTTTTTTTACAAGGCATATTGCTCATGCCGTTCGAGAAACTTAGCGAATATTTTCAACCTTTTAGAGCAGAGTTATTGAAATTTCATAATTTATATCAGAATCTTAATTGTCATCCTTTAACATTGGCTTTGTCAATTATTCATGAAAATGAACTAGTTGATAAAGTCGTAGTTGGTTGCTGCTCTGCAGCACAACTAGCGCAAATAGCTGAACATTATCACCTGGCAGAGACATTGCTCATCAATCAAGGGGAGCAGCTTATGGATTTAGCCTGCGATAAGGAGAGCTTAATTAACCCAAGTTTATGGGAGGTATAACGATGGCAACAACTAATATCATTTTACAAGCAAGAATGAGCTCTTGTCGATTACCTGAAAAGGTACTAAAACCAATATTAGGCCAACCTATGTTAGTGCGTCAAATTGAACGCTTACAGCGAGCTAATTTAGTAGATGAAATAATTATTGCCACAAGTGACGAGCCAACTGATGATGCAATCGAATTATTGAGTCGAGATTTGAACCTATTTTGCTTTCGTGGAAATTTGAACAATGTACTAGATAGGTATTATCAAGCCAATCAAGAATACCCAAGTGAACATATCGTAAGAGTTACTGGCGATTGCCCCCTTATAGAGCCTGAAATTATAGATAGTGTGGTTCAGTTGCATATTACAGAAAATAACGATTATACCAGCAACTGTGATCCAAATACCTTTCCAGATGGGCTAGATGTTGAAGTGCTTACTCAAAGTACACTACAACGAATTCACTATTGTGCCAATAAAAGGTCAGAACGAGAGCATGTCACCTTATTTATTCAAAATAACCCTGGGTTATTTAAACAAGGTAACTTAGCTTTTAGCACTGATTACTCAGCCTATAGATGGACTGTAGACGAAGTTGAAGATTTTGAATTTGTTACAAAAGTCTACGAACACTTATATAATAAAAAACCTCATTTTAGCTTTCAAGATATTTTAAACCTGATTGAAGACCATCCTGAACTAAAAGAAATTAATCATCAATTCCAACGCAATGCAGGCTTAGAAAACTCACTGAATTTGGAAAAATAATGGCTTTAATAAAAAAATATGAACAGTCATCCCAATGGCTTAAACGAGCTGAAAAGACTATCCCTATGGGTTCTCAAACGTTTAGTAAAAGTCATTTGGTTTATCCAAAAGGTGTTTCTCCACTTTTTATTAAGCGAGGAAAAGGTTGCCAGGTTTGGGACGCAGATAACAACCAATACACAGACTTTGTGAGCGGATTATTATCTATTTCTCTCGGATATTGCGACGCAGACGTTGATAATGCAGTTATCACACAGATGCATTCGGGGGTGACTTTTTCCCTTCCCCACGAACTTGAGATGATAGTAGCAGAAAAACTGGTTGAACATATTCCTTGTGCGGAGATGGTTCGTTTTGGCAAAAATGGCAGTGACGCAACATCTGCGGCTATTCGACTTGCCAGGGCATATACTCAAAAAGAGCATGTTGCGGTATGCGGATATCATGGCTGGCAAGATTGGTATATTGGTTCAACAACACGAGATTTAGGCGTACCTGATTGCGTAAAAGGATTGACCCATAAATTTAATTATAACGATATCGAATCATTAGAAAATATATTTAACAAGCATGAAGAAAAGATAGCCGCGGTCATTTTAGAGCCTATGAATGTTTTTTACCCCAAAAATAACTTTCTACAAAAAATTCAAGCTTTGACTAAGAAGCATAATGCGGTATTAATATTCGACGAAACTATCACCGGTTTTCGCTTTCATTTAGGGGGGGCTCAATCTCTCTTAAATATAACACCGGACCTTGCTACTTTTGGTAAAGGTATGGCTAATGGTTACCCTATCTCGGCAATCACTGGTCGAAAAGACATTATGATGCTGATGGAGGATATTTTCTATTCAGGTACTTTTGGGGGAGAAACACTATCATTAGCCGCAGCGAACGCAACCATAGATAAACTCTTATCTCAACAGGTTTTAGAACATATCCATAGTATGGGCATTATGCTTATGGATGGTTTGAACAAATTAATTCGTAAACATGGCGGGGAAGCATTATTTTCTGTCTCAGGTCATCCTGCATGGTCGTTTTTACTTATTGCACAGACAGATAAAGTAACGGAACAAGAATTGTCATCTTTATTTCAACAAGAAATGCACAGACGTAATATTTTATCAGGTAGCGCCCACAATTTGTCTTTCGCCCATAAAAAAGAACACATTCAAACATTATTATCGGCATATGATGAAATTATTCCATTAGCGTTAAAAGTAAACGATGAAGGAACTTTCTCTCAATATTTCCATGGGGAAGTAAGCAAACCGGTATTTAAGGTGCGTTAATGAACGTTTGTTTTCGATGTGATGCAAATAGCACAATAGGCTTTGGTCATTTTTATCGCTGCTTATCGTTAGCCGATGCCCTATCTGAGTTAGCTATTTCTTGTACATTTCTCATGGAAAATGCGCCTAAGAGTATAATTAGTATTATTAAAGAAAGTGCCCATCGATTACTTAATTGTACAGTTGATGAATCTACTGAGCAATTAGCACATGTGAAAAATGCTGAAAAGTGGATTATTACCCTGCAAAGAAATAATGTTACCTGTAATCTATTAATTGTTGATTATTATAAAGTTGAGCAACAATGGATAACGATTGTTAAGCCAAGTGTTGTGAATGTAATGATACTAAATGACTCAGGGAAAAAGTGGCGAGATGTTGACATCATTTGGGATGCATCTTCTATGGGTATTAAAGACTATCAACCTATATCTAGCAGTGATGACGCTACGACATTTTTACTTGGTCCTCAGTACTCTCTGTTACGAAAAGAATTTCAAAATAAATTAATTAAAACGCCTTGTAATAAGCTATCTAATACAAATAATCCTTTCCAATTACTCATTACTATTGGCGCTACAGATCCACTAAATACGACCAAAAAATTATTGAAGTGGTTGCAAGTGCTTATTTTTGATATACAAATAAATGTATTGAGTACCTCCGCTAATGTTCACATAAAGAACTTGATTACAATATATAACGATAAACCCGTTAATTTTTTTATTGATAGAACTAACATTGCAGAAATAATGTCATCGCAGGATTTAATCATAACTGCCGCAGGCAATATGATGTGGGAGGCATTTAGTTTAGGAAAACCATGTGCTATTTTGAATACTTGTGACAATCAAACTAGAAACGTTGCTTTAGTCACTGGGCAAATGCGCGATGTTTATTTAGGTAAAGAAACTGATTTAGATGAATTGAATGTGGTGCACTTATTGCATGAGTTAGTCAATGATTCTGACAAATTATCCCTACTATCTCTTCAAGCATTAAATATATGCGACGGTCAAGGGGCGAATAAAACGGCAAAAATAATAGCTAATGAGATACAGAAATAATGAACACAACAAATAATCAACTTAGCAGAAGTGAATTATGGCTATCACGTTGGGACGACACTGCTAAAAAAGAAAACCCATTTGCAACGATGGGCCGAAGTAGTGACACTATTAGTGAATATTTCGCTTATATCACCGACCTATTAAATGGCCTAGATGGTATTGATAAGAATACAGTATTACTTGATGCCGCAGGAGGCTGTGGTTATCTATCTCTGTATTTTTCAACCCTAGCAAAAGAGGTTCATTTATTTGATTACTCTGAAGAGGCAATTGCAAAAGCAAAAGTAAGCTGCAAAATGTTTCCCAATATTTTTCCTTATACTGATAATTTATTAACGTTAGAGAACACAAAAAGTAATCAGATTAAATATAAAAAAATATTGGTCGGGGGCGTATTACAATATTTTGATAGTTATGAGGAAATAGAAAAAATACTACAAAATTTATTTGATATTACTGAAGATCAAGGACGTGTTTTTATTTCACAAACGACAGATCTGTCGCTGCGTGATAAACACGTTGCTTCATATCAGCATTTAGAATGGCCAGAAGAACAAAAGTCAGCCGCAATCCAAGAAGAGTTAACTAATCGTTTTTGGATTGATTTCGAACAACTAAAATCTATCGCTTTGAAGGTGGGGTTTAAAACCTGCATTAAAACAAAGAACAATCCTAATTTATTTCAATCAACACACATGTTTGATTTCTACTTGGTGAAATAATGAACACTGTTGTAATTGGTACAAAAACAATATCAGAAAATCATATCCCTTTCGTTATAGCTGAGGCAGGCATTAATCATAATGGTGATCTTGCCACAGCATTAAAAATGGTCGATGCTGCGGTATTATCCCAGGTAGACGCGATTAAATTTCAAACTTTTAAAGCTGAACAGTTTTGCGGCGATCCTGAACAAATGTTTACTTATACCTCACAAGGAAAAGAAATTACTGAACCGATGTTAAACATGTTTAAACGGATGGAATTTACAAAAAAAGAATGGTTTGAAATAAAGGCTTATTGTGTAGATAAAAACATTATGTTTTTATCTACACCTCAAAATCCTTCAGATTTAGAGTTACTACTTGAAATAGGTATTGATGCAATAAAAGTCGGCTCTGACGATTTTAATAATATTCCTTTGCTAAAAGCATATCGAGAAGCGAACCTCCCCATGATAGTCTCATGTGGTATGGCTGATTTATCAGATATTCATACTTCATTAGATAGCTTAGGCGCTTTAGATAATTATCCAATAATCTTGTGTTTATGTACTTCACAATACCCAACACCGCCAGCAGATATAAATTTAGAAAAATTACGCACTTTAAAAGCTGCTTTTCCAATGTTAGTACTTGGTTTTTCTGACCATTCTCAGGGCTATCTGGCTTCGTCCTTGGCGGTTGCTTATGGAGCATGTTTATTTGAAAAACATTTTACTTTATCACATGATTTACCCGGGCCAGATCATTGGTTTTCTGAAAATCCAGAAACTTTAACACAATGGAAAAACGCTATTCACCAAGCCTATATAATGAAAGGTTCGGGTATTTTACGGGCGACTCAGCAAGAGCAAAAAATGAAAGTGCTTGCCCGTCGAAGTATCATCGCTTTAAGCGATATTACTCCTGGTGAAGAATTAACTTCAAGTAACATTGGATTACGTCGTCCTGGAGATGGTCTGCCTCCTATTTTATTAGAAAAAGTATTAGGCTTATCATCCAATAAAAGCATTAAAAAGGGCAGTAAAGTTAATCTTGGCGATTTAGTAAGTTAATACAAATTAAAGAGATTAAAGAGAGTAAAGTGAATCAATATAATTATACAATCGTCGGCGGTGGCATTGCCGGACTTCTAGCGAGTATTTTGCTAAAAAGACATAAGCCAAATATCTCCGTCTGCATTATTGAATCAGAAGAAGAGTGTGGTGGGTTATTGCGTTCAATAAAGACCCCGGAAGGATATGAGTTTGATTATGGTACGCACATTCTTGGGGAAACAGGTGTTGAAGAATTAGATGAAATTATCATGCCTGAGATGCCTTCAGAACAATGGTCAAGTTTACCTATTTTAAAGCATGGAAATTTCGTCAATGGTTACTACTACAAGCTATCGCAATTAATATACGCTAATGCTCTACCACAAGGTATTTTAGAAAAATCTACCTACCAGATGCTAGCGGCTGACGCATCATTGGCACAAAAGGCAAACAACCTTGAGGATTATTGTCAGAATACGTATGGCAAAGTTTTTACTGAAAGTTTATTCTCACCATTAATGAAGAAGTTGTTGAACGCCGAGCTGAAGGATTTACATCCGAACACTTTAAAACTATTTGGCTATGAGCGCTTAATAATTGGTCCTGGTCATATGATGAGAGAGTTGAAAAAAACAGACAGGTTGAACGATATTTTAGGCTTTGAAAGTTATAACGAAGGTGTATCTTCACTGAATAATTATTATCCTAAAAAGGGTAAAGGTATTGGTTTATGGATTGATATGTTGCTCGAAAAAGCTCAAGCATTAGGCGTTGATATTTTAACCAACACTACGATTAACGACATAAGTTTTACAAATAATAAAATAAAGCAATTAACCACTACAAATTCAGAGCATACAAAATTAAATGTTGAAAAATTAATTTGGACTGCGCCGTTATTTCCATTAATTCATTTAGCTAAATTAAATTTCGAACCACAATATAAGCCTACAATATGTAAAATTATAATACTTAATTTTGTTTTTGATCGTCCTTTTATCACTCATAACTTTCATGTTTATTGCAATGATCCTGCAATGCAGAGCTTTAGGATTACACTCTATCCTAATATTGTTGAAGAAGGGGAAACGAATGGTGATTACCGTTGTACGGTTGAGATTTTGTCACACGATAACAATGAAGCAACAGCGCAAAGCATTGCTGACAGGGAAGAAGATATCCTACAGGAACTCGTTACCATCGGTGTTGTTTCAGAAGACGCGCTAGTAACTTATCGTAACACTGTGTTTACTAAGAATGGTTTTCCTGTTTATACCAACGCTTTTGTTAATGAACTTGAACGTCAAAGAAATTGCGTTACTGAACAAATTACTAATATTAAACTACTGGGTAAAGCTTCGGCAAAAAGTTTTTTTATGGCCGATGTATTAAAAGAAGTTTTCAATACGCCTTTAGATGATTATATGGATAATATTTAATGCAAATGAATATTTTTAAAGCGTTATTTGAAAAGCTAACCCATTTTAAAGCGAATGATTTTCATCCTTTGGTGTGGATAAATGGAGAGCCAAGCTTTGGCAAAAATATTTATATCGGTGGTATGTCAGAAGTCAATGCAAACGGCGCACAAATATGTATTGGTGACAATTGCGATATAGCTTCCTTTGTCTCAATTAATTGTGCTGACTCTCATCGTTTATGTATTGGTTTATCTAATGATGTTGCGCGTAAAAATATTCGATTAGAGCATAATGTATTTGTGGGTTCTCATTCTGTTATCAAAGGTGGAGCTCACATTGGTCATCATTCAGTAGTTGCTGCAGGTACTATCGTTGAAGCAGGTAATATTCCACCTTATTCTTTGATTATTGGGAATCCAATGCAAGTCAAAGAAGGTTATTATAAAAATGAACTTGATCCCTCATAACAAGCCAACATTGGCTATTGAAGAGCAGACTGCTTGCTCTGAAGTGTTTGCTTCCGGAATGCTTGCCTCAAGCAAACAAATAGAAAAATTTGAAGATGAAATTTGTCAGTTTTTAGGATTGCCGCTAGGTCATGCTGTAGCAACGTCTAGTGGTTCTGCAGCATTACTGGTCGCATTAAAAGTACTTGATAGCCAAAATGTAGCTATGCCTTCTTATGTTTGTCAGTCACTTAAACAAGCGTCACTGCTTGCAGGCGCAGACGCTGATATTATCGATATTGATCAATACTCGACAAACATATGCCAAACAAAATTATCAGAGAGCACAGCAGATACACTTATTTATCCTTACCTTTATGGCCAAGCTAGCCAATTACCTAAGTTTTCTGGACTTATTATTGAAGATATTGCTCAGGCATTAGGCGCTAAATTAGATGGTAAAATGTTAGGAACCATTGGTGATTGTGGAGTATTGTCTTTTTACGCCACAAAACTTATCACGAGTGGTGGGCAAGGCGGTATGTTAGTCAGTAAAAATAAAAAAGTCATCGATGATGCAAGAAACTTCTTGAATTTTGATATGCCGACTGACAATAAAGCGCATTTTAATCTACCGATAACAGAGCTGCAGGCTGCAATTGGTCGAGTTCAATTAGGCAAGCTTCATCAATTTATTGGTCATCGTGAAAAAATTTGGCAAATATATTATCAAGCAGGTCTACCATTGTTAACGCCAACTAAATCTGATATCCACAAATTGAACTCAGTGAGATATCGCGCCGTAATAATGACAGAAAAAGCGAAAGAGTTAATTAGGTTTTTAACAACAAAAAAGATAAAAGCGATTATTCCGATAGAATCATGGGAATTATTAGCACCAACAGAAAATGCAATGGCATTAGCAAATAAGACCGTATCATTACCAATTTATCCAAGTTTAACTTTAGAACAAGCTAGCTTTATAGCTGAGTTATGTTTTTCATTTTTAAACAGTGAATGTTAATGACAAAAATAATTTCAGTTGGAAAAACAGTCTCGATTAATCAACCTGCCTATTTACCTTGGCTAGGATATTTTGAACGTATTGCAAAAAGTGATCATCATATAGTACTGGATCATGTCCAATTTGAAAAAAACTCCATGATTAATCGTAATAAAATCCTTACCCGTAACGGAGCTTTAATGCTAACGCTACCTGTATGCAGCGCTGGAAAATTTGGTGACTTAGCTATCAATAAAGTTAGTCTTCATACTTCGAAAAAATGCTTAATGAAACATTGGAAAAGTATTTATTATAGTTATAAAAAAGCGCCGTTTTTTACAAAATATCAAGAAGAATTATACGAACTATATTTGCTGCCTTGGCATAATTTAAATGATTTATTAAAAGCACAATTACGATTTTTCTTAAAAGCTCTAGGAATAAATACCTCAATAAGTTTCAGTAGTGAAGAAGATTTTCAAACACAAAAATCTGATTTGGTGTTAGAAATTTGTCAATACTATCAAACAGTAAATTATCTTTCTGGTTCCTTTGGTAAGAATTACCTTGATAATAAGTCGTTTGATGCTGCAAATATTAATATGGAATTTCAAGATTATCAGCATCCTGAATATCAACAGTTAGAGTCAGGGTTTACCTCACATCTTTCAGTGTTAGATTTATTATTTAATCATGGCGATGACAGTTTGAAGATTTTAAGGAATTAATAATGAACAAAGTACTTATTGTCGTTGCCCACGGTGATGATGAAACATTAGGCATGGGGGGGACAATTGCACGTCATCACAATGACGGTGATGAAATAAGACTGATAGTGATGAGTGATGGAGTAAGCGCACGTAAAAAAAATAATATAGAGCATGAAAATGATAAAAGACAACGATATAGGGCGCTTAATCAGGCTGCTAACATCCTTGGTATAAATAAAGTTTACAATTATGATTTTCCAGACAATCAGATGGATACGATTTCGTTGTTGTCAATTGTCCAAAAAATTGAAGAGGTATTCATTGAATATCCAGCTAAGACGGTGTACACACACAGCGTTTTGGATTTGAATATTGATCATCAAATTACTCATAAAGCGGTAATGACCGCATGTCGTCCTCAAAAACATAGTAGCGTCAAAAAAATACTCACCTTTGAAGTACTTTCAAGCACTGAATGGAACTCGTCTGCTCTGCCGCAATTTAATCCTCAATATATTATTGATATAGCAGATTATTGGGAAACTAAAGTACAAGCCTTGCAATGTTATCAAGAGGAAATGCGTACATTTCCTCATAGTCGAAGTATTGAGTGTGTTGAAGCATTAGCAACGTTACGGGGTGCGACACATGGTTTTGCTAAAGCAGAAGCATTCTTTGTTGAGAGAATTTTAGAAAGTGATTAAATATGCTCATTAAAAATCAGAATGTTTTGTCAATTTACTTACAAAAAATTAGGATTGAAGATGTCAGTTCTCGTTATGTTGACTGGCTTAACGACCCCGAAATAAATCAATATTTAGAAACGCGTTTTAAACAACAAACCTTTGAGTCTGTTCATGACTTTGTTAGCAATATTATCGCGAATGACAACGAGCATCTATTTACCATAAAAACATCAGCCAACAACATACACATTGGCAACATTAAAGTCAGTGGTATCAGCCCAGAGCATGGTGTAGGCCATGTCAGTTTATTTATTGGTGATAAAGAGTCGTGGGGGAAAGGATACGCTAGCCAGGCCATTAATCTGATTAGCGAATATGCTTTTAACACATTAAAACTACGTAAGTTATCAGCAGGGGCATATAAGCCTAATGTCGCGAGTACCAAAGCATTCATAAAAGTGGGTTATCAATATGATGGTACGCTTAAAAATCATTATCTTTTACAAGGCAAACCTTGTGATTTAGTTCAGGTTTGCCTTTTTTCTTGTTAAATATACTCTTTTCGAGTCGTCATTAATTCTGCCAGTTATGAGATTACCGCTTAACTGGGTGTCTGAGTCTATTGGACCATATACTTTTCAAGACTCAGGTTTTGAATTCTATTGCCGATAAGAATAGCAATTGCAGAAATGTTCAATTGAATGACGTAATAGTTGAAAAAATAACGTCTAAATTCAATTTAGGCACATTTATTGTATCAAAATAATACTTTTTGTATTTGCAGTGAAAAGTAAAGAGGCAGGTTATGGCGGGAATTACATCAGCAGGTGTTGGATCAGGGCTCGATTTAGAAAGCATTATTCAAGTATCAGTTGAAGCTGAAAACGCACCCAAAGAAGCTAGATTTGTTAAAAAAGAGTCTTCACTTAATTTGCAATTAACTGTACTAGGTCAAATAAAATCAGATACCTCTGCTTTAACCG
>Ga0209712_10003196_pt1 | contig 13301 bp, 15 predicted proteins | sample ArcOceMetagenome_FD_187443 | JGI IMG/M metagenome (GOLD analysis project Ga0209712, IMG submission 187443) | Marine eukaryotic phytoplankton communities from Arctic Ocean - Arctic Ocean - Greenland ARC118M Metagenome (SPAdes) (version 2) | ecosystem: Environmental > Aquatic > Marine > Oceanic...
TACTTTTTGCCAGTGCACTCACGTTTGCGGCTCCTAGCCATATTAGTAATGTAAGAGGGTATACCCTTGATAACTCTGGAGAACTAATTAGTTTTTCAAATATGGTATTTGATGGCGGTAAAGTTATCGCTATTGGTGGTTCTGAACTTAATGAACGTTTTCCTAATGCAACTCAAATTGCCGGCCAAGATAAGGTGTTGTTACCCGGCCTTATCGACGCACACGGGCATGTGATGGGATTAGGAGAATCCTTACTACAAGTAGATTTACGTGAAAGTAAATCCGCATTAGATGCGGTGAAAATGGTGCAAGCCTATGCCAAAAAACAACAGAATCTGCCGTGGGTAGTAGGACGTGGTTGGAATCAGGTACTCTGGCCGGGCAAGGCGTATCCCACTGCCAGTTTGCTAGATGAATATGTCAACAACAAACCTGTGATGTTGTCACGAGTGGATGGTCATGCAAGTTGGGTCAATAGTAAAGCCCTTGAAATAGCCGGTATTACCAAAGATACGCTCGACCCTCCGGGTGGCAAAATTGTACGTGATAATCAAGGCAAACCAACAGGCATACTAGTAGATAATGCAATAGACTTGTTATACAAGCATTTGCCGAAAACTTCTGAAAACTCTTTAACTGCGCAACTAAATGCTGCCGGCGAGCAATTGCTATCTGAAGGCATAACAAGTGTGCATGATGCTGGTATCGGTAAAGATGTATACGACTATTACAAAAAGCGCGTAGCTGAACACTCACTGCCATTGCGCATTTATCCCATGATTGCAGCCACTTCACCGGTTTTGAAGCAATTATTAAAAACAGACCATGTACAAGATCAATATGACTGGTTATCCATCAGAAGTGTTAAAGCTTATGGCGACGGCGCCCTCGGCAGTCGTGGTGCAGCGTTATTGAATCCTTACTCAGATGATGCAGAAAATCATGGTTTGTTAGTGACCCGTGAAAAAGACTTAAAACCGCTATTCGATTTAGTGTTAGGCCACGGATTTCAACTTAACTTTCATGCGATTGGCGATAAAGCCAACCGTTTAGCCTTAAACCAGTTTGCGGATAGTTTTAGTCGAATTGGCGGTAAATCACTGCGCAACCGTGTTGAACATGCTCAGGTCATAAATGTTGATGATATTCCTCGTTTTAAAACTCTGAATATTATTCCTGCGATGCAGCCTACGCATGCTACCAGTGATATGAATATGGCAAAAGACAGGGTAGGCGCCGACAGGCTAAAGGGCGCTTATGCATGGCAAACGTTCTTAAAACAAGGCTCACCTGTGGCTTTTGGTTCCGACTTTCCGGTAGAACTCTCTAATCCATTTTTTGGTTTGCACGCCGCAGTTACAAGGCAAAATCGCAATAATTCTCCTGACAGTGGCTGGATACCTAGCGAAGCGGTAACCGTTAAACAAGCCTTCCGTGGTTTTACTTTGGATGCCGCTTACGCAGCTCATCAAGAGAACATTTTGGGTGGTTTAACCAAAGGCAAATGGGCTGATTTTATTTTGATAGATCAAGATGTTTTTGCAATATCACCACAAGATATTTGGAAAACTCAAGTACTTGAAACGTGGATTGCAGGTGAAAAGCGCTTTACAAAAGCGCCTTAGTTTCGATAGAAGATTAAGAGGCCAAATTGATAATTTTAAATTGGATTTTGGCCTCAGCCACATAACATATTACTTTTAAAATCACTGCATAAAAAAGAGTAAGAATTGATACAGTAAGAGCTTTAGCGAGAGGGTATTTGCCCTCGTCGTAAACCAAACCAATAGTGATAACACCTATAAATACAGCAACCAGCCCAACTAATAACCCGATATTGCCCATTGACGAAAACAAGTGTTTAGCTGATTTTAGTTGAATTAATCCATAATCCGTTGTTCCATTGACAAATAGTTGGAATGCTTGAAAAAACGTATTTTTTGAAGTGACTGCTATTGTAAAAAGTATCGTAGGTGGTAGAAAGATGGCAAAGGAAGGAATATTTATAAACATAAATAACTCACCTCCCCAAATCATTGCTATTAGAATAGATGTGAAGAAAAAAAACATGCTAAAAACAAACATCATCAACCCTCTTTTAGTTTTGGTTAAGAATTGCAAGCCAGTACTAATCGCCTGACGGGTATACCAATAATTTGCCCAATATGGGTTTTCAATTTTTAGAGTTAAAAATTCTTCAGAAAGATCACCTAAAATAGGCTCTTTCAATTCTTTGGGTAAAGTCCAACCCAGAAATTTTTCGATTAATATTGGGGGATTCATTTGCTAAACACTTTATGTTGCATAGACAAACTCAACCCTTGCCACATATTGGTTAACGCTTCTTTACTGCGTTTAAGGGCTTTTTGCCCTTGAGCGGTAAGCTTATAAAATTTCTTGGCTCGTCCGCCTCTTTCTGGCGTGACCTCATCCATTTTGCTGGAGAGCAAACCTTTTTTTTCTAACCTATCTAAAGTTGTATACAGAGCCCCTATGGTCACATCACGTTTCACTGCTTCTGCTAGTAATTGGCGAATTGCACTTCCATAGGCGTTGTCACTTAGTTTAAGAATGGACAACAAGATAAATTGCTCAAACTCGCCCAAAAATTTTTCTTTATCTGACATGGAAAACATCAACTAGCTCAATAATAACTACAATGTAGATTATATATAAACAAAGTCGATATGATTTATTTTGTAGAATAAATAAGATTTACTTTTGATTTGCAGTAGATAAAACCATATAGGCACAATTTTGCATATTGCTGGGGAAAGGCTCTTCGGGGTAATCTGTTTCAATAAAACCCAGTGATTGATAACACTTGTAAGCCACAATATTGTCTCTAAACACAAATAAAGATGCGCCTTTGGCTGATTGCTGTAAGAAGGCTTGCTCAAGTATTTTTGTAATTAATACTTTGGAGAATCCTTGACCGCGGTGTTTGGGGTTAACGGCAAGCCGTCCAAGATGATGGTGTTCTAAGCGTCTATAGTATTGGCCAAATGCTACAACTTGTTGCTCGTCGTTTAGTAGACAAAATGACTTGAAATGAAACGCTGTTAGAAGTTTAAGGAAGTTTGTATCAGACATGGGATAGGTCATATTTGGCCCTCCCCATGTGTAGGCTTGATGATGATTGCTAAACCAACTTTTTACCTGTAAAAATTGCTGTTCTGTTGGGTAAACGAGTGACATTGGTTTAGCCTTTTAAGTTACTGCCCTTTATATAAAGTCGTGATCCACTTTTCTTCAGTAATAAAATTCCATGCCCAAGCTTGGTATTTCTCACCTAAACCTTGTTTCACAGCATCTTCAATACTTACACCTTTGGCTTTCATACCTTTTACCACGGCAGCAGTATCAACTAGCATGTCCAAGGCTTCTTGATAATCGCTTTTAGTGGATAACTTACCGTGTCCGGGGATGATTTTTGTATCATCTTTAAGCATACCAATCAGTTTAGTTACGTTATCAATATAACCCGAAATCGTACCACCGCCATCTAAATCAATGTACGGAAAACGCCCTTGAAAAAACAAATCTCCAGGGTGTAAAACATTAGCTTCTTCAAACCAAACCACGCTGTCACTGTCGGTATGACCCGCCGGCATATGCATTACCTTAATAATGTCGCCATTAAAGTGAAAGGTGACACCTTGCTCATAAGTAACAATTGGCAGTGAACTGTGTTTGTGATCTGCTTTTGCCGCTAGGCGTTTTCGCACATTTTGATGAGCAAAAATAGTGACGTTCTGTACTTCTTTAAAATAGCTATTTGAACCAGTGTGATCACCATGATAATGAGTATTGATCACATACTTCATAGGTGTTTTAGCAATATCACCTATGGCCTTGGCGATTTTTTCAGCTAATGGTGCATACTTATCATCGACAATTAAAATCCCTTCATCACCGGCAGACACACTAATATTACCGCCCGCACCCATCAGCATATGTACTGAACCACTCACCGGTTGACTGGTGACTTTAGCGTCGGCCCAGCTGTCTTGTGCAAAACTTGAACTAGCTGAAAAAAGAGCGGTAATCGCAGTAGCTAAAAGAATTTTTGAACGCATACATATTGTCCTTTGATTAAAATTAAGTAAAACCTAGACGTTTGCCGCAACAGACTACAAACTATCAAAAATACAAGACCGTTAAGATAACCCGCATGTTTCAATTTACAAAACGTATTAGTTTTATTTTCTTTGTGCTCAGTCTGGCAACTGCGTTTTACATTAATTTTAAAGTAAGCCCGACTTGGGTTGAAACCCAGTTGCAATATCAAACATATAGTAATCAATTGGGACAGCTAGCCTACCGCGCGAGCGGCAAAGAGAACTTGATAAAGAACCCAGTACCTTATGCTGAGTCACCACTAAAACAATCAACACTGAATAATCAACAAAGTAAACCTACGATCCCGCAGCAATGGGTATATAAAAATAGCGCTGACGATGTGGTATTACTCAAAGCGGATTTTCATTTTGGCATCTGGTCATTATTGCCTGCTGTAGTCGCCATTGCTTTGTGCTTAATGACACGTGAGCCTTTGGTTGCTCTTTTTGGAGGAATAGTAATTGGTGCTGTGATGTTAGGGCGATTCGATATCACTCATGAGGTATTTATTCCAAATATAGGTACTTCCAGTGCAGCATCTATTTTGATTTTATATCTGTGGCTGTTAGGAGGCTTAATGGGTATGTGGGCAAAAACCGGTGCGGCTCAGGCCTTTGCAGATCATATGAGTCAACATTATGTAAAAGGGCCACGTTCAGCCAAGGTAATCACTTGGTTTTTAGGCTTAGTGTTTTTCCAGGGCGGCACTATGAGCACTGTATTAGTGGGCACAACGGTCAAACCCATTGCTGACAAGGCTGGAGTCAGTCACGAAGAACTCAGCTACGTAGTTGATTCTACTGCATCACCCATTGCATCGATTATTGCATTCAATGCTTGGCCAGCATATGTACAAGCTTTTTTATTCATTCCAGGTGTGACATTTTTAGCCACAGAAAGTGACAGAATTGCATTCTTTTTTGCCAGTATTCCCTTTAGTTTTTATGCGATTTTTGCTGTGTTTGGCACCTTGTTGCTAAGTCTCAATGTCACAACCTTTAGTGGTGCACCCCTTAAAAAAGCAATTAAACGTGTCACTGAAACTGGTGAATTAGACGCGCCTAATGCTTCACCTATTAGTGCTAAAGAATTACATCAAAGCCAAGTTCCCAAGGGATATAAAGCACATCGATTAGAGTTTATCCTGCCATTGGTGAGCTTAATTGTTATCGCGATTGGCTCTTATTTTGTAACCGGTTCACCAAAAATTCACTGGGCCTTTTCAGGGGCTCTTTTTCTGTCGATTTTTATGGCGTTGGCAAAAGGTATGGCGCTCAAAGAAGTATTAGACGGCTTTGGAAACGGTTTGAAAGGGGTGGTGGTTGCTTCGGTCATATTAATGTTTGCCTTAACCATAGGTGTGCTTAGCAAGCAGCTGGGTGGAGGCATTTATTTGGTTGAATCTTTAGGCGAACATATCCCATTTTGGGCTTTACCAGTAATATTACAACTTATGACCATGTTAATCGCTTTTTCCACGGGAACCAGTTGGGGAACTTATGCGATTGCTTTCCCCTTAGGTTTGCCTTTGGCATGGACTATTGCTCAAAGCCAAGGCTTAGACAACCCAGAACTGTTTATGATGGTGTGTTTCGCCACCATTTTGAATGGCAGTGTATATGGAGACCAATGTTCACCAATATCTGACACCACTATATTGAGTTCCATGACTACAGGCTGTGACTTAATGGATCACGTAAAATCGCAGATCGTGCCTGCCAGTTATGCCGCGGCTCTAGCTGCAACATTGTGGACAGGGACGGTTTGGTTTTTTGCCTAGCGGCGCACCGTTTCTATTTTTGGTTTAAAAATGATATTGGCTGATTTTAAAGATCAGCTAATATACTCAAACCTTGGTTTTGTTTCGCCGTTGATCTGAACTGTTTCAATAAACATCTGCAAAGGCCTAACCCATAAACCTCTTTCACCGTATAGAGGTCGATAAACCACTAATTCGGTTTCGTCTTCTGAGTGTTTGGCAACGCCAATTACTTCGTATTCATTACCTTTGTAATGACGGTAACGTCCTATTTCTAATGACATATTCTTTTGCTCTTTTATAAGGCCAGTTATTGTTGTGTCGCAAGCTGTTTTTGTCTGGCCTGTTGCCATGTAATGACTAGTAATTGCACAGCGATGATAGTAAAGCTGGCAAGCAATAAACCACGCCAATCGATTAGGTTGAGAAATACGCCTGCACTTAACGCTGCCGTGGCTTGACAACCAAACACCAAAAATTCATTTAGACCTTGGACTTTAAATCTCTCACTAGGCTGATAACTTTGCGCTAGTAAAACGGTTCCGCCAACAAATAGAAAATTCCATCCAATGCCCAATAACACAAGCGCGCTCCAATAGTGTAGCCATTCGCTGCCGGTTAATGCGATAAGGATAGTGGTGACATAGGCAGATAAACCCAAGTAGATGATCTTAGAGGTACCCAATTTACTGATCAACCAACCACTAAATAAAGAAGGGAAAAACATCGCGAAAATATGGCTTTGAATCACCCACTTTGTATCTTGCAATGAATAGGCTTCATGCACGTGCATATGCACAGGCGTGGCCGTCATAATAAAGCTCATCAAGGCATAACCCACCACTGATGCGGAAACCGCAAGTATAAATACAGGCTGACGTGCTATGACACTTAATTTTCGTCCTGTATCCGCCGACTTTACTGTGACAACGTGAGTTTTATCAATTCGAGTAAATAATAAGCTGCACAGTAACAGTAAGGCCGCGGTCAAATAAAATCCGCCGACAAAGGCTTGATCGATAAAAAGTTGACCAAATGTCACTAACTCTGGACCTAAAATTGCGGCAACTAATCCGCCCAGCAACACAGTTGAGGCTGCTTTAGGTATCAACTCAACACTGACCGACTCCATAGCCGCAAAACGAATTTGTTGAATGGCAGACATTATTATGCCCAATAAAAACGCGGATATAACTAATCCCCAAAAACTGTTGTTGGCGATGCTAGTCGCTGCCAATAGAGTAACCACCGCGCCCACAATGGTAGCCGCAATAAAAACAGGCTTTCTACCAAAGTGTTGCATCAAACGGGTAATAGGCACTACGCCACAGGCAGTGCCAACAATGCTCATGGCTAGTGGCAATGTTGACCATTTTGGATCGGGCGTAAGCTGAGCACCCAAAACACCACCCGCCAATACCAACATAGTACCTGCACTCATAGCTAGAGCTTGAATTAGAGTTAATAGCCAAACTTTTGCAGGCATTCTTCGCACTATGTAAGATCCACTTTTAGTTGATAGAGATTGGGACGTTGGAGCTATTTATCTATCTTAGAACTAGTCCAAAACATGTGAGCCATTGACATATTTTCATCGTATTCTTCAATCAATCAAACATAATACTATTGTGACACATATGTTGAGTGCAAATTGGGATGGTTGAGGTTCTCATCAGTTCTTTGTTGCACTACACTCTTTAATTTTTCATTATATCTTCACATGTAATTTTTAACTTAACCCTAATAAAGTCAATTAATGTCTAAACCATTGATTGATAATATCGGAAACAGGGATGCAAATTTGATGTATGTTAAAATGAAATTTATGGTTTAAATACTCTGGCAAAATAAAAAAAGGCTTAAAAATGAAATTAGCATTAAGACGATTATTTTCACCACTGCTGAATTATTTCGAGGCAGGGGAAGGTGAATTTAATTATCGTAAATCCCACCGCACCGCTCTTATAGGAGCAGGTTATTTATTTCTAATATTATCGATTGTGTCTCTTTTGGCGGCTTTGACTGCAGCGCAATATGCAGGGTTTATCCCACTAGTCATATTTGCCACTGCAAGTATAGTCTGTCTAGTGGTGGGTACTTTAGGTAGTGAACGAGCCGTGGCAACAATTTGGGGTAGTAAATAAATGAGTGTCAGTTAACCCTTTAATTATCAAACGAAAAAGTAAGTTGATTGCTTTGTTCTGAATCTGCCAATCCTACATGTAAACCAACCAATCTAATGCCCCTATTGGCTTGGCGCGATAGCCCTTCGGCTAATAGCTCAAGAAAGTAATCTTTATCTAACTGTTGGCATTTATGCTCAACAGTTGTCTGTTGAAAATCACTGAATTTGAGCTTTATGCCCTGACTTTGTATTTTGGCTTCAGCCTTGGCTAAACGTTTTTCCAATAACGGAAAAAGGCTGTCGATCATTTTTATACAGTCTTCCTTTGTGCGAATATCTTCGGCCAAGGTTCGCTCGACACCTACAGATTTACGTTGCCTGGCAAGACTTAAGTTTCGATCGTCTAAACCATGACTCCTATCCCAAATCACTGAGCCAAACTTACCAAAACGTTTGATTAAGTCTTCAAAAGAGAACTGGCGGACATCTGCGCAGCTATAAAGTCCTATATTATTTAACTTAGCAAGAGTGACTTTGCCTACACCAGGAATTTTACCAAGGGGCAATGCAATTACAAAGTCATCCAATTTATCTGGAGTGATAACACAGATACCATTGGGTTTATTTTCATCACTGGCAATTTTGGCAACAAACTTACACGGCGCTACACCCGCTGAGGCCGTGAGTTGAGTCTCTTCAAATATAACTCTTCGAATATCTTCGGCAATTAAGGTGGCGCTACCCGAAAATAAGTCGCAATCAGATACGTCTAAATATGCTTCGTCTAATGATAGTGGCTCAATCTTGTCAGTGTATCTGCTAAAAATTTCGCGTATTTGTTGGGATATTTCGCTGTATAAGGCCATTCTTCCTGGGGCGAGTACCAAGTCTGGGCAGAGCTTTAAGGCGTGAGCTGTTGCCATGGCTGAGCGTACACCAAATTTTCGAGCTTGATAGTTACAAGTAGAGATAACACCACGCCTATCAGAACTGCCGCCTATGGCTAGTGGCACATTCCGGTACTCTGGATTGTCACGCATCTCTACGGCTGCATAGTAACAGTCCATGTCAATGTGAATGATTTTGCGCAAAGTAATCTTTTGTAAAGGCTGTAATAATATACAGTTATTTTGCCTGAATTATTTTGCGGTGCAACATTATTATTAGTTAAAATAGATTGGCGTGGTAATTACTGATTTACGGGTATCGTTTTAATCAGCAAGTATAGAAGGCTTCGTATATGCCTCAGAGCGATATCACTATACTCGGTATATATTGATAACAAGCAGTCTCAATTTTGGAGTAATACATGAATAAACAATCTTATCTTTCGATGGCAATTACTAGCCTACTTTTGCAAGCTTGCAGCTCTAGCAGTGATAGCGAAACTATTTCGCCATCTACTCTTCCAGCAACAATTTTTAACCTTGCAGTGAGTGATGCACCCGTCGATGAAGCAATGCAGGTGGTTGCTTGTTTTAGTCAAATTTAACTCAAAGCTGCTGACGAGGCAAATAACCAAACTTATTTAATCGGCGACAGTGAAGGCAGTGTTGAGGCTAATGATCTTTGTACTGATACCGACGGCAACGTGGTGGCTAATACCCGAGGAATCGACTTGTTAACACTCGCGGGTATGGCTTCTACAGACCTGCATACGGGGACCGAGATTTCAGTTGGTGAATATAACCAAATACGTCTTACCATGACCGATTTATCTTATGCTCTGGTAGATATGGATCAAGATGGTGTGCCAGACGATGCAGACTTGGATGGCGCAGCCGATAAAATGCCGGTCCGGGTTCCGTCCAACGAACTAAAACTAGGTGGATTTACTGCAGTAGTAGGCCAAGAATTAGATCTAACGGTGGAGTTTGACCTACGCAAAGGCATGACCAACCCGGTAGAACAAGCTGGGTATATCCTTAAGCCTCGCGGCGTGCGTTTGGTGGATAATAGTGTGTCTGGTCATATTGAAGGAACAGTAGCTGAAGGCTTATTGATTAATAATCAGTGTAGCATTGCCCCGACTGACATAACCCAGCCAGTCGCTAGCGTATAACTTTACGAGGGTACCTGACTAGACCCTGAACAACTGGCGGATAATGGTGGTAGTGAGAGCCTAGAATCATTAACTAGTGCCCCAGTGTTATTTGATTGTGCTGATACTTATAGCTACGAGATCGGATTTGTTAATGCTGCAGACTACACTTTGGCACTGACCTGTGATGAAGATAGTGATCCTGAAGCAGACGATGAGGTTAATTTTATCAGTGTGCAAGAGGCAACGGTAGCCGAACAAGGTCAAATCACAGAGCTTAACTTTAGCGAATAAGCTACTACCAGCCAGTATCCTTAAAAATAAGGTGAATTGGTGTAATACCATTCTTCATGTGGATTGATATTAAACCCTACAAAATTTTATTTTCTTTCCATTCTTTTAATTTGGCTTCTCTGGCTTGCTCTTTCTCCATCCGCATTTTTTTACGATCGCAAGGCTCTGGACAATCACAGGCTTTAGCGATGCCGAGTGCTCCTAAACCACCACAACTACCAGCAATAGTCTTCTGCTGGAATATATAGCCAACAGACATTGCGACTACAACCACTAAAAAAAATACAAATGCGAGAATAAAGGTGCTCAAAATTTGACTCCAATCAAACTAAATAGATAAACAAAGGCTGTTTCAATGGACAGTCACAAGCTGTTCAAACTTGGTGCTAGTATACTCTGTAAATCCGTCTTTTTCTTTAGTAATCAGCATCACTGCAATGTCATAAGTTTCTGCTAGTTGTAACGCTTTTTCTTTACCCATTACATTGAGTGCTGTTGCCAGGCCGTCAGCCGTCATAGATGACGGATGAACTACAGTCACAGAGACTAAGTTGTGACTAATAGGGTAACCGGTGGTTGGGTTGATTAAATGTGAATAACGCACACCATTCTGCTCATAATAATTTCGATAATCACCAGAGGTAGCCACAGCATTTTCACCTATGCTGATAATTTTTTGTACAGAGCGTTGTTGTGTTTCTGGCTTTTCAATAGCAATTTTCCATGGCATACCCGAAATCTTTATACCAGACAATCGCATTTCGCCGCCAATCTCCACAAGAAAGTTAGAGATTTTGTGAGACTTTAAGAGCTCTGCAATTTGGTCAACAGCGTAACCTTTAGCAATGGTTGATAAATCCACATAAAGGTTACGCTGTGTTTTACTGGCCCATGTTGGCCCAATTATCAACTTGTCTAATCCAACCTGTAGTCGGGTATAGTTGACGAGTTCCTGTGTGGGAATTTTTTCTGGCCGACTTTTTGGACCAAACCCCCAAAGATTGACCAGCGGACCTACCGTCACATCTAATGATCCAGCACTGATATCACCTAATCGTTTAGCCTCGTTCAAAACCTCGATGGTTTGTGTAGACATAGGGAAAGGCTCAACACTGTTCCATTGATTAAAACGACTGAGTTCCGAGTCTTGAATGTAGGTCGACATTAGTTGGTTGATATCAATTAACAACTGTTCAATATGTTGTTCTATCTTGTGTTTATCTACACCATCTATGGGGACAAATTTCACATTGTAACTGGTACCCATAGTTGGGCCTGTTAAAAGTGTTTCTTGCCTTTTAGGTGGTGAGCAGGCGATTAAGATTGTACAAATAACAACAAGCAAAAATCTGATGTTAAGAATTGTCTGCATACTTTTTGAACCTATAAGAAAAGGGGCATATAGCCCCTTTAAAGTTTATTACTGATAATCGTATCTAAGTTAAATACGTTAAAGTTAACCGCCGAAATCATCCAACATAATGTTTTCGTCTTCTACACCTAACTCTTTAAGCATATTGATTACGGCCGCGTTCATCATTGGCGGACCACACATATAGAACTCACAATCTTCAGGTGCTGGGTGGCCTTTTAGATAGTTTTCAAGCAGTACATTGTGTATAAATCCTGTGTCACCTTCCCAATTATCTTCAGGTTGAGGATCAGACAATGCAACATGCCACTTAAAGTTATCATTTTCCTTTTGTAGCATATCGAAATCTTCTACGTAGAACATTTCTCGTAAAGAACGAGCACCGTACCAAAAAGTAATGGGACGAGTTGAATTTAATCTACGTAGTTGATCAAAGATATGTGAACGCATTGGAGCCATACCTGCGCCACCACCAACAAAGACCATTTCAGCTGCGCTGTCTTTAGCGTAGAACTCACCAAATGGACCTGAGATAGTGGCTTTATCGCCTTCTTTCAAACTCCAGATATAAGATGACATTTTCCCTGCTGGTAAAGACAAGTTATTAGGTGGCGGCGAAGCAACTCGCACGTTCAACATAATAATGCCTTCTTCTTCAGGGTAGTTAGCCATTGAATAAGCACGGATTGTTTCATCTTCAACTTTAGACTCTATATTAAAGAATCCAAAGCGTTCCCAATCACCACGATATTCTTCAGGGATATCAAAATCTTTGTATTTAACATGATGAGGCGGAGCTTCGATTTGAATATAACCACCGGCACGGAAAGGTACACTTTCGCCATTAGGTATTTTCAGCACCAGTTCTTTGATAAAAGTGGCTTTGTTGTCATTCGAGATGACTTCACAGTCCCACTTTTTGATACCAAAAATTTCTTCTTCTAGCTCGATGTCCATGTTTTCTTTAATAGACACCTGACAAGATAAGCGACAACCCTGTTTCGCATCTTTTTTACTGATATGGTCTACCTCGGTAGGCAAAAGCTCTCCGCCACCAGCTTTAATATCAACACGACATTGACCACAAGTACCACCGCCGCCACAAGCAGAAGAAACAAAGATACCAGCATTAGCCAAGGCACCTAATAGCTTGTCACCAGGCTGAGCTGTGATTGATGCTTCAGCTCCACCATTAATTGTAATGGTTATTTCGCCTTCTGGTACCAACTTAGATTTTGCAAACATGATGATAAACACTAGTACCAATACAATAGTGATGAACATGCCTACACCAAGATAAATTTCATTCGGATTCATTTAACTATTCCTCAAAGAGCCGTTTAAAGTGCGATGCCAGTAAACGATTGGAAACCAAGCGCCATCAGTCCAGTGATCATAAATACTGAACCTAAACCCCTTATACCTTCAGGCATATCTGCGTATTTTAGTTTTTCACGAACGGCAGCAAGCAGAGTGATAGCAATCGCCCAACCTAAACCACTGCCAATACCGTAAACAATACTTTCACTGAAGTTATATTCACGTTGAATCGCGAAAGCAACACCACCAAAAATCGCACAATTTACTG
>Ga0209712_10003197_pt1 | contig 13300 bp, 13 predicted proteins | sample ArcOceMetagenome_FD_187443 | JGI IMG/M metagenome (GOLD analysis project Ga0209712, IMG submission 187443) | Marine eukaryotic phytoplankton communities from Arctic Ocean - Arctic Ocean - Greenland ARC118M Metagenome (SPAdes) (version 2) | ecosystem: Environmental > Aquatic > Marine > Oceanic...
ATGCATTTTAATCTTGAAATCTGGCTTCGGGGTGTGTACTGTTTGTTTGTACTACCTGGTATAAAACTTGTACCACTTCAAGTATGTAGTCAATCGTCACTATTTGGGCGTAGCATTCACCCACTCACTCTCACTGACAAGCCTACAAAAGCATAAAACAGAATAAGCAATGCACGCAATAACACTAATGAATAGACACACAACACAACAACACCATATGGTGATTTTGATTCGTCAAGAGGCATTTAGGTTACAAAAGAAATACGATACTCAATCTCTTTCCTTCCCCTCCAAACCCCTCGTTCCATTTTAATTTTCTTTCTCAATCGGCAATGTCCTTAAACACGGGAAGGATAAAGCATAACTCTAACTCTTCCACCAATTGATTGAGGAGGCAAATCCCTAGTGAATCTGCATCTGACTACACCATTTGCTCCATGAGCACGGCATACCTTTCCCCAATTAACACGGTACTTGGATCCAGCTTTTCCTCCATCCACAGAGGACTTGGTGATGAATGCGACCTTCTTTCCGAGGTAGAATTCCACGTCTTCCTTGGAGTCAACTCCCTTGATCTTGATGAGGGAAGTGGAGTTATTTTGGGTACGGAGTCCACGCTGGTATCCGAGGATTGCTCCGTTTACATACAGGCGTACTGGTTGTCCGTCGTTAGCCATTTTGGATATTGAAATGTTTATAATTGACTGTATTGGAAAATGAATTGGATTCTGGGTGAGTACAGAATAGAGAGTTTGTATTTGTATGTATTGTACCGATACAGAAGAGAGATTGCAGTTTGATGGATTGTTTGTATGTCGTTTTGGGTGTGCTTATAGGTTCTTGATTGACTAGAAATAGCCTTCCTTTTTCGCTTTTAGTAAGGAGGTACGAGGGTTTCTGATGCACGACATGTGTATCATCGCTCCTCTTCATCTACCAGCGCCAAATCACCCCATGCACCATCACCCCATCTTCACACAACCCCAATCTTATCATCAATCAGTTCTGATGAATATTGCATCGCGATAAGGACTTGATGCACATCCTCATGGTGGTTCGTATTACTCACCGTTGCTTCTAACAAGTGCTCTCAGATGGTGAAGATGGATGCTAGCAAATATATATTTTCTTAAAATGTCCTGTCCGACCACCCGTAATTTTATGGCGGGAACGGTTTTGTTTTTAGTAAGTGGTTTTTAAGTTGCCACATTCCTGATTTCTCAGCCGTCTAGTCCTCGTCGCAGCGCATCCTATCCACACCACATCTCCTACCTCCTACATTTGATCAACAAACTCCGTCAAGGTGTGTAACCACGGCTACCATGGATGATGAATTACGCTATATAGTGGCAACTGATAAAGTGATGTTTGGAAGAAAGAGTGATGGGCATTTGGAATGGGAGAGGAGAGAATGAAGTTCAACTGCTGCGGCAGTAATAGCGCATGACGGACTTCATCATTATGTGTAAAGGCATACTTGTGCGACATGGATGCAGCTTATACCGCTGGCATATACCTTGTCGCCTAGTACTGTAATCACTGCACTCTACTGGGTCTATACTATAGCACTCCAGGATAGACACAGTTACCGAACGAAGCAGACTACTGCCGCAGACAACACAACCACCAGGATCTATCGATATATCCTTTCTCAACATCAACTCACCCTTTTTTTCTCGCTTTACAGATGGTTCGCATGTCAGTATTAGCCGATGCTCTTAAAACAATCTACAACGCAGAGAAGCGTGGTAAGCGTCAGGTAGTTCTCCGTCCTTCCTCGAAGGTTATCGTCAAGTTCTTGCAGGCTATGCAGCAACATGGTACGTCATTATTGTTTCATTCAATCACCAAGTCAAGGGAGAAGTGCAGCAGCAGTGAGGAAAGGGGGATCTCTTCTCGAAGACAAAGGGCAACAATCAACGTATCGTTAGCGCCACTTTTACTACGGTAGATGCAGCGCCGCAATGACCCGATAACGGAATGGTTAACTTGCCCAAGAGATAAACTTCGAGCACGTCTCTTACACTCACGGCCTCTCCTCTTTCCATGGAGAAAGCTGCCTTTTGACTTGCCACATTTCATTTATACCCCTCTTGTATAATTGCTAACACTCTATTTTCCCAATTCACTCATTCTTGCCCATACCCCAAAAGGATACATTGGAGAATTCGAAATTATCGATGATCACCGTTCCAACAAAATCGTCGTCGAACTCATTGGCCGTGTCAACAAGTGCGGAGTAATCTCACCACGTTTCGATGTTAAATTGGATGAAATTGAGAAGTGGGTAGTCAACCTATTGCCTTCTCGTCAATTCGGACAGATTTTGCTTTCCACCACCTATGGAATTATGACCCATGAGGAAGCAAGGAGAAAGAAGACTGGAGGAAAGATCATTGGGTTCTTTTACTAGGAAATCCGAGTTTGTTAAAATAAATAGAAACGCAGTCATTGGCTATTATTGACTTGATTGGATTGTTGTACTGCTTTGCGTAGTTGGATACATATTAGGAACTGTGTGTGTATGATAAAAGAATGATGGGATGCATTCATGTGGAATATTGTGATCCCTCGCCACCGCGCCTCACATTTCTTCCCTGTGAAAAGAGGCTTTGCAATACAGTATTAGTAAAAAGACTGATTGGTCTACCTATCTGTTATCTGAGTACAGTAGTCGATATTGCAAAAATGAGGCATTCATTATTATGACATGAACCGCGCCTGAGGCACACGCATCTCTGTTCATTCAGATGCAATAGATGAGCAAGCAAGCAGGATCCTCTGCCTCCTTATTTTGCATCATTGAAAGATACTATTGTAAGCACTTTTTCTGTATTTCTTCAAGACCATCCAGCATGACCATGTAAAGGAATTTTACGTGTGGATGTAGTGCAAATCATGATCTTTGAATTCCATAGAGACAGTCGATTGTTACCACCCAGCAGTACGTGTAGCAGCATTGAATCATGTGGCACTACTCGCCGATCCCATGTGTGTACTTCTGCAGAACATCAGTACTGTAGCAGCTTCCTTACAGTACCCGTTGCTATATTACGTTACATTTTTATGATCAAAGTGATTGATAGATATTCACTTTCTCAGTCAGCAGCGGCACTATGTGAGTCTGGATTGGAGGTCTTTTTCTGTTCTGCACCACAATCGAATGTCTATGGAATATTCGTACGTGTAGTTGTATTATGAGCGATTTGAGATTGAAACCGAGTCTTTAAAAGAGTACTGTACGGAAAGGCTGAAGAGAAGAGCACAGGCACCAGTAGACGCCACGATGAATGATGTTCCCTCTAGCTAGCGGTTCTCTGTGTGATATAACTCTTGAACCACTTTAATTTCACGAATCGAACCGCCACCAAGAATGATTTGTCATGTGAAATCTTAAAGTTTAGACTTGTAAAGGGCGACAGTATTAAATAGATTTGTGACCATGTGTATCACCCAAACGTTTTGGCGGTTTTTCCAACCCGCCAAATAACGTGACGCATTCTTGGTCGGCAAGTTCAAAGTATTCATAATAAATATCGTACTTGTAGTGTGTACCGATGAGAAGTGTTCTTAGATGCTTGAAGCAGATATATGAAGATGAAGACAGTAAGAAATTCAAAAATGAGGAACAATTGAGTAGTTTTTAAATGATTTTCCAACAAAGCCATGATTTCCTTTCTTGACTGAGCCATCGCCTCTCGAAGCGCCTGATGTTTGCAAAATAGAATTTGTAAACATTCGAGCACCCTGAAAGCGAGACATTATTCGCACCCCTTTTCTGTAGGATCTGACAAGTCAAACAAGTGGACGTGCGTATGCAGCAAGTGCAAATTCCCTTCACGGACAGGCATGATCTCCTTCTTCGACACTTCGTCAAAATGAAGTGCGCCCTCGACATTAGGCCAAATAAGCAGAGACCCTCGTTTTGGCTTGATTAGCAAAAAATCCATGCCGGGGAAACCAATAGATCCTCCATTAGATGCCTCTGACAAGACAAGGTAAATGCTCAGCACTCTCGGCCCTGCAGGTTTGTACACGTCGTGTTTTCTAAAGTCGTGGTGGCCAGTATAATATCCTCCTGGCGAATAAAGATCCATTTGTGGGATTTCAAAGTGAGAAGACGGGACTGCTAGCAATGAACTGAGTTTGAGAATGATATTGTCAAATTTCTCCGCGCAGGCTCCAGATGCATCACATTTCGCAGTTTCGGATTTGCGCTGCGGCATCTGATAGCCATGCTTTCCATTGAAGTTATCAAATTTGTTCACTGTGGAATTTGTCCATCCGACTGTATTCCCCATTTCAATGAGCTCATCGCATTCTTCAGGAGTAAGGATATCATCAATCTGAAATATATAGGGATCATTTGCTTTGACAAGGTCTTTATCTTTGGCTGGTTCTGTAATGACATGAACAGTATTGTCCTCCTCCTGTTTGAGAAGCTCAAAGAAGAACCTGAGGGAACTTACTCCGATTTCTTCTGGACGATCAATATAGTCTATGTCTTCTTCCTTTACTAGAAACGGGAATTCAGAAGGGTGTCTTTTGCCAACGCATTGATGGAAGGTTTCTATGTTCTCGCACATCATACATGCCAATGGACAAGTATTCATCATGAACACAAGGTCAGTATCACATAAATCTTTGGATGCATAGTAGGCACACTCATGAATAGAGTTCTGGCACATAGATCTTGCTTCGCTGCTAATGGAAGGATCTGTCATTGCCGTTTTTGCATATTTCTCCATGGCTCTAATCTGTGCAATAGTATTGTACTTTTCAATTTGGTCTCTACCTGGATGTGATTGGTCCACTCCTAGATCCATGTTCATGAAACGCTTCCGACGATCACTATGAAATTTGAATATGCGTAGGTTTTAGCTGCCATGATATTCATAACATGTGTGCGCAAAGAAAATTCAAACACCATCCGACCGACTTACATTTCATCATCTGATACACCGCTCGCTTTTAGGTCTTTCTCGTTCACACACACGAAACAGGTTGCCTTGCAATTTTCTGACATGAACTCAGGCTCAAGTAAGCATTCTCCAAGACCGGCAAGTCTCTCGCATTCCGCAGTCTTTTCAATATCGTGGCAAAGAGCAACTTTCCTGGGACTACTAGTAGTCAAGTTCTGCTCACTTCCAAACGGAGGGCAAACCGCGCAGCTACGCGGACAAGCGGTTAGCATATATTTTGAATTGTTATCGCATTCTCCTTCTCGTGCCCAGAATTCGCAATCTTCGTGCGTATCTAAATTACACGGATCGACAATTGGTTCATTGCTGATTCTAGTGCAAATTCCTTCTTCGCAGTAAAGGGCATCTGTGTCGCTTTCGCTTTCGCTCGATACATGTACTGCGCCAGAGAATATTTCGAGAAGAAAGATGGCTATTATTTTTCCTGACAATCTCATGGTAAATTCCTTTATTGTAGTTTCGTTGGTGTAGTATTAGGTCTACGTGTTTTGTGAGACAAGAGATGTAAGATGACAGCAGCAATGCTATCTAACATCTAACATCAAGCGAACGCTACTTTGAACTTGCGAACTGTTGTTGTTTTCTTGTCTCTTGGCGATAGGGCTTATAACCCTTATTTCTGAACACTTAGGACAATATACTAACGGTCATATAGCGGAAGTCATTTCTAATCACAAAGCTCATAATCTTAGTAAGCACAGTCTTTGCACTTATTACTAGATACCGGTATGCGATTTAGGATCTATGGTACCTGTGGTAGTTGAGGGTTGAAGAGGAGGAGGGAGGGGTCGGTTTTCGGTTGCTCTGGGGTTGTTACCGACACGAATCATCAGTTTTAATATTACAACTTGAAACTGGTGCACGAAAAGACCAAAGACTCGAAACTCAAAAATGTGTTGGAAACTGCGAAAATCTTCGCGAAGTCTCAAACCTTCTCACAAAATTGAATTTGATTTTTTTTCGTGTCCAACGAAGAACCTCCTATGAAAGTGTCAGTTCTTGATGCTTTATGCCTACTACTAGTGCGAGAGTAAAAAGTCAAGATTCGTGCTACTAGTAGTACTACTACAAGGACGAGGAGGCCTGAGATGAATTCATTTGCAGAAAACACTCTATCGTACAGTTGGAATGACAAAGAACATTCAGGAAGCCATGAGGAAAAAGTGGCGTTTCTTGTACCCAGTGTTATAGGAAGACAAGATTACAAGGATGAAGTGCAAAACGTATTGTCATTGTCGACGTCGCCGACGACGGCTGGCCAGATATCATTCTTGTTGGAAACGATTATGCCAAGAAAGAAAGTAGAAGTCATTCTATTCAGAAATGACGGCAGTGGAAACTTCCCAATGGCCGAAAATCTAGAGATTGACAATGTGCGTGCCTTTGCCGTGGCAGCCCTCGACGGTGATGGGAGCCCAGATATTGTATTCGCAAGAAAAACATGAACGAGGATAGACCCAAATTTGGGTCTAACCCCAACCCGTTCATGTCAGGGTTAATATATTTAACACCTTCACTTTACGGCACATTACTACTAGTCCATTTAGTGTTAGAAATCTTACCTATCCTTCCTCCTCCGAACCAATCAAATGCAGCAAGGAAGTAGTCTGCCAACTCAGGCCATGTTTCATGGGTAAGAAATCCACTATTGAAATTACCTGGAAGCAAAATGTGGTAGTGTCGGAAAAGAAGGGGATAGGAGAAAGTGAGTTGTCCTCTTGGATTAGTGGAAGATGCAAAGATGGCCAAAGACTGCCACCGAAGGGAGAGACAAAGTATTGTCATCCTGCCTCCTGCTAGCTAGCTAGGCGCGGCGACAAGTTTGAAGTTTGGCAGACACCGCAACATCATTCTTTTATCAAAGGAACAAACAACAAACAGATCCTTCTCAGCTCCGCGCACGGTTAAATTTCATCAATTACCAACAATGGATACCATCCAAACCTTTCAAAACCTCGATATCACCAAGATTCAAAACTATCTCACCACCTGTGACATGCCATTTGAATCGTCCCAGCTGTATTCGTCCAAGCGTGATGAGAAATTCGTTGACAAAGACTTGCGCAAATCTGTCTTTCGAGCCATTGTTGATCCAACACTATTTGATCTCGTTGAAGGTGTTGTCCAAAACCTCAATCAAGGAAATGATAATGGTTACCAGTTTATGCTGCGCAAGAACGATATTACGCACATCAAGTACGAGACGGGTGGGTTTTTCAAACGCCATCGAGACTTTTTGTCCACCACCTCCAATCTAATTCAAGAGTTTACGCTCATTATTTGTGTCACACCAGACGAACTCGCCCAAGACGTCCAGGGTGGTGAGACCTCTGTTTTTACGTACGGCGGACTTCGATCTGGATCTCATCGAGCGATTGAAAATACATTTGATACAGTGACGCCTGGAGTTGGACTGTTATTTCGCAAGGATATGGAACACGCGGGGAAAGAATTAAAGCAAGGCGTGAAACATATTGTCACGGCGAATATATGGGCAACAAGAACTACGCAATCGGATCAGGTCTTATTAGTTACTTTCCCAGATGACCAAGATAGTACTGAAAGTCAGAATGATTCTGCATCAAGAGCAATGGAAAAAGTGTCGAGTGCTCACACTAGCTATGTGCTATCCATTGATGTGCTTTCGGGTATGCTCCTAACCCATGTGCAATGGGCAAATCGAAAGGCCGCAGATCAAGATTTGGATGCCCCACGAGTCATTACCTACGAATGCCATGACTTTTGTTACGACGCATTTGGCGTGGTGTACAACATTATGAATAAGGCATACATCAATGAATTCAGTATTGAGTCATATCAGACTTGCCTGGACTACTTTGGACCGTTCAATACTCAAGATATACTAGTTGATCTCGCCGTGGTAGAACATGAGGAGGAAGAAGAGCCTCAGCTAAAGAGAAGCAAGCACGAGGACAAGCCACCACAGGAAGAGGTCTTTGATCAAGAAGTTATTGTGTGTGAAAACGAGGCACGAATGCAGGCTGTCTTGAATGTGGCAAAAATATTTAACTTGCCTTATGTTCCATTCAAGATGCTATTTGTCGAAGGGGATGTGTTTTTAGAAGGTGAGTGTACAGGGGGTGATTATATTTTGGAAGGTGAGCTGATGCAATATGGAGATGCGATTTCTTCCATCCAAATGACTCCCGCAGCTTGTTTGTTGGGTGACTACAACAATATCTTTTCGTTGTGGAAAATTTGTCGTAAATCAAACTTTCGTCAAGATGATGAGCTCACGTTGAAGCAAATGTACGACGAATGCAGTTACGAATACTACAAGCAATTTCCCATGGAGCAACATCTGGTACCAGGGATGAAGGTAACAAAATTCGAGCAAAGGACAGAGGATTGTGAAACCTCGATTGATGGTGGAGACTACTCTGGCTTGTGTCTAGGACTCCAATGGGGATTTGATGTCGAGGATAGTGAGGTGAAGGACGAGGTAATGCAATCTACCTTTCGCGAGTCAAGTGGCATTTGTAGAGATGATAAAGCGTTGACCTATCTTCCTGGAAACACGACCGAGGCCGATACTTCTATTTCTGGGCAGAAATCTTTGTTTCACCGTGATGCACAAAACAAGATTGCCTTTACTTCTCAAGAAGCTGAATTAGCAAGTCAATACGTTGCATCTATGGGACTTGATCAACGTGTCAAAGCAGCTTTGCAGAAGAAACGATTTGACCTCCCGCAGGAACTTGGCCTAGTTGAGGGTAGTTTTTGTAATGAAAACGTGTACGGAAAAGTCAACATTCTATGGGTTACCGGTGTTGTTCGTATGGAAGATACAACAGTGATGCCCAAACCACGCTGTACTTGTCATGATGACGAGTTTAATGCATGGCCTGAACTTGAACGACAAATTATGCAACGGGAAAACCTTCAAGAACATATTGTAGACTATCGCACCACAAATCCACCCCAACCTTTACGGTAGACCATGGGAGTGGGGTTTAGCTGTATATCTTGTCTGATTAATTGTTTCTCAAAGAAGATACCGAAGCAGGGTGGTACTACATGTTGTGGTATAAATCAAAATATATGATGTCTTGTATTTCAATTTGTTGTTATTACTCCTGAAATGAGTTGTTATTACTGCTGAAATGACTACATGCAGGTTGAATCCTATTAAGACCAATATATATATATATATTATGTATGTAGGTTATATATTTCAAAATTGTATAACTATTTCAAATTCAGCTATCTCAGCTGCAGATGTCAATGGAGATGGTGCTGTTGATATTGGTGTGGGAAATTAAAAGCGGCGAAGAAGGTTACCAACTCATCATTTAGGGTTTTAACAATGGTGGCTGTGTATTCAAGGAAGCAACAGTTTTACCAGGAGGTTATAGAAGGACTTATCATATTTCAGTTGCAGATCTAGATGGATATGGACATGCAGATATCGTGCTAGCGAATTCCAGGAAGAGTGATCACGTGCTCCTAAACAGTGGTAACGCGATATCGCCTTTTGACACCTTCAGTGAAGTACCTTGTACCAAAGATGTGGAGACAGATAAATTGCAGGTCGCTGACATGAATGGTGATGGGAAGAATGAATGAATTTTCGGGAATGATGGTGTAACAAACACATTGCTCATCAACCTTGGGGATGGTATGTCATTCAAAGAGCCCAGTGAAAAAGATATTTCATTGCTACCCGAATAGGATTCTGAAGTTTTAAATTCTTTAGAATTGATTCGCCCATTATCTAGTACCTGTATCGAAAACTTTGGGATTGGGAACGATTTATCATTAGAAGATTAAAATCCTTCAAGCTCTCCACCATAACCTTACTCATTCAGAGATAAATCATGTCCAAATTCAAAGGCAGCTTGATTCTTCCTGTACATGATGGAATCATCACTCACGGCAACAATAAAACTTTTCAAATGAACTACACGTGTATGACCGCTATCGGTAACTTAAAAAATCTCACGTGAATGGATTTAATGTACTTCCTTTGGTGTATAGGGTCTACGAGAATACGCTGCCTCTTGTGAGAGTAGATGTTGTGCAAGAAATATAAGGTATTGAGTGATGGGAGTACCAGGTTCAAAATGCTGTCTGCGATTACAAGGTTTACTAGAGACTGGGACGCAAAGTACACTTCACACGTATGCAATGCTAAGAAGATTCCTATGGATGCAGATGTGTAAAAAAACATGATTTTGCTTTTTAATAAAAACCTATTTGCATTTTAGTTTGCATTTTAGAAGAAGAAAGGTGAGGCGAGAAAACGTGGCAGAGGGCTGGGAGGCTCATTTGGACTCTTGGCCTTGCCCAAAGATTGTTTTGAGAGAAAACCCATCCGATTTTAACGAGGACCCGTGAAAGACCTTGTTAGTGACATTGCTGCTCCAATCATAATTATTGAATTTCACCTTGATCTCATTCTTTTCCTTTAACATTATTTGGAGTGCTTCCTTCTTCTCTCCGCGCAAGTATTTTACCAGTGCATTTGGAATACCGCTGGTCGACTGAGCAAAGTCAAGCTTGTACCATTTGAAGATGGAACTCAGGCGTACCTCATTCCTTTCTGGAGTTATTCTTACATTCAAATTATCTTCACAAAACGACAAGGCTACAATCCTCAACTCCTCTTCCAAATCATTTACGCTAAACTTCTTGACGGGCGGACAGGATCGCGCCCCACAGTTCAACGCAAAGTGAATCCGATTGTCAACTTGTTCCAATGCTAATTTGACCCTGGCATCACCACTCAAAAATTGCTTCTTGTGCGCGTAGGGAGCAAGGGCGTTCGCACGCAATATTCCATTTTCAAGATCGCTAAATGAGAACTGATGTCCTCCAATGTTCACATGGATGCTTGAGAAAAAGGACGCTCTCTGCAGAGTACTCTCTGGGAACCCATATTTGATGAATGCATACTTGATCAAGAGATTGTACACATTAATGAGGAACGCAGTCTTTGCATGTACGCCCATATCGTCCATATCGATCCCCTGCAATTCACAAATTTCTTCTTCAAATGTGGCATACTGTTCATCTTGTTCTGCAGCTTGAAGGTCCACATCTCCATTCCCATCCGTGCACCGATTGTGTATCCCCTGCATAACTTTACTCAAACGCGAAACAACACTAATATAATCGGGATCGATGCGATCGGTCCATATCCGAAAAGAATTGATGATCCCCGACGATTGAAACGGCTGGAGTCGAAAATACAATTCTCTCGTATCCTTGAAGACATGGTCACCCGTGACGTGATCGAGTATCTTGCGCTTCTGGAGGTATTTTCCAAATTCCACCGCTTCTTCTCGGCTATCAAGTGCGAATTCTTTCACGAGTGCATCGGTGAAGGTCTTGCCCTTGGCTGAATTTTTGTATGTTTTACCTAGGTGGAGTAAGTTATAGCGGGGTATGGCTTTGGTCAATCGCAGCGTCATTTCCAAGACGGTTTCGGTGAGGCTTTTCGGGAGGAGGATGTGATCATCTTGGTTTCGGGGTGGAGGAGGTATTTCTCGGATAGTAGGTGCGGTGGAGGCTTCAAGTCTTGGATCTGATGGATCGTCCTTGGAAAGGTACTCTTTGTGAATTCTATCATGGGCACTTCCAGTTCCAGTTCCGGTTCCTGCTCCTTGGTCCCATTCTTCCAGGAGAGCGATTAATTCGGTTGCACCACCAATGTGTCGATCGTTAAAAAATATGTGTGGCACTGTGAGCGAATCTGCGAGTGAAAGCATGTCTGATCGCTTATCGGGGTGTGAGGACAGATTGATTTCTAGAAAGGGTATGTTCCTATCTTTCAAGTTTTGTTTGGTCCTCAAGCAGTGAGGACATCCATCAATTGAAAATACAGTGACGCGTCCCATGATGTGATTAGTATGTTTAAATGTTGTTTTATATTTGCACGACTGTACGTTATTGTGGTTTCAAGTTTTAGACCCAGGAGGTTGGGATTTGGGATCTGTGCTTGAATTTTGGTTCATAATTTGTACGACTGTGCGTTTAGTGTTTCAAGTTTTAAGTTAGACCGATGTCCGATGTGTGCTTGATGTGTGCTTGACATTTTGACTCAAGACAAAGAGCCCGCCAAGCAAAGATATTTGTTGGATTGCGTGCCTGCCTGCCGGGACCTGCGCCGTCGTTAGGCTACTGTAGCTCACTACTTATGCTGGCTTGCGAAAAATTCCAAAATGGCGGGAAGCAAAGATTCAACCTTCGGATGATCGGACGGACAAATAGGTGATTACTTTGATGCACATTATGAAATGAGAAGCCTAAATTCCCGAACCCCTTCTTGGGCTAGACGAAGAAAGAAGATTTTTGCATAATCATCTCATAATAAACATCGAACAACAGATTCAACACAAGAAAACTCAACAATATACACATACAAACATGCTTTCATTAACACGCATCGCCGCATCCCGCACTACCAGCCTCGTCCTTCCCAAGGCTGCTGCTGCTTCTGGAATTTCAAGTAGATTATTTGCTGGTATTGGAAGTGATCTTGCCGCTAAGGTGCGTGTATGCTTACTGTACTTTCACATCTCTTTTGGGGCATTGGTTCTTTTGGCATAGTCGGTGTTTGAATCAAAGTTCGCGCTGGTGTCCCCCATATGAAAGTGAAAGTGCAATGCATCGATCACGGAGCTAATCGTCACGAATGCAAGAAATGGACGCCCGTGGAACTCGGGGGTTGATTTGGATGCGACGGTCTTTGGAGAGGAGGCAGACACTGAGATCGAGATTGTACTAGAACCATTACTGAACATTGATAGAGATGTAACTGGCAAAAGGTCAAGGTTCTCACTTGGAACATTTCAATCAAATGTTCCAATATCCGATGTCACCAAGCACATCTTTTCTAATCAATCATCGCTGCGCCGCGTATTTCACTCCCTGGGTATTTGCTTACTCACACAACACCAATTCAATCCCCTCTAAAATACTGTAGAAAAAGGTCGAGGAGGATAGATACATTCGCTCCGTCGAACATGAAGCCTATTTGAAGAGAAAGGCAGCAGAGGCTGCTGCAACCCCTGAAATGACCGCTGGCGAATTGGCTGCAAAGAGAGCACGCGATTCTGCTGTAGACGAAGCTTTTGCAATCCTTTCCAAGACTGGATGCAAGGTGGAGGATGCTACCGTAGAGGCTCTAGCTGCATGGAAGTTGGGAAAGTAAAATCATTGATATCTTGATATGATATCAAGTATCTGATTTGGCTTGAGGTCATGTCTAAATTCGGGTTTGACTTCCTCTCTTTGTTGGGATTCAGACATTTATGATTTATAGTATCATTATATATACTAACTATATAGTACCA
>Ga0209712_10003198_pt1 | contig 13300 bp, 9 predicted proteins | sample ArcOceMetagenome_FD_187443 | JGI IMG/M metagenome (GOLD analysis project Ga0209712, IMG submission 187443) | Marine eukaryotic phytoplankton communities from Arctic Ocean - Arctic Ocean - Greenland ARC118M Metagenome (SPAdes) (version 2) | ecosystem: Environmental > Aquatic > Marine > Oceanic...
AGAGTCAAGCAGGGGCATTCACAAGCTTTCAACTAGGTACCCTGCTGGTATAGGTTTTGCAATTCCCCCCCCCCGTGCATTATATGTTGATGACTCCCCAAAAGGCCTAAAACCAGAATGCAATTTCGGCGCGCACGTTGATGACGACTGGATGACGCGACGATGCCAGCAGCGAGCGAGGTCCGGTCGGTCGGTGGGTGGTACGTAGTACCGGTACCGGTGTTCCGGTAAAAAGCGCGGCAGGTCCGGTGACAGATTCTTCCACGCCCACTCGGGTGTACGTCAGGAGGAGGGGGGCTCACGTCCAGTAAAAACATGACTGCTACTGTAAAACCCCCCGTCATTCTTCTTTCACAATTCCGTCAAAGAAGAACAAAAAATGTTTGCGAAAAAAGCAGCACTCGTCCTTCTGGCAAGCTCTGCCAATGTTGCAGCATTTTCTCCAAATGTGAACACTAACAGTGCTTTCAATAAAAAGACCTCCCAACGTCTCATGTGCGGTTTGGTAGCTGCTATTGATGATATCTGGACGTCCAAGACAGTTGGCTTTGATGACATTGCACTTCTGAATGACCATGACAAGGAAACCAACGAGGTTCTCGAGAAGACTTCCCACATCCTTTACCATCGTGGACCTGACGGAATGACCTGTTCTTCTGGATCTATCGGACAAGAGGATTCTGGTTCCAAGGCCCGATGGGCTATGGGGCATACCAGGTTGGCTATTGTAGACCCTAATAATCGCAAGGCTGACATGCCCTTCCAGCTTGACTTTGAAGTTGACGGAAAGATGAAGAAAGTCAAGCTCGCCGCTAATGGAGAGATCTACAACCACGAGAAAGTCTATGCTGATCTTGTAGCAGATGACGGGTGGGAACACGAAAGAATTTCTGGGAGTGATTGCGAAGTCATTGCTCACTCTTTTGCCAGACATGGTGGTGCTGCTACTGCTGCAAAGCTTGATGGTATGTTTGCCTTTGTTGTATTTGAGGAGGATGTTGAGACTGGAACTGTCAAGGCATTTGCTGCTAGGGATCCTGTTGGAATCAAGCCCCTCTACTTTGGCCGTGCATTGAATGCCAACACTGAAAGTACAGATGCTTCTGGATACGTATTCTCTAGTGAGCTGAAAGCTCTTGTGGGGCATGTTGTTCCTGCGAGTGTAACGGCAATCCCTGCTGGACACTATTGGACTCCCGAGGAAGGTATGGTTTGTTATTTCAACCCTGACTGGCTCCGTAAGGTGAGATATAGTGTTTTTTAATATATGCAAACGATCCATTTTCGAATATAAACCTAACATCGATTGCCTATTGCAGGACGACTACGCCCCTTGGGAAGAAGAGGGTCACGAGGTGACCGATGATCAAATCCGTGAAGATTTTGAGGCGGCTATTAAAAAGAGAATGATGGCAGATGTTGATTATGGATTCTTCCTTTCTGGAGGAGTTGATTCCGCGATTGTATCGAATGTTCTTCTCCCACTTTATAAACAAGCTCAATTGGAAAAAGGTGGAGAATTCAAGCCCATTCCTACATTCACTGTTGGTATGGAGAACTCTCCCGATGTTATGGCTGCTAAGGCTGTAGTTGAAGATCTCGGAGGATCGAAGTACATCAACCATACTATCAGACACTTTACTCCCGATGAAGTTTTCGAGATGATTCCAAAGATTGTCTATCATATGGAGACATACGAGGCCGAACTGATTCGCAGCAGTATTCCTAATTGGTTCCTTGCTGAGGCTGCCGCAAAGGATGTTAAGATGGTGTTGACTGGAGAAGGTAAGAAATCCGTGCACGTTAACACCGACTATTCCATTAATTTATGGTCATTTCTCTAACACGCCATCTACTTGCAGGTGCTGACGAGTTATTTGCTGGATACCTTTACTTCCAGGATGCTGATTGTCCTATGGCTTTGCAAAACGAATTGAAGCGTATTTACGGAATGCTTGGTAATATCAATCTTCACAGAACTGATCGTATGACAATGGCTCACGGACTTGAGGCGCGTGTACCTTTCTTGGATACAGAATTCACAAAGTTGGCAATGAGTGTTAACCCTGCGAAGAAGATGGTTGATAGTGAGGCTGTCAAATCAAACTCTCGCGGAAGAGAAAAGACAATGCTCAGAGAGCTTTACGAAGAACCCAACGTAGATGGATATAGCATTCCCGAGCCCGTGCTTTGGAGAGCCAAGGCTATGCAGTGCGAGGGAGTAGGCGAAGACTGGGTATCAATTTTGCAGAAGCAGGTATCATCCTTAGTATCTGATGAGGAAATGGCGGGTGCAGCTGAGAAGTTCCCTCTGCACACTCCCCACACTAAGGAGGAATATTATTACCGTCGCATCTTTGAGGAAAATTTCCATGGAATGGAACATGTAGTTACTCCTTGGGAAGGAGGCGGACGTGCCATGGGTGCCGCATGGAAGAGTGATCTCTACACCAGAGAGGGACTAAAGGATGTTAATATGTTGTCCCATTCTCTTCAAGAAAAGAAAGAAACGGTTCTCTCTGCTAAATCTGACGTTCACAGAACATCTGTGCGTTCTTCAAGCAAATCTCTTTTTTCTACACTTGGGTTCTCTGGAAATAAGTCCAATACATTTAGTACTGCCAGCTTTGCTTCAACGCTCGGTAAGAACTAACGCTGAAGTAAACCAGTTTTGTAATCAGAAGTAAAATATTATCGTGTTGACCTGACTTTTTCTTACAACTTTTGTAATAGATACTGATTTCGCCGGCTCTGTTTCGGACCAGTACTGCGAAGAGGCCAGGGCCGAAGCGATGAAGTTTGGTTATTCTGAGTTTGAATCTTGGTTGACAACTGGAGGGGATGATAGAAGCTTAATTCTCGAGAGCGGTGCAAACAAGTATCATATCAAGCCGCAACCAATCAACAAGTCCGACATCTTTCGCGGGTAAGTGCAATATCTGTTTTGTCATGTCCATCATGTCACATATCTCTGGCTCATCCCGGGCATTGAATATTTCGCTATAGGAGTTGCACTGGGAACCCTCCCACTCGTCGTGGATACGATGCAGCTAAGGATCTGTACGAAGGGCGCTTGAAAGGCTTAAAGGGAGATGAACTTGAGGCATCTTTGACTTCTATTTTCGAATCGCAGAGAAAGCGCCTATCGCAATATCTTAAGCTACCTCAAGGCGCAGAGGTTATTCTTTGCCCGAGTGGATCAGACGCTGAATACATCCCTGTGGCTATGGCAAGGGCTCTTCATCCCGATAAAAAAATCGCAAACGGTGTCACTCAATTTAATGAAATTGGAGCTGGAACCGAGCCTGCGTCGAGAGGAGATTACTTTTCAACACATGCGCCGTTCTTGGGTGCCAATGAAGAAAAGACTTTATCCGGATTTGATGGTGTCAAGGGCTTTTTTGTCAACGCTAGAAGCAAGGATGGCAGCGTGATAAATGCTTCTGAGGAAATGAAGGATTTCTGCGCGAAACAGATTGAGGAAGGAAACTATCCCATTGTGCACGGTGTTTTTGGTGGTAAGACGGGGGTCCGTGACGAAGTTATGCCAGGCAGCCAAGAGGGAGGAGACAAATCTATGGGCATTGTGGATGCTTGTCAAGGTCGTTTCACTCTTGATGAAATGAAGGAGTGGATGGATCAAGAGTCGGTAGTTCTTTTCACAACCTCTAAATTCTTCCAAGCGCCACCTTTCTGTGGAGCGGTACTTGTGCCTCCAACCATTGCGAAGAAGCTATCAACTGCTACGATTCCAAATGAAATGATAACTGGTTCGACAGGATTAGGGGCGTTCCTTACTGACAAGGAATTGCCAGCATGCCTCCAAAATTGGAAGGATCATCTAAGAAATAAAGAGAACAATAATGTTGGTCTCGCCTTGCGTTGGGAGGCGGGGCTTGCAGCAATGAAAGCACTTTTATCCGTGTCAGACAAGGACAGAATGAGTCTATCAAACGAATGGGCAAGCTCAGTGAAATCTATGGTTGATGCTGATGTTTTGCTGGACACGTTTTCTGTTGAAAGAAGTATTGTTAGTATAAGAATTGGCAAGAAAAGCGGAGGGTGGTTAGACATGGCTGAAGCTCGCGATCTTTACAGATGGATGTCTTTGGATGTTTCCGGGGTTGTCGCTAATGCATCCGATGAAGAAAAGACGGCACTCTCTACTGTTGCTTACATTGGACAGCCAGTCAGTGTTTCCGAAAGCCACGCTATCGTGAGAATAGCGCTCGGGGTAGAGTCTATGTTGACCTATGTATCTGATACAGATGCGACACTCAAGGAAGACGAGTTGACTGTTAGAAAACTTGCTGCAATTGCAAAATACTTTCAAACCCTGAAAGAGAGCGGCTTATAGCTTGAGATAATTGGTGTACATGGGGATGGTTGCGATCACTTTCAATAATAATTGAGAAATGCCGCACTTGTTTAAGGAAGACAATTTCAAATTGCAGCTATCGCCGGCTGAATAATTTCAATCAAGAAATAAAATACAACTGTTACTGAACTTTAGTGATGCCTTGGTAATATGTGGAAACAAATATATTCTTGAGTGTTATTATTTAAACCTTTTGCTCTTACTTGTCACCAACTCGCTCACGATGATACCGAAATTTGGTTGACAGGTTTTCCCACTGCTTCAGCATAGACTCCTCTTCTTTCATAGATGCAATTTTCTTTGGACTCAACATGGATTCACCAACTGTTTGGGCTAGATCATCTCTTGTAAAGTGCAAATGCAAAACACCACTGTTTTCCTTGTTCTCGTCATCGTTTTCCTCTTCACTTTCACAACTTTCGTCACTTTCATTATCACGACCCGCACCTAAAGATATCTCGGTGAAAGTTTTTTCTGGGTTATTACCGTCCCCATTTCCATTCTTGATCTGAGGATCTCGATCGGGAATATCGCCCAAACCTGTTGTTGCCTTTTTCACATCCTCACTCAAAAGTGTTTCAGCCATTTCATCCTTCGAAAATGTTGGTTCGCAAGGCTGCTGATTAACTGTGGCTTCGCTTTTACCTCTATCAAATGATGGCATAGTATTTTCATCGTGATTTAGGCTAGGCCCACTTTCAGTTTTTAAAACTCTCGCCTTCGGCGTATCCGGGAAGTTTGAGTGTTCATCATCGACATCATCCACCGAGCAACGAGAAGACACTGCGCAAAGCTTGGCGTTTCCTTCCATTGAGTCTTGAAGAGATGCTTCATCACTTTCTTGCGAGTTGATTGAGAGTGGGTCCCACTCTTCTTCGTCATTGGCAGACTGCCTCTTGTCTTCTACGTGAGTTTCCCCACTTTCTTGAGACTTGATTGAGAGTAGTAGGTCCGATCTATCTTCTGTGTGAGTTTCTTCACTGTCATTAGCAGACTGCCTCTTGTCCTCTACGTGAGTTTCTTCACTTTCTTGAGACTTGATTGAGAGTAGTAGGTCCGATCTATCTTCTGTGTGAGTTTCTTCACTGTCATTACCAGACTGCCTCTTGTCTTCTACGTGAGTTTCGTTACTTTCTTGAGACTTGATTGAGAGAAGGTCCCTCTCATCTTCGTCATCAGCGTGCGCTTTGTCCTCTACGACTGGTTCGTCACTTTCTTCAGATTTACTTGAGAGTAGGTCACTGTCGTCTTCGTCATTAGCAGGGCATGTGTATTCTTCTCCGTTAGTTTCTTCACTTCTTTGGGGGGTCGATGAAGGCAAGGCCTTTTCATCTTTGCCAACAACTGACTGCGCTTTGTCCTCTACTTGTATATTTACACTGTCTTGAGAACTGACTGAGAGTAAGTCTCTCACTTGATCGTCATAAGCAAACATATGTTTATCCTCAACGTGAGTTTCTTCACTTTCTTGAGAGTTGAATGAGGTCAAGGCCTCATCGTCTTCGTCATTGGAAAATTGTGGTCCGTACTCTGTGTGCGTTTCTTCACTATCTTGTGAGCTGATTGAGAGGTGGGACCCCTCTAAGTAAGCTCGTTGCTGGTTCGATACTTTCTTCGGAGCCTCCAGATCTTGAAGTAAGGCCTCGAGCTCCTCTACTCTGGAAGAAAGCTCAGAAACTTGCGTTTCTTTTTCCAACAAGAGTTTCTCAAAGTTGACAACCTTCGATGTTAATGCTGAAAGCTCTTCTCCACGCGACTGAAGCTCATCCGACAATGAAACCACTTTCAGTTCCTGGTCTGCATTCTTGGAAGTCAACGAAGAAATCTCGTCTCCACGCGACTGAAGCTCATCGGACAATAAAACCGCCTTTAGTTCCAGGTCTGCATTCTTAGAAATCAACAAGGAAATCTCGTCTCCACGCGACACAGACAATGAAACCGCCTTTAGTTCCAGTTCTGCATTCTTGGAAGTCAACGAAGATATCTCGTCTCCACGCGACTGAAGCTCATCGGACAATGAAACCGCCTTTAGTTCCAGGTCTGCATTCTTGGAAATCAACGAGGAAATCTCGTCTCCATGCGACACGGACAATGAAACCACCTTTAGTTCCAGTTCTGCACTCTTGGAAGTCAACGACGAAATCTCGTCTCCACGCGACTGAACCTTCCCTCCCAATGAAACCACTTTCAGTTCCAGGTCTGCATTCTTTTTCGTCATTAACTGCTCATTCTCTTCAAAAATCTCAGCTTGCATGCTTTCATAGTCAAGTGTTTTTGTTATCTCTATGATATCCTTCCGTAGGTGTTGATTTTCATCTTCAAGACTATTTATTATTTTCTCTAGTTCTTCGTTTCGTATTTTAGTATCGACCCCGTCCGTATCCACATCTTTTCCCTTTACCATCTGATCATTCGCAGTCGTGTTTTGAATCGCAAACGGTGATATGTTTGCTTTTAATTGTTCCTCGGTGTCATTACACACGAGACTGTTACTCCGAGCCACTTCTATGCTGCGCACTGAATCTTTCATGACTTCAAGCGTATTCATTTCTTGCTGATCGCATGCATTGTCATAAGTAGGCCTGTTTTTGCTGCATACGGAGACAGAATCGTCATAATTAGGATTGTTTTTGCTATATATGGAGGTAGAATCTTCGCTGTAAGTAAGAAGATCGTGTTCGCTTCCAACAAACACTTGCATACTGTCATTTAATTCGCCTTGGGCATTGGATTCTGCGCGACCCGGCGAAGTATTGCCGTCTAGAGAGGCGCCAGCGATTACCGTACCAGGATATTTGTCAGCGTCTTTGCTAATCTCGCTTCCCATGCTTAAGCCAGTAACAATGCTGCGTGAATGGGCCCAAGCACCATTTTGAATCAAATTGCTTTCCTCGCTGCCACAAGATATCAAGGCCGATAAGTCATCTTGATGTGTTTCGAACCACCCAGTATTCTCGTTGACGTAGTCAATTGGATTGCTCTCGGGATCCTCTTTCGTTTCGGCAAGACTACTGAATGCAGGGCGATCTGCCTCGTCTGGACTATCTGGACTATCGGTGATGATATCAGTTTCGTTAAAGTCCTCCAGTTGAAAATCAAGAGTTTCGTCGTCATCTATGAATTCTATCTCGCTCGGAATTGACTGTGATTGCACTAAACTTCCTGATTCTACCCCAGAAGCTAACGATCTTTCATCCATCACACTTTTCATGGCGTTCCATTCATCTTCCATTTCCATCATTTTTTGCTCTGCAACAGAATGAACAACACTCAAATCGCAGTCTTCATGTTCTTCTGTACCTTGCACATCTGAGGCATCCTCTATCTGGCCACTAGGCGATTCCTCGTCAACTAAGGCCGTGCTCTCACTTCGAGCATCATCCGACCTCGTCTCCTCGTCGTCAATACTCTTTGCATCCGCAAGAGCGTTAATCTTAGCACCCACGAATGTCGCCAGCTCAATTTCTTTCCATTTCATCTCCACTTCTTGTTTCTCTTCTTCAGACACACGGGAACTTGATCGTGCATTGTTGAGATCTTTTAAAGTTTTTATGATGACGGACCTGTTGTCATTTACTACAACCCTAACAGGCCTTGTTTTTACTCCTATTGCATATTTTCCAAATTCAAGAGTCTTTCTCGTCTGCTCTGTATAGAGACCGGATGGAGTGATGCAGCATATCACTGCGATTTTGCACTGACTCTTCAAATCCTTTTGCAATACTTTCGTCAAAGCCGAATCTCTAAAATTGACGAATCCCTTTTTAGAGCGCCCCAGCTCGGCAATGACATGCGAAAGGGCCAAGAGACTGGATAGTGCAATCAAATATGAGATCAAACGCGGTGTAAAGAAAAACTTCGAATTTTCCTTTGACAAAGCTCACCTTTTATTGATGTTACTTCCTTCTTTTTTCTGAGCTTCGTCCTGAATCCTTGTATTTCTAATTACTGTATCTGATCCAGCAAGATCAACAAGATTCAACGTAGACACCTGTATACTTTCGTCCTCATTGCTGTCTATTTCATAGGCGTTTCCACTGTCGCCATCATCCTTCTTTTCGAGAATGATCTTGTACATAGTATGGGACCTTGAAGACCTATCATTCATTCCAGTCTTTTTCATAATTCTATTTTTATCTGCGATGCTGAAGATACCAATCATTTCTTCGTAGTTGAGGACGAATTTCTCAGTCGAATCGACACTACAACCGAGCTTCGAGTCGTATCTCGTCGAAACTTTTCTGTGCTCGTCAGAAGTTACGAGAAGGTCCCTGATGTCCTCATTGTAAACTTCAATGGCTGAAACACGAATTAAAAATGTCGAACTTTGTTGTTTTGCAAGTTCTTCAAACAAAGTGCGAACAGTCATATGTATTACGCCTTCAGTCTGCTCGGCACCGTCCTTTAGTGAACCTTTGCCCTGCATTGTGAAAGTTTTCCCTGACCCAGTTTGTCCATATGCAATGAGGGAGCCACTTATTCCATGCACAAAACTATTCACAATATCTCTCGCGCTCACATCAAATACCTCTCTAGTCGAAGCATGTTCGTCGAACACTCTGTCATAAGTGAAGTGAGTTCTTCCTTCCTTTCTTGGAAGCGACTCTCCCGTATTTGTTGTCTGGGCACAACTCTTGTCGTCCTTCACCTTCCAGCTTCTCGAAGAAGCGATACTCTGCCTAGAAAATTTTCCTGCTTTAACTGGTTTTCCAATTTCATACTGATTCAAGCCTCTCATTCGGACGACCACTGTTTGTAGCAACGATTTGGATCAGATGTCATATCTACCAAGACAAAATACACAGATAAAAAGGCTTTCAATTATTCTTCTTACCCTTGACTGGCTCCACTTTGGGAGACTTCTTGGTTGGCGATCCGCCTCTCTGCTGAGACATCTCGATCGTTTTATGCGATGCTAAGGTCAACCTTTTGGACTGCCTTGGATTTCTAGCTGGGAATGATAAGGTTTTATTGTGATTCACTTTTGACATTTGAACACATTGAACATAGTAGATGAGACCGAGCAGATCCCTGACCGACGAATTGGCGATGTTGGAAAACACGTTTAAAAACAAGACGTTATTTCTTGATTTTTTATGACAAATCACAAAAAATCATGTCAAGACAAGAAGTCATAAGTCATACTGGTACCCCCAATAGGCCTTAAGCAGCCTAGCTCTTCTATGAGGACAGCTTTCACTCTCCTCATCTATCTACTTATTACTTATTACTCATAACATTTTTTAACTATACTCTCTCTATAATATTGTGAATGTTGCAAACATCGTACTGGAAGCATGATACCACGGCCCAGACACTCCTGAGAACAGAATTCAATGTGCAAAAAGTTTTGAAATAAGCGAGTACTATACAATGACATTTTCTATGCAGGCACAGTGACATCGTGACACCTTTTTTTCAGGATTCCTTTTTTGTTGGTGCTAAGCTTCGTCTACAGTAGTATGACACACCAAGCACGTAGATGCTAGTAGACGTTTGAACCATATTGGATGTTTGGTAGATACTAAATACTGTGATACGCAGAAACTGATGTCGGTGAACTAGTATTATGTGTACGAAGTACACCGAGGAAGCTCTATCTTGTGATCGAAAGTGCTATCGGAATAGGTGATAAACTTTGGGACACAACGATGGTAGGGCAAAAATACCTATGTCGGTGAACTAGTATGATGAGATGATAGTGAGAGGGAGGGTTTTCGAAGAGCTCCTAACCTGTGACAGAAAAATAGGAATAGACATCTAAAAAACAATTTACATCACAAGTGACACTGTTACAAAACATATGATTTACAAAGTGTAAACAAATTTTCAAATGCCTCAGCAAACCGTAGGAACATGGGAGGCAAACGGTTTGGGATTCTAGGATCGTCTACATACACAAAGTGTAGATCTGACAGGCCTTTTGACATTATTTCTTGTAGACGAACCTTACTGTATTCCTTTTCCTCTCCTAAATGTGCAAAATGTTTTGAAATAAGTGAGCATAGAGACATCCCGCTCCATTTTTGAATGCCGGAAGGGCGAAAGTGGTACACACGATTGCAGGATCTGCAAGTCATTCTACAATACAATCCTACAACATTCTACGAATAATCCTTTCATAAAAAGTCAGTCCGCCCCAAGCATCATGTCGCAAGCATCATCAAGAGCATGTCGCAAGCGTATGGCTATTTAGCTTCGAAAGTATAGTTGCAAGCATGTTGTTTCTAGCTTACTTTCCCCTATTTTGGGTGAGGAATACATTGGTTTAAAACCCCCACCTAATAAGCACCTGTTTTCTATTTTTCTCTCTTATCATACTATCGCTACTCTACTGTCTTATGATAGTAGTAGTAGAGAGTAGAACCAACAACAAGGTAGAACATCAACCACCAAAACATACCATAGAATTTGAGCATCATGCCTCTTCAACATCAGCTATCAGCAGCTCAAATGTCACCATTACTCACGTCTGAAAAGCAATATTTTCAATTTGTATTCTATATCATCACTTATCAAAAGGCCCCAAAAATATTTAGGCTTATTAAAATTATTTTTAGACGCCAATCTCAAATCGTTGTATAAATATATTCAATATAGGACTCTCAAATGGATTTTCACCCACTGATTTTAATTTCACTAATATGTTTTTTTTTGCAGCGCCACTTCACAACAGAGCAGAAGTAGCATTCAAAGTGAACGTTCTAACAAAAGCAATAAGTCCTTCCATAGTGCTGCTTCACGCCAATCTGTATCATCGCTAACGAGCGCAGGCAAATTGTCAACATATCTCACTTCCATTGGCGAAGGGACACCAACACTTGTCGCTGTCAAATCACGCGATGAACTACCAGAAGGCACAAGAGTTCGCACGGCGAGTGCTTCTTTAATGATGACAACATTGTCATCAACGTCCATGTCGAGAAGAGAACATAATGAGCTGAAAATGCATTGTGAAAACAATAAAATAACGCTATATACGATCAAGGTGCTATCGAAAGCTGCAATAATTCAAACGAGGAAGCATTGCCATTACAAGAAGAAGTTTGGTCACACGAGAAAGAATCTCTTCGATGGAAATCTCAAATTATCGCAGTTAGAGGTAAAGAAGGTGTTGAAAGTAACGGTTGTTTAGCAGTTAAACCGAAGAACATCAAAATGACATATGCCAAAATGGTAAGAGTAACCACAGCCGAAGAAGCACAGAGTTGCCTCATTGGAAACGGCGGAGACCCCATCGCCAGTCTAATTCATGTAGACATTAAAAAGAAATAATCCCGTTATTGATTAGTCTGTTTACAGTCTACATTCTTTAGACCAGATCTATCCTCACTCAACATCCAAAGGATATCCAACGTCTCAATGACACTGGATAAGAGTACGAAAGAGGTTTGATTTCCATCATCATTTCTTTTCAAATTGAAGATTTAAACAACATACCACCAACTCCATCACACGTCCTGACTTCATGGAAATACCTGAAATCATTGCCAAACTTGCCAAACTACAAATTGAGCAGAACTACCTCATCCGAGAACTGTCAAATAAAACTAGAATCGCAGAGGACAAGAAACTTGTAGACACTGAGGACAAGAAACCTGCACCCAAAGAAGTGAACAACAAGATCCTCGTAGGAGATCACGTTGAGCTACTAACAGGCGGCATCTTGTGTAATAAAGGCGACAGAGGCCTAGTGACAAAGGTTACTGAATCAACAGTGCACTTCACCGTACTACGAAACAAACACAATACACATAAGAAGTATAAGAACGTTCGTAAGATACAACAAGCATGAGCACCGGAACAACACCACCCACAGCACCGCCAGCAGCAGGTAGGCGACAAACCAATGATAGGAATCATCAGAATAACAGGCCGTTATCTCAATTCGTTCCAAAGATCCCTGGAATTGAAACCCTTGGCACCAGCACTGAGCAAAGGAGACACGACTTTGCAAAATTCCTGAAGTCTATCCATCATCATGCGCTTACTACATTCCATCATTCAAAAGATATTTCAAGCGCAATTCTTGAGTTCAAGGATCCACTTGCTGTCTTAAGATTGAACATGCTTTCACTATCCCAGATCAGAACACAAAACAATCTGAACCCTTCCTCCCCAGTGGCAGACGAAAGCGACTCTGAAGCGTACATCAGAGAAGCAGAAAATCCGGACCGCAGAGACGAAGTAAAATTGTTATACGGTATACAACTCAAGTCGAACGCAGAGCGTGAGAAAGATTTATCCCAAAATCTAACTATGTTATGGGCCACCATCATGGGACAATGTACACCTGCTCTACAAGAAGAAGTACACGGTGAGCCGGATTACATGTCCAAGTCATCCTCTTTTGACAGCGTATGGTTATTGCAATCCTTGCAGAAAATCACTGCCGGAGTGAATAAAACCACAAATAAATATCACTCTGCATTCAAAGCGACCAAAAAGTTCTACAGTACACATCAGAACGCCAACGAAGGTATCGACAAATTTTACAATCGATTTGAGAATACGAAAGATTTAGTGTGCTTATTCAAAGCGAATGTCGTGAACATCTCATCCCTTCTTATCGATGAGCAGCTTATCGATTCAGCAGCAACGGAAGAAACAACCATGCAAAAGTATCTTGCCGTCGCCCTAATCATGAATGCAAACAAAGTTAAATACGAGTCACTATGGAACAAGTTAGAGAATGACCTCCTTGTCGGTACAGATTCGTATCCAAAGACTCTTGGAGATGCTACTCATTTGTTGACAAATTGGAAAGTAATCACAGCTCCAAACAATTGTCAGAACCCTGGCAACAATCAAGATAAAAGACCTGGTGCGCCGAATGTCAATTTTGTTGGCACACCCACTGAATGGGCTGCGTTAGTACCACTACCTGCCAATAAATATTTTTCAGCATTGACTGGCTTTGAT
>Ga0209712_10003200_pt1 | contig 13292 bp, 8 predicted proteins | sample ArcOceMetagenome_FD_187443 | JGI IMG/M metagenome (GOLD analysis project Ga0209712, IMG submission 187443) | Marine eukaryotic phytoplankton communities from Arctic Ocean - Arctic Ocean - Greenland ARC118M Metagenome (SPAdes) (version 2) | ecosystem: Environmental > Aquatic > Marine > Oceanic...
GATTTCTTAGCCATAGACATTAGAAAGTCCCTTCATCATCTAGGGGAAATTACTGGTGAGATTACTACGGATGATCTGCTTGGAAATATTTTTTCTAAGTTTTGTATCGGAAAGTAATAGCGTCAAACTGACTCCAATTAACTTAAACCACGTTACACAATTTACTAATTATTAGTATTTTAATTGAATCATCAACAAAACACACTAAAGTTCTATTTTGTGTTATTTTGCTAATTCGTGTGTTATATTTGTGACCTACTCACAATAAAACACACAATAACACATCATGACTATTACGGTTAGAAAGCGAAAATCTAAAAACGGTCTCTCAAAGTTGTTTTTGGACATATACAATCCAAACTCTCAAAAGAAAAGAACCACCTCTACCTTAGACTTATTCGTATACGACAACCCGAAAGGCAGTCAAAAAAAGAGCAATAACGAATCTCTAGAAGCTGCAGATAGAATAAAAGCCAAAAGAATCCTACAAGTTGCTTATGAAAGTAACGATTTGGGAGTATTGAATAATAGAGAAAGGTCAACTATCAGGTTTATAGATTATTTCCAAGAAAAAACCGATAAAAGATTTGAAAGCTCAGGTAACTACGGGAATTGGGAGAGTGTATGCAAACACCTCAGAAGGTTTTGTCCATCAGACATTCCAATCAATAGAGTCACCCCAAAATTCCTAGAGGATTTTAAATTCTATCTAGAACATGTAGCGAGGTCTAAAAGCAATAAAAAACTTTCGCAAAATTCACTTCATTCATATTTCAATAAGGCTAAAGCATGCCTCAAACTAGCATATAAAGAGGAGCTCATTCACAAGAATCCCGCTGACAATGTACCTGGGTTCAAACAAGGAGAAACCCAAAGAGAATTTTTAACTTTTGAGGAGCTCCAACTAGCTGCAAAAGCGAAATGTGATATACCTCTTCTAAAGTCCGCTTTTTTATTCGGGTGCTTGACAGGAGTTAGATGGTCCGATATCAATAAGATGATCTGGAATGACCTTCAATATTCCGAAACAAACGATTATTGGTTTATTCGTTTTAGACAACAAAAGACTAAAAATGTTGAGACGCTGCCTATATCCATTCAGGCTAAAGAATTATTAGGAGAGAAAGGAGAAAATGAAGATAGGATGTTTAAAGGTTTGAAATATTCAGCCTGGCACAACATGAAATTGCAACAATGGATGATGAGAGCTGGCATTTCAAAAACCATAACGTTTCATTGTTCACGTCATACATACGCAACTCTACAACTCACCAACGGTACTGATATATATACAGTATCAAAATTATTAGGCCATAGAGAACTTAAAACCACTCAGGTTTATGCCAAAATAATAGATCAAAAGAAAGTAGATGCTACCGATGCCATTCCTAAACTTAACTTTTAATTATGATTGAGATTGATTACGATAATTACAAAATAGAGCCATATTATATATGGGATCATGAGTGCGATTTATATCTGAATGATTTAAGATCGGAAGAGCATATTTCTCATTTGAAATACACCTACCAAAATCTTATTGTAGCAATTAGCCTGGGAAATGAAGAGGTATTACTCCAAGGGGATGTGAAACCGTTTGAATCAGGTCAACGTGAATCCTATTACAACACTAAAGTCAAAATATATGACAACATAAGACAGAAAGGTCTAGCAGAAGAATTAAAGCTACCTTACTTTATGTCTGGACCTCACTTTTTTGTTTACTCCCAACCTATTGTCATTAACAGCAATACTCCAAAATTCGATTATTGGTTTGCTCTTAGATTAAGTCACTATAAATATGATCTGAAAAACATAAAGCCGTTCTTAGATGATTCTTTGGAAGAGCACTTCAATGGAGATGTTCAAGAAATGATTGATTTTATTGAAGTTATTCAAATTCAATATCCATTAATTTTGAATGATGATGGATTGAGTAAAATAATAGGCAAATGGATACAACAAAACCAAGACCCTATTGAAAAGCCAATAAATAATGTTCATACTGACCCTACATTTCAAGGCGAATACAGAACTTTTTTATTAAAGAAAGTTCAAAATGATCCTGGACACTTAAGGCCAGAAGGTTCAACACTAATTAGGATCAAAGAACTCTCAGATAGACTCCGAAATGGGTTTATAGACCAAGACACCTCGATTAAAGCGATTAAATCAATTTTCCAGGCAAAACCGATCAATCCAAACGAGAAAATCACCTGGACAAGCACTTTTCATGATTTAAGACTTTTCATACTTGAATTGGTTAAAAAAGAAGCTTGTGTTACGTTTAACAATAGTGATCACTTGCTGGTAGCTTGTGAATGTTTCAATAAAAAGCTTAATCAGTCTGGAATTCCTCAACCAATTCTATTACATCAAATTCAATCAACTTCAGGATCCAATAAGAATTTTGTGAAAATCGAAGAAATTGTCGGCTTAATTCAGGAATTATAAGTACACACTCCATATGGAGTGCAATTCTTTCAATTTTTTTTTACAGTGTAGGTCGAACTTACCGAATGTAGACTCCATATGGACTCCATATGGAGTGATATTCTTTCTTTTTCTCTCTCAATTTCTCTAAACCTTTGTCTCTCGTTAGCACAGCTAGTTGTGCTATTAAACCATGCTAAATTTCAATAAATGGTACAAGACAAAAGGTTAATAGTAACTCTTACCGTAGAAGAGTTTATAGAGCTTAATAAGTCTCTAGATAAAGAAAAGACGGTAGCTCTTGATAAGCCTCCTAAACCAACTCACGAAATCAGAGACAACATCTATCTAGAAGAAGCAGCACTAATCACTGGGTACACCCAAAAGACGATTTACACCAAAGTATCAAGACGTGAAATACCAATCGTTTCAGCTGGACGCCCTTTGACCTTTTCACGTATCCAATTGAATGAATGGATAGCAAAAGGAAGACCCTCGATAGCAGAAATGATAGCTGATGAATACCTAAACAAATAAAACCAAGAAAAATGACTACAACAGAAATACTCATATCTGAGATTCAAAGTAAATTTCAAAAAGAGACTGCTATTAATGGCCACTTTTCATCAGAAATACACGATTTAGGAAACAATAAATTTGGACTTGATATATTCACTTTTGAACATAAAAAGTCCAAAGAAGGATTAGAAAAAATACTCTTAGCATCTGTTTACAAAAAGGGGGTAATTCGTTTGCTAGAGCACATGGGAGTCTGTTACAAAACTGAGCAGGGAGAATCTTTACTGGTTATTAAAGAACATAATATAATCTCTGAAATCACACTAAAAGAAGTTAAAGACCTTATAAATGAATATATCAATCAATTGCCCGCGATTGAAGTAACTCTTGGGTCAGTTAGCACATCTTTTACCTCAGATGCTCAAGTTGAATTGATCTATAGACAAGCCAACCTCGTCCTAAATGAAAGTTTTCTTGAGTTCATTTATCAAGATTTAAGACCTATTATAAAAGACACTACCGGAAGCTCATCTCTGTTTTTTGACAATGGTATAATCAAAGTAAAGCCAGGGGATTCTGTTGAAAAAATGGACTATCGTATTTATCCAGATGGATTGGTTTGGAAAAATAACATCATCGATTTTCAAATTTCTAACAGAGATTCAGACCAATGTCACTATTCTGAATTCATTGAGAACGTTTGCGGAGGAGAACCTGAACGAATTCTTTCATTACGCTCGGCTATAGGATATTTACTTCACGCATTCAACAGACGATCTGGAGGTCAAATGGTGTTATTGTATGATGAATCCATTACTGACACTAACAATCCTCAAGGAGGAACAGGTAAAGGAATAATAGCCAATTCAATTGCTCTTTTGCGCTCAACTGTTAAGATAGATGGCAAAAAACTGAAAGGAGATAATCGATTTGACTACCAAGACGTCACACATGCCACCAATCTACTTTGGATTGATGATGTCGGAAAGCAATTGGATATTGACACCCTCAACTCTGTATCAACTGATGGGTTCAATATTGAGAAAAAATTCAAGGACTCTTTTTACATCAAAGCTGAAGATTCTCCCAAAATTTTGATATGCTCTAACATTATTCTAGATTGTGGTGGAACCACAAGAAAACGAAGACAATTTATTATTGAACTATCTGACTTTTACTCCTCTAAAATCAAAACAGGGGCTGAAGAGCCAATAGTAGATGAACATGGCTGCAGGTTTTTCACCAAAGATTGGGCAAACGATGAATGGAATAGATTTTACTGGTTTATGATAGACTGCCTTCAGTTGTACCTTGATAAAGGTTTAATACCATTTGAATCAATCAATGTAATTGAAAATAGACTGAGACAAACCATAGGAGAAGACTTCCTTTCATGGCTAACTGAGAAGGATTTCAAAATTGACACTAACTATCCTACTCAAGAACTGCTTGAGGAATATAAAAAACTGTTTGAAAACGACAACAGTCAATTCACCCAGAGAAAGTTTAGTAACCACCTTAAACAATACTTCTCACTGAAAAACAAAGAAGTTTCGTTTTCTTCTGAAAGCAAAAACGGAGTCAAAGTCAGCTTTTTCAGAATTAGGAATTAGGAAAAGGCACAAATGGGTGTATCCTATATTCAAAGAATAATATTTCAACCTAGCCCAACCCTTTAGCATGCTGCTAGCCCCTACAATAATAGACTTCAACCATTAGGATAGCCCTCTAGTCATGAGGTTAACCCCAACAGTAAGCTCAGAGTGCAGCCATAGACAACCCTACAATGTGCCATTAGCCCCTAAAACAACTAGACCTTCAATACAATTCACTAATTAAAACACACCCTAGCTTAAGGCCTTAGGCTTAGCCATAGCAGCCCCTTGACTATTGGTCTAACTTAAGGCATTTGCAAAGCTTAACCCTTAAAAAAACAGGTCTAAGGGGTATAAGGTTAAACAATTGACAAGCTACAAGCTAATCAAAAGCAAACCCTACAAAGTAGGCTACACAATAGGGTCATAAAAACAGTCTAATCCTCAATGCAGCCCTAAAGGCATAAGGTTAACTGCAAGCCCTAAACCATAAGCTCGTTCTATTAATCATAGATACACCCAAATAATGAAATTCTTAATTCCATAATTACCAGACTATGAAATATCCCTTTCGATTAGACCCCTCAAGTAAGAAATTCAAGTGCCCAGGTTGTGGCAAAAGAAGGTTTGTAAGGTATATAGATGCTAAAAACCAATATCAACCAGAAACCAAAGGCAGATGTGATAGACCCTCATGTGGGTATTTTGTGCAGCCAGATAAATTAAGTGATGACGATTGGAAAAAAAATCAGACACCCTTTATACCACCTAAACCAAAGCCTGTTTCCTATATAAATAAAGATGCTGTTCTATTATCTATGAAATGCTATTTAAATAATGGGCTATATAGGTATTTGGCAAAAAGGTATACCACACAAGAAGTTCAAGGGGTATTTAGGCTATATAACGTGGGTACCGCCAAAAAATGGGATGGATCTACTGTTTTTTGGCAAAATGACTATGATGGTAAATTTCGGTCGGGTAAAATCATTAAATATTCGGAACAAACGGGTAAAAGAGTCAAAGACCCTAAGGCCTTAATCACATGGGCCCATAAGCTTCTTAGGCTAAATGATTTCAATTTAAAACAGGTTGTATTTGGTGAACATTTACTTAGGGGTGTTTCTGATGATTCGATAATATGCCTAGTTGAGTCAGAGAAAACTGCCCTAATATGTGCATTGGAATGTCCGGAATTCATTTGGCTAGCCACAGGAAGCTCAAATATGTTCAAAGCTGATAGTTTAACCAAACTGAAAGGCAAAAAAGTAATCGCCTTTCCAGATACTGATCTTCATAATTCATGGAAAACCAAAGCTCTTGAAATAGCTAAAAAACTCAATCTCGAAATTACGGTTTCTGATTTATTGCTAAACCAAAAAATAGACTCAGATTACAGTGAAGGGTTTGATTTGGCTGATTTAATAGTTAATAAAGAAAAAAGCGCATGAAACAGTTTACCAATTTGTGCTTCGGTAATTCGAATTTCTCTAAGCACTCAGGTGATACACACTCTTTCCTCCTACATAATAGTTTGAGTAGATGTGCTGATATACATTTACTGATTTAAGCGCTACTTTCTCATCTAAGTATGACTCTAGGGGGTCAATACAAAAGGACATCACAGATAATTCAAAATACTATTAGAATAACAAAACTAATAAAAACTCTTTCATCAAGATGGTAAGTAACTTTAGTCAACTTGTTTAATGACTCTTGATTGAAATATACACTTATAGATTTGAGCTAAAGACGTCCAAAACATCATCTATTTCTTCAAATTGTGTGTAAGGTATTCTTAAAAGAATTATTTCTTCATAAACTTCTGCGAAAGAACAGCTCCTGTATTCAAATCGATTTCTATATAATACAATCCCGAAGGTAATTTAGAAACATCTATTTTATTCGAACTAAGAATTTCCCTTTTCTGTATAAATTGGCCAGTTAGATTAATAATCTTATAATTTATTTCACCCAAATCATTAGTAATATCAATTGTCAAAAAGTCAACAACTGGATTAGGATAAATTAGAATCTCGGATTTATCAGATAAATCATCAACAGAAGTAGGGATAATTGCAACGTTTTTGCACGATTCACTTGAGACACACCCATTTGAATTAGTTTCAATTACACATACAGAACCTAACCCCTCGACAGCCCATATTAATTCTATCTCTGAAGAACCTTGACCAGAATCTATAGCCCCACCCTCTGCTGTCCAATCATACAGACTTCCTTCCGTAAATTGATAGTTATAAGTTGCATAATTAAATAAAACTCCAGAAGCCTCCCCTTCGATATCATAACTTTCTAAATAGCTACAACTTCCATCGTCAAAATTGGCATCAACATTAAAATTACATGCTTCAATATCAGTACATCCACTTATCATTATTTCAGTTCCGAAACATGAACAATCTTCTAAAACAACATCATTCTCTGTATTGGCATTTTCATCATCACATGAAGCTCCAGTCACAAACGCGCAGCTACCGTCTTCTACTTGAGCGTTAGGATTGTAATTGCAAAAAGCTGAGTTTGTGCAGCCTTGTATTAAAAATTCTCCTGAGCAAGAACAATCAAGCTGATATTCATCATTAAAAGTATTCGAATTCAAATCATCACATGAAGCTCCAATAAAAAAACAAGATCCATCATCTACTGATGCCTCATTATCAAAATTACATGCAGAGCTATCCATACATCCAGATTCGGTTAAAGTTTCACAATCACAAAGATGAAAACCTAGTTGGGTAAAAGTATTCGCAGGTAACGAATCGTATTCATTAAGAATATCAAAAGAGATTGGATTGGATATATATCCTTGCAAAATATTCGATTTTCTTACTAAAGTGTGATCCTTAGAAACATAAGCCTGTTCGCCCCCACTATCTATATAACCACCCCAGCCATCGGGATTTAAAGAGTCTCCAATTTTACCGAAAACATCTACTAAAGTTTGTCCATTATCCTTTGTTAAAGCTAAGGCATCATTCCCGTTAAAATACATCACTGCTTGACCATCATTATATGATGGGTTTACAAAAGTATCTGCCTGTAATTGTAACTCTTCCCAAACCTGTGCTTCAAAACTTACCCCGTCTGGATCTCTTTTATCAATAACGATGACATAGACATCAAAAGGATCTATGACTACCTCTGACAAATCTATTGGATTCCCTGGAGTAGTAGACCCATTTTGGAAACGAATTACACCATACCCGGCCAAGTTCATAGTTTCTGAAGTAGGGTTATAGATTTCAATGGCTTTGTTATTAGACCAACCTTCAACAACTTCAGATATCATTAAATCCGTGCACTCTTGAGAGGCCAGATTAAAGGAAGAAATACAACCAAAAGCGAGAATAAGTAAGGTATGTTGACAGTTTTTCATTTTTAGTAAAGTTTGACGTAAAAATAACAAACTATATTATACCCAAATGACTTCATCCAATTCAATAGGGGTGAATTGGCTAAATGGAAGCATGAGAGTTTTGAAGAGACTGTTTTAAGGAAAGCTTGAGCAATAAATGCTAAGAGAGAACATGCGAATTTTGAGAATCAATTCTCTAAATTCTCCTATTCTCAGCTCTCATTTATTGAAATTACCCCACACTGGCATTCGCATTAACCAAATCAATGATTTTTACGATTTGAATGACGTCTGAGTCCTTTTCAAAGACTCCGCTAATTCCTTGGTCGTGTTGGTCGGTGAAAGGGGGTTCATAGAGAAGAGACTTGTCAATGGTTCCATTCTTTGTTAAGAATGAAATGATCGTGTTTACGAAAGTCATTTGATCTGCTCTCAGGTTACCTACTTGAAGGAATTCTGAGAAGGCTGAATTGGCAGCTACTTGGTCTAATCCTACTATGTTCCTGATGAACTTCCCTAAAGGTTTTTCTCCGTATTGCTTTAAATAGTCTTCTTTGGTGCCAGCAACGCTTTCAGTGAACAACATTTTCTCTAATTGATCTACTTCTGAAGGGGTTATAGAAATATTGCTACGCAACTTATGAATTACCAAGTGATCTTTGTTCTTTCTGATGTAGCTTTCTACTCTGTCCTTATAAGATTTAAGGTTAGTATAGCTAGCTACTGGCTCACGAATAACTATATTTTCTTTGTCTAACTCATCCTCAAAATGAGTATAAACTGGCTCTTGTTTTTCTGTTTCTAAGTATTTGATGAGCTCTCTTAAGGACACCCTTAAATGCTCTAGCTTTTTCACATTTATGGTTTCCCAATAATGCTCTGTCTGCACCTCTTTAATAAGCTGAATATGCATGGAAACCTGAGGTATGTTGTCCTTTTTTTGCAGGGCAACAGCTGTGCGGTAAATCTTACCCATGTATTTTTCTGCATCGGGTGATCCAGTAAGCAAGAGAATCTGGTATACTAGTACCAGCATATCAAATCTTCTGGCTAACTCGTCATCTCCTTTTACTGGAGGTAGAAGGTGAGACAGGTGGGTGTTTATTTCTTGAATATCACTCTTGCTTAGGTTAAGCCATTTGGCCTTGTTACTGTATTCTTTTATGTGCCTGAGTTCTTTTCTTACTACAAAGCGATTTTCGTCTAATGACTGGATTGATTTGTGCAGTTCAGTCAAATATCTATCTCTAATTTCAACTTCCTCAGGAGTTTTTTCTGATAAATGAGTAACGAGCTGAGATACTTGAAGCTTGGCCTCAAATATCTGTTGGATTAGAGATTTACCAGATGAAGTGACAGCTCCTTCAGGGTTTTCATCAAAGAATTCAAAGTTCTGACAATAATCGAAAATAAAGAACTCTTTTTTGTCTTCTCCTGGGGCAAACAAATCAGGGCGAAGTCTAGTGCCTCTTCCTATCATTTGCCAAAATTTAGAAAGACTCCTCACCATTTTGAAGAATACCAAATTAACCACCCTAGGCGCGTCCACCCCTGTATCCATCATGTCTACTGAAATGGCTATTTGTGGTTCTACCTCTTCTTGGTCGTAACAAAACTTTTCCAATAAGTCTTGGGCTTTGGTTTCGTAATTATCTATGACCTTTATGAAGTGGGATCCAAACTCTGGGAAATTCTTATTAAACCGTTCCTCAATGAAGATGGCATGGCTGTGGTTTTTGGCAAAAATGATGGTCTTACCAATCTTGTCTCCAGCTTCTACTTTTATTCCATCTTCCATAAGGTTCCCTAATACTTTATCTACTGTATCGGTATTAAACAGCCATTTATTAAGGGCTGTACTGCTTATGGCTTCAGGCGCAGACTCTTGGCTAGGGTCTCCAAACTTCTCTTCGTATTCTGCTTTTTCTTCTGGTGTAAGCTCTGCATACTTAATGCCTTCCCGTTGAAACTTTAGGGGCACGCTCATGGCCTTAGGGGGTACAAGGAACCCTTGGCTTACAGCATCGTTAAGCTCATAGGCATAAGTAGGGTTGTTATCCTCTATATCGAATAAGCCATAAGTGTTATGGTCTATGTCTGTTTTAGGGGTAGCAGTTAACCCTAGTAGCCTAGCATCGAAATACTCGAAAATGGCCCTATACTTTTGATAGACCGACCTATGGGCCTCATCTATAATAATTAAATCAAAGTGGCCTACCCCATAAAATCGTTTATCCCCAGCCTTAACCTTATCTATCTTATTCATAATAGTAGGGTAGGTAGAGAAAACAAGACGGGTGTTGCTGTCTTCTTTTTCTTTGGTAAGGTCTATGGCAGAAAGTTCAGGAAGGTGCTCCTTGAAGGCGTTCTTAGCCTGAGTAACCAAGGAGTTTCTATCTGCTAGAAACAGCACCCTTTTAGCCCAGTTACACTTGGTAAACATGTCTGTAAGGGCTGCGGCAGTCCTCGTTTTACCGCTACCTGTAGCCATTACCAAAAGGTTAGCCCTAGCAGCACCCTTAAGTAGCCCATCCTTACCCATAACTACTGAATTCTCGGCTACCCTTTTAATGGCTTCTAACTGGTAGTTCCTACCCGCTATGTCTGTGTTTACCTTAAAGGCCCTTAGGTCTTTTCTAGAAGCCCTACGGTCTATTAATAGTTGGAGTTCATCTTGGGTATAGAACCCATGTATAGGCCTATCCACAGAGAAGGTGTCGTTCCATATAAAGGTGTCGAACCCATTGGTGTAGAATATAACAGGCCTTTGCCCATGGGTCTTTTCCACGCAGTCTGCATAAAGGGTAGCTTGATGCCTACCCTTTCTAGCATCTGCCATGGTTCGTTTAGCCTCTACTACGGCTAGGGGTAGGCCATTTTTACCCCACAACACATAATCGACATACCCTACCCCTGAAGGGTTAGTGGTTATAGGCATGCCCTTAACCTCATACTCTAGGTCCCTACCTTCTTGTAGGTTATCCCATCCTGCATCTTTAAGTAAAACATCTATATATAACCTCCTAGTTTCTGCCTCAGTAATAAGGATAGGAATTGTTTTTTCTATAGGTGCCTCCTTTTCTCTTTTAATCCTTCGTTGAGCTACTTCCTTTTGTTGATGTTCTAGTTGTTTTTGAAGTAGTTCAATTTGAGCAGCTTGTTCTTCTAATTTAATGCGCTCTACTTTCTCTTTTTCTCTTCTATTGTCTAATTGTTTTTCTAAGATTTGAAGAGTTTTCAGTGTCTCTTTCTGCTCATTCCCATCTGGAATGAGAGCCATGTTAAATGGAGGGATTACCAAATCTTCTTCACTATAGTAAACCCCTACAAAACTTAAGAACCTAAACAGATTTTTAATACATGCTATGGATTCATTTTGAGAAACAGATTTACCATGGGCGCCATTATTACCAGCAAGCCTAATCAGGTTAATCTCCCTGAACATAGATGGTTTAACAATGTCTCTAAAACACTGCTCGTGAATTAAGCTGGCCAATTTAGTATCATAAGGCCATTCTAGTTCCTGATCATTATTATACAGCCAATTCATAGCCTTTTCTAAGGCACTTCTGCTGATCATAGCACTAGCCTTAGGAGAAGTAAGCGTAAGTTTTTCAGCTTCGCTTGCTTCTTTGAATATGGCAGGCCACTCGGTATGTAGGAATTTAAAGTTAGACACTATAGTTTCTATAATTAACTGTTTTTAAGCTGTTCAAATATAACACTTGGCCATTCATCTCTAATATCATCTCTTTTTCTGGGCCAAGGGTGGTAGAATTGAAAGTCTTTAGTTTTCCATCCTACTATTTGCCTTCCTGTGGGAACTAAAACATTATTGAATATTGAAGCTTTAATCTTGGACAGCTTTTCTGACACCCCCCAACCTATCAAAATTGGAGCATTATCCGCAGCAAGTTTAAAAATGGACTCGAGCTCGGTTCTACGGTCTTCATGAAAAACAGACTCTTTTAAATGTTCCCGCTTATTTTTTGATCCGGTGTAATGTTCTATGATTTCTGGGGAGTTTACATTGCATTTATCAAACAAATTAAGGACCACTGCCTTTTTCCAATTTTTTAATTCCATCAGTTTGACTATTTGATGCTGAGTATCATCAGGCTTGCAGCTCACACCATGATATAGAGACGGAGAATCTCCCCAATTAGATGAGTCATTAGATAACGGTTTACTTCCTCCAGGATTTATCATTATTACAATCAATTCAAACGGTGAATCCTTAGGAGTATCTTCTACAGAGACCTCTAAAATATTTCGGAATTTTGAGTCTTCTTTTTTGTAATAATGCCCCTTAAACTCAACCTTGACTGTCATTTCTTGGAGTCTGAAATACTCTCCTATTTCAGTAATCAGTTTAGACAATAAAAGAGACGGTGTGCCATATCTTGCAGGAAAATCACCAGCTAGATTAAGTTTCTTATCATACGTACCTTTCAATACCTCTTCTTTAGAAAGCTCACTGTGTTTCTTTTCAAACATGGTATAAAGACCAATGCTTTCATATTTCCCTTTGCCAATTTTGAATTTTTCTTTGGCACCACCTTCATTTTGGAAATATTTAACTGCATAATATTCATCACCCAAATAAGAGAAATTCACAAAAACCCTTCCCCATATTTTACCCATCAATTCTGTAATACCAGCAGAAAAGAACACGATAGTTTTGTCTTCTGTCTTTAACTTCTCTCGAAGTTTATCATCATTTATAACCTGTTTATCAAACACCTCCTTCAACTCATTCTCGAATTTTCTCTCCTTTTGAGCAGACGGCACCTGAATGGCTTCGATTTCAATTTCAGTATTTTTAGAGTTACTTGAAACAGATGTTAGTTCATGATCAAATTCATCAAAAACCTCTTTACCTAAAATATCGAAAGAGTATCTCTTGAGAAAAGAGTGAATACCGCGCAAATACTCAACGAGTTTATTTTTTTTATAGTTGAGCTTATGAACCCCGTCATTTCCTATACCTCTCATTTCATGGAGGCTTGCAATAATATTATTATCATCTATCATATCTGTAAACCCTTCACAATCAATTAAGTCTTTCAGACTTGGGTGTCTGTGTTTTGAGTGTTCTATAGGAACTTTTCGGATATTCAAATGACTAACATCACTATAATAATGCTTGACAGCATTTTCTAGAACTAGTCGTATTTTACCTGCGCAAGATCCATGATCAGTAGACAAATATTCTTCAGCTCGTAAAAGTTCATCATGAAATACATGCCCTTCTAAAAAATTAAAATTAGATTCCATGTTTTATGAGTTTAAATAGGTCGTTAGGTCAGCCACTTTGAAAATATTTATTTCATCGAATGGTCCAACGTCTGGTTTAGAAGCTATAGACT
>Ga0209712_10003202_pt1 | contig 13291 bp, 7 predicted proteins | sample ArcOceMetagenome_FD_187443 | JGI IMG/M metagenome (GOLD analysis project Ga0209712, IMG submission 187443) | Marine eukaryotic phytoplankton communities from Arctic Ocean - Arctic Ocean - Greenland ARC118M Metagenome (SPAdes) (version 2) | ecosystem: Environmental > Aquatic > Marine > Oceanic...
ACATTGCAATGATCATTCTTGGCTTTGAAAGCCATGAGATCATTAAAGCGATCGTCAAACGTCCCCACAGCCCACTTGAAACCTGCATCGTTCAAGCACTGAATCTGCTCATCAGATAGTTTCTTTATCTTATACGACCTTCTCAGTTCACTACACCATTTCCCAAGAGAAACATTCTCACCACGTTTAGAAACATTGCAATGACCATTCTTGGCTTTGAAAGCCATGAGATCATTGAAGTGATCGTCAAACGTCCCCACAGCCCACTTGAAACCTGCATCACTCAAGCGTTGAATCTGTTCATCAGATAGTTTCTTTATCTTATACGACCTTCTCAGTTCACTACACCATTTCCCAAGAAAAGCATCGTCACCAAGAGTAGAAACATTACAATGACCATTCTTGGCTTTGAAAGCCATGAGATCATTGAAGTGATCGTCAAAACCTGAATTTAGTGACCACTTGAAACCTGCATCACTCAAGCGCTGAATCTGTTCATCAGATAGTTTCATTTTTGGCTTCTGATTGTTTTGGATTTTCTTATATGAATTTCTCAATTTACATCACCAATTCCCCTGAGAAGCATTCTCGCCACGTTGAGAAACATTACAATGACCATACTTGGCTTTGAAAATCATGAGTTCATTGAAGTGCCCATAAAAAACAGCAGTACCAGCATATATCTGAAGAGTTCCGTCAAGCGTGTAATAACCATGATAGATTGCATCCTCAAATTCAATATCGGCACCATGTTTTTGAGGATGTATTTGGGGCAATGCCCTGAAGAACAGCAAGAATGTACACTGGAATGCAGACATTTCCAAATTTTGTATTCATTATCAACCAGTATCTTTGATACGGTGAGGGCAATCTGCCTTTCCAGTTATGGGTAACATGTTGAAAGGAATCTTCAGGGTTACACCAGTTGAAAAACATGTTTCCAGTTTTGTTGTCAAAATATAACAATTCAAGCACCAAATGTCTTGTAGTGGCTTTTGAGAACAATTCACGCTGTTTTCTTTCCATAGCAGCTTCCTCTCCAACAATACACCGCTTCATAGAATCGATCTCAGTAAAGTGATCAGCAATACTTTGATCAACCAATAGATGAACATCACAGATCTGATACTGGTCTGGGTAAGCAATGATAATTGCTTTCAATATGTCAATACACCCACAATAAGCTCAGCACAATTTTTGAACCTCTTGATGACATCTTCTAGCCATTGTGTATCCAGTCTTGTATTTCCTTTAGATGTGCCAAGATATGCTGAAGATTTGACTGAAATGGGATGAGATTTGCAGTCATCAGAAGGGACCCTCGTCAAAATTATGAGAGGAACCATTTCCTTTTCCTGAACATAATTATCTGGACCATAAGAAAATATGCAAGAGATGGCAGTACTTTCAGCCATTGCAACAATAACGTCCTCATATTCCAGTTGACACTTTTCTCTTGTTGATTGGTAAGTGTTATACGCATCAATGCCATATGTGCTTTCAATAGAGCATTCATTGACGTACTTTGGACGAACAATACATGTATTTGCCGGAATTGGTTGCATTGGTGGCATTGCTGCTGGTGGTGGTGGTGAGGTGGGTGATTGTTTTTCATTTTAAGTGTCCATATATATATCTGATGAGCGCCATTTTCTTGAAGTCAATGAAGATGGGGATAAAAGAGATTCCGATGATAATGATGACAGTATCGGAATTGCTGGAACACCAGTAGAAATACAGTTTGAATCATTTGATTCTAAGCATGTAGAAACATTTGGAGAAATGTTCATCTGTGCGGATTGCTTATGTGTTGAATTCGCCTATGAGATTGATCATACGGTAGAGGGTTAGAATGCCACATGATGGTAGACAGTCGTATTGAAGGACTCAAATCATTTGAAGAAGCATTGGTGTGATTGTTGAGAATAATAAGAAACCAATCCACTCTTCTTATCTCTACAGGCAGATGAAATAAAACTCACCATTGAATCAATTCTTCTGATAATGTTAGAATGTATAATGCTGGTTTGGATATGATACAGCAGTGTAGCAACAGTGAGTGGGAAATAATAGTAACGCCTTGTTCACCTGGTCATTTTCTGTTGATAAAGATGAATGAGTAAAATGCTCAGGAGCGCGCCAGTTTTGGATAGTGTGAATAGTGTGTACAAGAAGTACAAGATTGGTCTGACACATTACACAGTGAGAAAGGAGAAAAATAAGACGAAACTACGTGTAGCTTTAAAAATGAAAAAAGTACCCCCTGGATCTTGTATGGATTTCAATTTTTTAACGGGAAAAGAGTAAAGAAGAAGGGAGAAGTTTGAAAGTGCGAGTAAAATAATGACTATAAAATGACACCCTTTATACAAGAGTGAGTCGGTTTTCTGTACCAGTCATTACAAAAAGAAGAAAATTCCGTCCATAGGTACCGCCGGTACATGTACTGGCGGCTTGAACATATTCGCATCGCCAGAGTATGGACCGGCACCGTACATGGCTGTGAGACCACACATGCACGAACCAGTGGCATCTTTGCCAGAAGCTGTTTCATATACGAAAGAGGTTATTGAAGCATTATTTGAATCGATATGATTGGTGAGAATCTGCAGGTAACTAGTGGTTTTAATAAATCTTTGATTATTAACTTTTTTTACTCCATGCAAGCTCCATGTCGACAATGTGTTTTCCAATTGTATTGATTATTTGGCGTAAGCTGACGGTGCGATACTCTGTCGTCGTGTAAAGGGGGATCGCTAGTTCCTTGAAGAGTTCGTAGGGAGGATCAATTAAGTCTTGGGGCGTCTGGTCGAAAAAGGTTTCAAAAGGACATCCACCCTTGGCATTATCTTGTTCGTGGACAAGGACAATAGGGATCTTCATGGCCTTGGTAGATTGTAGTATATTTTTCAAATTATTTTCGTCCTCAAGAAACAAATCGCGGTTGAGGTAAAGAACTAGGACACTCCTCTCGCCATTTGAAGGGTTGTACGATGAAAGATCGTATGTTGGAATACGCTTCTTGCGTAATAGTGAGATGTTTGAAGTGGTCCAACCTTTACCGCATTCGTATGAAAGATCGCCTTCCAGTTTTTCGTCATGTGACAAATTGCTATATGATAAATCTTCATCAAGTGCTTTCTCGTTTAATAGTCTGTTGATCGTCAAAGCCTCAAAGTCTAATCCATAGCTGGATACTTCGATCGCTGAACCGTCATGTGATACTTGTACATTATCATCAGATCTTCCAACTTTCGATAGGAGTGGATCAAATATTTCTTTACTTTTCGCATCATTTGACACAGAGTTTGGTTGAACGCCCCACATTTCTCCTGATTGGGCAGTTATATCCGATCCTGTTCCGTGTGCCGCATCATATTCTTGATTTTTTTTCAATGTTAAGGGGGCTCGTGCCTTGCGAACGAAATGTATGTTGACCTTGTCAGTTGGAAGCATGGCATGGATTTCCTCTGCGATACCCAGTGCTCCATTATTGGATATGCACACTAATAGATTCATTGATGGTAATGAAATTGGACCGTTTAGTTCACCAGGCACCATGATCCCCTCATCCAGAATTTGTTTCCGTGTATTTTGGTAATAGGGAAGATAACTTAGCAGACGGCTGTAAATCCTATTCATTGTAGCTGCACAAAAGGGTCCTTCGCTCAACCAACGTATGGGATCATTTTTGAGAATATGTTCAAGAATAAAAACTGAGCCTGGCTCTTTGTGACAAAATGCATCACATTCGTTCTTCAACTCGTTCAGAACCGAAGCCTCGTCACCTTCGTGTAGAACAATTACCGGCTTTTCCATCTTAACTGCCGTGTAGAGTTCACGTTGACAATTCTTGGAGCGGAAGTATCCTTTGCTGTAATACAAGATAAATATCGCTGACTCGGAAACCGAGTCCTCTAGTTTGCTCACATCGTGCAAGTTGTTGATGTCAAGCCAAATCTTTAAGATAGGGAGTGCCAGATTAAGCTTGTTGACAATTGAAAAAGTCTTGTCCTGGCCAGTGCTCCAAACATGGGACATAAATACGTGATGCGTACAATTTGGGGGCATCTCGAGATTGGGAGGATAGCGTGTCTTCACCAAGCGAATGATGGGAGTTCTGATTTTGACGAATGCCATCACTGCAAGGAAAATTAATGTAATGACCAACATCGCAATGGTCAAAGTCGCCACAAGAGCTGACGCCCTGTAGGAGTTTAGAGAGAGTCCAACAAACGTATCACAATCATCACTCTCGTCACAAAGTTGTAATGTAATTCCCATAGAGAAGCAGCATATCAGTAAAAAGTTGCTTACGAAAGAAAAACAGAGGTCATCGAATCGTTTGAAGGGTCTTTGGATTGAAAGGATCCCCAAATAAAAGCTCGAAACAACAGTTGCTACTGTCAAGCGAAAGGATTTGTTGGAACCTTGCTCGGGATCAATAAACATGATGAAGCCCGTGAGAAAGATTTTGCGCCATGTATCAAGCACATCCCAAAATAACATCGACTCGTCATAATCTTCCCAAAGAAAGCGACAAGCGTCAGCGAGAGCTGAAGGGGTTTTGTTGCGTATTGATTGACTGACTGACATAAGTAGCACAAGGAATAAAAAAGGTGTCAGGGATGGCCACAGAGTGAAGAACAACGTGAAGAGGTTCTTCAGGCTGGAATATTTTTCATCAGTGCTATCACACTGTATGTTAGGATCAGCTATCAGATAGCTCCGGGATTTTACCAACTTTTCATTTGTTTCAAATGCTCGACATTTTCTGGCGTCGAAGCAATGACGAGAGACTGATGGTAGCGCAAAATAGAAAACGGAAATAGTCCAATATATCGAGGCCCTCTTGAGATTGGCAGTTCTGAGATAACTTTCTTCGCTGCCTCGATGCTTGCCAGTACACCCGCTACGGGCAAGGACTTGTGCAGCATATATTCCCACTATGCCCAATGCTATGATTACGTATGGCAAAACAGCGCCAAAAATGAGCTGCTGTTGCATAGATCCTATACATTCTTTAGGAAGTATAATGAATTCGAATATATCCAAATCCAAGCTAAACATTTTCAAGAAGTTGAGTCGTTCTTTCAGTTTCTTGTCGATTCTTACACCATAGACACCGTCAAGGGAATTTGCCACTTGATAAAAAGATACGAAGATCTTGAATTTTGCTCGGAGGCTCAGACTTGATACGGTTGCGGTCACCAATGGTGTACGTTTGATTGCAAAGCGAATTAGAAAAAGAAATACAATCAGCGCTGTGACTATCCCGAGAGCTTGTGGGACGAGCTGGGATGCTGACGGACATTTTGAGCATTTACCCTCTAGTCCGTTGAAATAATATTCTTCATCTACACAGACCTCGCAGAGAGGACCTTTGTGTCCCTTTTTGCAGTAGAAATCGCCGTTATCTATCTGGCGTTGACTCTGTGGCTTTGTTGAATTCGAACCTTCACAGATGTCGTCATGGTTGCAGACGTAAGTTTTAGAGGTTTTTGATGAGTCTCGCCAATGATTCCTTGGAATGCCTAGCGTCCGAAGAGTAGTGTTTGGTTGACAATCGGCATTCGATGGACAATCTAAGCAGAGCGTATCTGGTCTTTGGAAGATTTCGGGAATACTAGCTGAGGTATTATTCAGGTAGAAACCAGAATCACAAAAGGCACAAGTATCTTTACCATCAGCACTGCTCAGGCGATAAGGACAGGGTATGCACTCAGTTAAACCCTTTTTGTCTGCATAAGTTCCTTTTTCACACAAATCACAAGAAATCCGGCCAGTCTCATTGTTATTAGAACCTTTGGGGCAAAGTTCGCACCCCGTTCGACCGGTTTTATTGTTATAAGAACCTTTGGGGCATTCATGACAATATTCACTGCTGTTGCTACCAGTCTCAAAACTGTATGTCCCAACTGGGCATTCGCGACAAGCTTCTTCACTTGATTCTCCAGGCAAATCGTTGTATGTGCCCGGTGGACATTTCTCAAATCCGCCTCCGCAGGTATCACCCTCCTTGCAATAACCACCTATTGGGCAATCGTCGCATTCGCTTTGACCTCGCTCCGCTTGAAATGTGCCCGCTCCGCATTCGAAGCATTCGCTTGCTCCAGTGGTATTCTGAAAGGTTCCTTGAAGACACTTGAAACACTCGTTAATTGCGTTGAGACTTTCGGTTGCATATTCTCCTGGCGGGCATTGCTCGCAGGGATCTTCCTCCCAAGTTGAAGGGTCATACTCGTCGCGACTTATAGCATCAGTGTTAAAGTAAGTGCCATTTGGACATCGCGAACAATTATCTTCACTAAAATTCCGGGTACTAAGAACACACGGTGAATCTGCACATAGTTCACTCCCCCCTGATTGCTGCATGTGGTCACGAAGGCATTCCTTACATGTCGACAGTTCAACACCACTTGAAATGGAAACTCGACCCATGAACTTTGGACAGCGAAAGCACCAGCTCTTGGGGTGCAATCGAGCACCACCGTTTGGACAAGAAGAGAAATATATCAATTGATCATTATGCACTGTATTTCCAACCCCGATATCAAGAAATCCATCTGCATCCAAATCGGCTAAACGAATAACGTCCGTAGACAACCGTCCACCAGGGAGATCCATTACGTTGTCAAATACACCATTTCCTCCATTTAACAATGCTTGGTTAGGTCCATACCAGTTCCCAATGACAATGTCTACTTGTCCGTCACCGTCTAAGTCTCCTAAGGCAACAGAATGTGTATTCGTAGCATCGCCTGGAAGAGCCACCGGATCTGAAAAAGTCCCACCTCCTGCATTGAAATCATTCCAATACACAAAATTTTCCTGAAATTTTTTATTTCCGACCACAAGGTCGAGCCTTGAATCTCCATTCAAATCTGCCAGAGCAAGAGACGTTGTCGCCATGTCGGTGCTATTGATCAAAGTAATAGCTTCCCGAAAGGTCCCATCGCCGTTGTTTATAAGTACCTGATTGTCTTCGAGATGATTACCAATCACCAGATCCAACCATCCATCACCATTTAAATCTCCCAAAACAATTGCTTCTGTTTTCAGCGATCCACCCCCCACGGTCAATGCTGTAAGAAATGTACCATTTCCAATATTCATCAAAATTTGATTACTGTCATTTTCATTTCCGAATACAATGTCTACATGTCCATTGCCGTCTAAATCTCCTAATGCAATTGTATTTGTTTTCTTTTTGTCAGGAAAACTCAGTGGCTCGTAATGAAACTTCCCGTCACCATCGCCGGTGTTCCAAAACACCTGATTACTTTCATTATTATTCCCAATGATCAGATCAACATAACCATCGCCATTTAAATCTGCTGATTCAATAGCTAACGTAACGAACTTATCCCTTTCAGTTATTTTTGCTGGATAATCATGTGTTCCATCTCCCTTATTTAGCGCCACCAGATTACTTCGGGTAGTTTTACCCGTAACGATATCAACCCATCCATCCCCGGTGAAATCAGAAAATACAAGATCCATTGTCGCGCCGGCACTGTCACGTAAGAAAACTGCATTCTGCTCATACGCCCAATTTTGTTCGTTGTTCATAAAGATCAAGTTTTGTTCATTCACTATAAACCCCAAAATGATGTCAGCGTCCCCATCATTATCGAGGTCTGTCACCGCAATAGATCGGCTAAATGAGGCACGCCCAGGCAGTCGTAAAGCTTTTGTAAAGTTCCCATCGCCGTTGTTTATCAACAAATGATTGTATTGACCATTGTTGCCAAGGATAATATCTACTGATCCATCCCCGTTGATGTCTGCAGCTGCAATATCTCTCGCATTTCCCTCAAGATCGATCAATGAATTCTTGTCATTTGAAAATTCGGTTCCACTGTTAGCACGATTGTTGATTAGCACTCGATTTTTTTGATCAACATCATTTCCTTCAATAATATCGATAAATCCGTCACCATTTACATCTGCGAGCGCAATTGAGTAAGTAGTCAAACTCTCTCCTGGAAAATGTACCGCGTCAAGAAATGTGCCATTCTTTCCGTTCATCAAAATCTGGTTGTTCTGGCCACGAGCCACTGCGTTTCCAATTACTATATCCAACCATCCGTCAAGGTTCAAATCTCCCAGCTTAATAGCATGTGTAGCTGTGTTCTCAGTATCGGATAGAGGGACTGGGTCATGAAATGTACCATCTCCTTTATTCAAAAATAATTGATTTCTTCTACCATTATTGCCGAGCACAATGTCTAACCACCCATCATTATTTACGTCACCTACTGCAATAGATTGCGTTTTGGGGTTTTGGCTTCCTTGTGGAAAAAGCATTCCTTCTCTAAAGGTTCCGTCGCCATTGTTCATCAGCAATTCATTATGTGACTGATAATTTCCAACTACGATGTCGAGCCAACCATCATTATCGAAGTCTCCTAATGCCACAGCCACACTTTGAGTGAGCGGCGATGAGAAATTCGTGAGTTCAAGCTCGCTTGGTTCAAGAGATGACTCCTTTCCCATATTCCACAAAATTTGACTAAACTGAGTAACGTCATTAGCAAAGACGATTTCTGCGAATCCATTGCCATCTAAATCTCCTACTGCGATAGCATGTGTGGATGAATTGCCGCCAGGCAGAGCACGTTGGTCTAGCCATAGATCGTTATGAAAAAGTGGTGTTTTAGAATGCGTATTCTTTGTCGCAGGAAGCTCTAGTTCACAACTCTGTGTTTTCTTCGAGCAACTTGGTGGAGTGTAATGGATCTTACCAGCCCAATCTGGTAAAGACTGAATTGTAACCGGTACTGCAACACAACCAACCCGTGTATCAGTGGAGTTGCAGTCCGGTAGAGGTTGAAAAGGGAATTTTCCTTCTTGACGAGTGGGGCGCTGGGGAAAGTAACGACGTTTGTCATCTTTTTTAATCAAGTACAAGCTTTCGGTTGACGTGGGTGAAGAACTGGACCTAACAGTAGTTGGCATAGGGGATATGGTGGGCGATGTAGAAACACTAGGTCTGGTGGTGGTTGGTGCAGCAGATACCGAGGGCGGCGTTGGTGTAACAATGGAGGGGCATCCATCACCAACACTATTCGCTCGGTCATCGTTGGATTGAAACTCACCACCTTCACCAATAGTTTCGTTATCGTAAGAGATCTTGTAGTACCCGTTTCCTGAATCACAGCAAATGCCGTCTCCGCCAAAGTCCCTAATTTCAAAGATGTAACAGCCGCTCCTGTCGACACACAGTGTATCTGTTACGGACTCCGATTGTCCGCTCGTTATTATCATTGCTACACCCTGTTTCAAATAGTTCAAAAAAAACCAATTCGTTTCTTCAGGTTTGTCATCCATTTTAATTTCGATACGAACGAGGGCCTGATTGACACCGCAATTCTCGTCACGAAATCCTGAATTTGCTTTGACATGATCGATGCCTTGAAGAAGGAGTCCTGTCACCAAGAGAACAAGAAGAGAAACTATGTTATTCCTCGGACGAAATTTGTAGTGATGCATGGCTGTACTCTGTACTACGCAAGGAGGATGCTTTCGTGCTGATGAGAGGCAGGGACAGTTACTATTGTGGTATAATAATGTGTACGAGTATGTACTCAACTCGGAGCAAATTAAAAAAATTGAAGACAGGGGACCGTTGTTTTGAACCAAACACACTCTACTGGGATTCAAATTCAATTTTTTTAAATGAGGAGGCTGAATAGAACGACAACGTCATTTTGTATGAATTTGTAAATTAATTTAGTTGAAGATCGGACGTGGTGCTGTCTATTTTGTGTGTATCGTGTGTGGTTGTCGAATTACGTTGTGTTGTGTGTCGGTCGGTCGGTCGTGTGTTTTTGGTAACTGTTGTCGTTAAACGAAAAATCGGCTAACGGCTGCCTGCGTCACCACCCACCCCACCAAGGCTACTGTAGCTAGGTTTGCTCTGGCGGGCGACGGACCAGATCGAATGATATACTCGTAGCGTAGATACTAGTCTTCTGGCTTGAGGCTTGAGTTGTGCATAGTTCTTCTGAGGTTACTATATACACACATAGAGTCCTTTGCATGAAGTATAAGGTATAATGTCAACCTTTGACAGTATCGAACCACAAAATGCTATTATAATCGGGGGCACAATCCTCGTGATAATTGCATCGACTCTGATTTTCTGGAGCTACAACAACAAGCCAAAAGAACCAATTGGTCTTGATGATCTGCTACTCAATGTACAAGACACGTGGAACAGTGGAGAAGAACGAGAAAATCGTGACAAAGATGTAATAGAGAAGAAAGATGAAATTCAACTGAAAAACGTCTTTGAAGTCAAACAACCACCGCCAAATGTGGGAAATCCCCAAGCAAGTTCGAAGGGTGGCACAGAAAAGCCCTTCAAAAGTTCTTATTATTATGCACACAACCAATTGAAGAAGACTGGGGGTTACACTGATGGATTGAAAGCCGAAGACTATGTAATGAATGGACCTAAACTCTTGAGTAAAAAACTATCGGTGGAGACAACATCTAAAGTTACCACAGCTGCTCAAGCTGCCACAAAGACTGGTATTGGAAATTCGATCCCCATCAATCGTTATCTTTGGGATGATGATGGCAACGCCAGTGGGATTGCGAAGATTTATATCGAAACGCTACCTGGGAAAACTCCTATTTCCTTTACAGATGCTAATATTTCGAAGGAAAATGTAATGTCAAAGTTGGTCGGTGTTTCGAACAATGGCCTCATTCTGCAAATTCGAAGGAGAGGACAAGACGAGAAAGATAGTCGGTATCATCTTTATGTAGCTCAAATGTTTGGGGATGTTGAGGAAGTGAAGATAATCGTCAAGGCAAAAAAATTGATTGTGAAATTGATAAAAAAGAAGAGTAAGGAAAACTTGAAAGCTTGGTCGCAACTTCCTTCAAAGGCGATTAAATCTAGCTCAACAGATGGTGTGGATTATGTGAATGAAGACTTATTTCTTGAGCAATCCTAGATACTGTATATGAACAAATACATTCATCCGAGATCACTGATGCTTCTTTGCTTTGCATCACAAGTATCCCGGAGAGGAAATGGTTACAAAAATAAATTGATTGTAAACCGCATATCGCTATTTAAATCAAATGCACATTTTGCATATCAAAAGTGTTGGTGGTAACCACATCTTTCAACATTTGAGAAGCTCATGCATTAAGCTTGTTTGTATGCATGCAAGTGAGTATCATTTGGATTGTATTATTTCATAGAAGCTTGATAGAAGTTATATTTTTAAATTCAAGTCCGTTTAGAGTATCTGATTTAACGGTGTCTGGTCAAAATAAGATGTGTCTAAAGTTGCACGGAATGCATCTATAGTTTCTTCAATTGTATTGCAAATAAACCGAAGGTCGTACCTCTGAATTCAGGTGCCATTTGATGCTCATGTAGTCGTTGATAAGTGAAACCATTTTCTTTCAAGAGTGCGAAGAACTTAGATTTAGTATATTGCATCGTTACGCCGATCAGAGATACCGTACCAGGATGTGAGTATTGTTTCGATGATTTGATTAGAGGTTCATGCAGCCAGTCGCGATAAGCAACATTGGGGAGCTTAATAAAATATTCAAAATTGGTACAAGAAGGACAAAACCCGGATTTTGTCCTTGCACAAGGACAACAAATCTAACGGCTTTTCGGGATGAAGAAGCGACTCGCCATGAATATGCAACACTATTCACGGATGAGGAGCCGAAAGCCGTCCCTATTCCGATCATATATAATCCCCCCGAAGGGATTGATGATCAGCCACCGGACGAAGCAGAAGTCGTGGCTGCGTTGAAGAAGCTGAAATTGGGTAAATCCCCTGGAGCATCGGGTATTCGAGTTGAAGATCTACGTGAGTGGCATCGGTTAGCTCGGGAAGTCGAGGAAGAGGCTGGGGAACCGTTAGAGGAAGACGTGGAGATTTGGGAGAAGGTACTCGAGTTGGTGGACATTGCGTTCACGACGGGAGAAGTACCCCAGGCGTTCTGCCATGGGGTATTAGTACTGATTCCCAAATCGACTCCTGGTGAATACAGGGGTATAGCATTGTTGGAGGTGATCTATAAACTGGTGTCGGCCGTGATAAACAGCCGACTAAGGGATAAGATCTCCTTTCATGATGCTATCCATGGTTTTAGGACGAAACGGGGAACAGGGACGGCCCTAATTGAGGCGAAGTTAAGGATGCAACTCACGATGCGGACGCGTACCCCCTTGTTTATGATCTTTTTAGATCTGAAGAAGGCATATGATACGCTCGATAGAACCCAGGCAATAAGAATATTGGAGGGTTATGGAGTGGGTCCAAGACTGATACAGATCATCAAAAACATTTGGAAGGGAGACACTATGGTGCCGAAACAGGCGGGTTATTTTGGAAAGCCTTTTAGAGCCAAACGGGGAGTTCGGCAGGGCGACATTTTGTCGCCCATGATTTTCAACATCATGATGGATGCGGTAATTCGGTATTGGGAGTCAGAGGAGCAGGAAGAGGACAGAAATGTCCAATTCTATGCTGATGATGGCTTGTTATGCGGGTCAGAGGGGCCAGAGCTTCAATGTGCTTTGGATTTCTTTGCCACGAGTTTCAGATCTCTCGGACTAGAAATGAATGCCAAGAAAACCGAGTATATGGTGATGACCGGTGGGATATCCAATGTGTATATGTCAAACAAGGCTCGTGTTCGCAAGAACACAGGGGTTGGTGATACGTATGATGTACGAGCTGTGCAGAAGGTCACTTGTGGTCTATGTGGCAAGCAGGTGTGTCGTCATTATCTATCAACGCACCAAACCAAAAAGTCTTGTGTAGCTAAACGCGATGAATATACTGCCCCAGAACCAGCCCTCGTGCCAACAGACGATTCAGAAGATGAGTTGGAGACTGTAGTGGCAAGAGAGCCTGTACTTTGTGAAGTGAGTATGCCTAGAGGAGATACCGTACAATGCCCTTCGATCAACTGTCCATACACGTCGAATGATCGCAATAAAATGCGTAATCATTTTGCTCAATGTCACATTGGAGATAAGATTCGAATTCAGGAAGAGGGTCTATTGCCGCAATGCAATAGATGCGGTTTTCAGAGTTCTACGATCCTAACGCCTGTACACCTTACTAGTAAGAAGTGTGCGGAATTATCTTTGCGATGCGCTAATCTGCAACGTCTCAGAAAACAGTTAGAGGCTAAGAATTTTGTGTTCAATGTGGGGGACAAACCGATCAAGAAGGTACGGCAATTCAAGTATTTGGGACGAATAGTGGATGATTCTGATAAGGATGATCCTGCTATT
>Ga0209712_10003205_pt1 | contig 13287 bp, 10 predicted proteins | sample ArcOceMetagenome_FD_187443 | JGI IMG/M metagenome (GOLD analysis project Ga0209712, IMG submission 187443) | Marine eukaryotic phytoplankton communities from Arctic Ocean - Arctic Ocean - Greenland ARC118M Metagenome (SPAdes) (version 2) | ecosystem: Environmental > Aquatic > Marine > Oceanic...
CCCTGGGTTGTGGTATCACGAACATATTATAGGTCACCATGCTTACACCAATGTTGGTATGAAGGATCCAGATATCGCCCACGCTCCCCAACTGAAGCGAGAGCATGAAAGCGTTGCTTGGAAGAGAAGCCATGAGCACCAAGGTACTTTTTTTCGATATGCACTCGTTTGGAGTATCGCAACTAATATTGGTTTGAACTTGTTTAGTGATTTGAAGACAAATTTGAAACTTTCGTACAACAACGTTGTCGGGTACAACAGACTCTCCCGCTCCAGACTAATCTTGCATGGAATCGGAAGGATGGTATACTTGTACGTGATGTTCATGTGGCCACTGTTTTTGTTTCCGTTCAGAAAATCTACAGCGTGGATAGTTATCCCGAATGTCGTGTTCAGTTGCTGTTTCATGGTCAACAGTCAAATCAATCATTTGACTGAAGAATGCTCGAATGCATCAGATACTAACTTCCTCAAGCATCAAGTGATTACAGCACAGAATTTTGGTTGCGACTCTTTGTTCTGCATGCTTTTCAGTGGCGGGCTGAACTATCAGATCGAGCACCATCTTTTCCCTTTTGTAAACCATTGTCACCTTCCTTTTCTAGGTGCGTAGCTTTGCTCCTCGGGGCATTTGAAATTGTTCACATGTTGACATTCTGTCTCCTAACTCTTGTATTCTTAGCACCAAAAGTCAAAGCTCTGTGTAAGAAACATGGCATACCATACAATCAAGCTATGGGTTATAGAGATGCTTTCGAGAAGCATCTACGACACACGCTGGAATTGGCAAAACCACCACCATCCATTCCAAATACAAATGATTAAAGCTTTATTCATATTACAGATTGAAGAGCTTGTGCTAGGATAGTAATTCTTGTACTCAGAGTGCTTGGGTTCTACTCAACGCTATTGGTCATCTTTCATATCTCTCAATCCTGTTGGGACTGCATTGAAATAATTTATCTGCACGTACACGTAGTAAATTAAACAACGCATTCAAATATCGATATAGAATCTAGAGTCAAATGCTACTGATATCAGGCGAACGCATTATTTATCCTGTTGAAAAAGCCTACACGTACGTGTACTCTACAGATTCAGTGCATGGATAGATGATAATTGTTTTTTTTGCTTATGATCCAATTTTGAGTCGAGAAGTGTCACTAGCACTTACGGATACAATAGTGCCTTCCATCTCATTCACAAGTATTTTCGAAATCACTGTAGATGCATGAACCCTGCTACACTAGCTAGCATTGTATCATCAAAGAACCCGCAGAATCTCTTTCCAAGGACACACGGACCCGTCCGTTGGTTGCCATAATCGCCCCCCAGGGTTCCCAACCTTTTGTTCATTCTCTTGTCGTGGTCATCGGCAAGAATTCGAGCAAATCACAAAACCTAGTGCAGATGCAAATCTGTTGATATTAGGCATGTGAATAAATTGAAAATGATATATCTATTATGTTACTATGTTTCTGTCATCTGCATCATACTTTTGGCAGTTGTTGTGTTATGCAATGTATGTTGCCGCCTCCAAGAAAAATTTCGCGACTATACACACCGATGATCTCCTTATCTGGGAAAACTTTCGTCATTGATTGTTTCGCTTGACAATCAAAGACTTTATCACCGAATTGAGGAAGAATAACAGCGTTATTAGAAAGGTAATAATTGACGTAAGAAGCTGCGAGTCGCTCTCCCGTATTTCTGTCGCAAGCTTGTGCATCATTGATATATTTTTTTGCAGAAGCATTTAGGCTATCCGCTTCTATGGCACTATAATACTAAATGAAATGCCAATGAAAACGTAATGAGAAAAGAATTATCGAAGCATGTACAAATTCCTTCACGTCAATGCTATACTTACCAATGGGTCTGGAACATGAATTTTGTGAACTTTGATTTTTCTGCCTTTTGCATCAAGCTGCTCGAGTAACACATCCTCGGCGGCTTTGAATATTTTGTAATTCACATCGTCTACATCGTCTGTCCAGCTAAGTACAACCTCTCCAGGTCTCGCAAATGTTGCAATATTATCGACATGCCCATTGGTATCTTCGTCAAATGCAATGCCGTGGGGTAGCCAAATAACCTTTGAAGCCCCTAGTTTCTCTTTAATGATGGTTTCGATTTGTTTCCTCGAGAGGTGTGGATTTCGGTTCGGATTCAATAGGCACTCTTCTGTGGTGAGGATTGTTCCTTCGCCATCTGTGTGAAAACTGCCGCCTTCTAGTACTAGATCGTCTACTTTCAGGCGAATCATATCCATGGCAGGCGCATAGTTCCGTGACAAGGCGGATATCATGTTTCCAGCAACCTCTCGATCGAGGTCGCATGGCCAATAGCAGCCCTCTTCAGGTCCTCCATAAGCATTGAAGTCCCAATCAAGACCAACGAGCTGCTTCGATTGCTTCGATAATACAAATGTAGGGCCTGTATCTCTACACCATGAGTCGTCAGATTTACAAACATCCACCAATATTCTGCATGCACCATCCTTGCTTTGAGTATTTTCGTCACCTTCCTGCTGAAGCAGAGATCGAAGCTCATCGGCTTCATCTTGTGTGTTACAAAATATGCAAACATTTTCTTTCCCATAATTACAGATTGCTCTAGCGACGTTTCTGAATTCAGCACGAGCAAGATCACACTTTGAATTTTCACTTCGGAAGACACCGGCATTGTGTGGGTAGAGGATCAAGCAAGCCTCGTGAGGCTGCCATTCTGCAGGCATTACAAGCATCATCAATCTGGTTTGATGCTTGTATGATGAATGTGGTGACCACAAAAAAATCTGAAGTAAGGTGTGATGCACCTTTGGATGCACTCAACTGAATTGAGAAATCTTCAGTAAAGAGTAAAGAGTTCCGCAGTATTTCTACAGGAGATAGTAACAACTATACACACTATCAACGAAACTTCATGATTTGATTTGTTTTTGGTTGCGTTTGTTGTTTGAGTCAGTCTTGGTGGTGTTGTTGTTCGATCAAAACAGAAAGAAAAAGGAGGGCGGCGGGGAGGAAAAGAGCATTCTTCCACCATAAATTTATTTAAAAATTCATGTTGCAACGGATACCGTTCTTGTTTTGAATGCTCTCATTTTTCTGAAGGGTACTGTACGTACATTCTTTCCATAACAAATCTATTGTTCAGAAGACAACTTAACTTTGCAATTGAAAATATGTTCAACTCTACAGCATCAAATAGATCATCAAACTCCATAATCAGCGAATTCCAAATGGTGGTACATAAGAGATCCTGAACCGGTCGTCAAACAACTCGTTGCATTCAATGGCATGCCTGAGTACAGCATTGACATTCAAAATTATGTCCCTGTGGTGCAAGAAGAGATCCGCAAGAAAACGCTCGAGATCAAAGAGGAAAACCTTCGAACCAAAAAGAAGGAAGCAGCCTTGAGAGAATTAGAGCATGACCTTGAAGCCTACACGTCCCAGTCAGGCTTAGCTAACGTTCCTTTAAACCCTCAACGGCGTCAAAGGCAATTTCGAAGTTTCTTTACCGTATCAGCAGCCTCTCTCTCTTGTAGAAAAGGATTGAGGTCGAATCAAGAATGTGACTGCTTCAAAGAGTTTGAGGAGCTGTGATCATACTGTTCTTCAGAGGATCTTTGGCCTCTGTACGTACTCCTCGGACCTGAATATTTTGAGCCAGGGGCAATTACACTTGATCCTTACCACCCTCCACAGTCAATATTATCATACCGAGAGTTCCTTTGAAGAGCAGTTGACCATTTGTATGGAAGATGATGTGATTCCAGACGCTTTCGAGAACCCCACAATCTACCACAGTTGTTCCAAACATTATATTCTGAAAACGCGCACCGTTCCTTGTGTGCAATCTATCTTTACATCTTGGGAGACAAGATAGGGAAATTCAGCATTGCAAAGAGTGACGAGCCTGACAAGTGCCCTTGGGGGGAACCACCAGGAACTGAATCCAAATCCAGCCATCAGATCAAGATGTTGAGAGAGGGAAATGACATGGATTACTAATTCTCGAGCCGTGTCAAGAGCTAATCCTTAAGGTGTAAAGTCAGTCCTGCGAGTCGGGATACTCGTAGGTTCTTAGACTGCCGATCATATTTCATTATTTTATATTGTAATATTTAACACTATTTTCGAATTTATGTGTACACGTACAAAGATCTAATTCATTATGATTACACGTATTCAATGTATGAGGAGTTCAAAAGATTCTTACGAAGATTGCCCCCGTCTTCGATGTTTTTCCGGAGTAATTTCCTTTTGTTTTCGGCATGGAAGATTATCTCCTCGTCAAAGCGTGTAACCAAATAGTGCAATGCCTTCCTATTCACACAAAGACTGTCTGCGATAAATGAAAGTAGTGTGAAATAAGGCCCGTGAACCCCTGTGCTGTTCTGAACGGCGCTTCGATTGTAAGCAAGGTATTCGCATAGACCGTGTTCATTAGATAATTTCATCATATTTGGCGCACTGTTTTCGGAACTGATACTTCTGTCCATTTGGCCTGATAGAATGGTATTTCCGGACACATGGTTCTTCCTCTTCCGATGGAAAGAAGACTTATTGGAAAGTACTGATAGTGAAGCTGTGAAGTCATCACTGGTAAATTTAGCCTTGTTCTCAGATTTTGGAATAGAATCCAGATAATTCAAAGTCTTGCCGCCATATGAATCATAAATAGGCAACGATGCACTTTTCCAAACCTTCCCGCCGCTTCGTTCTCTTCTTCGCCTCGGCAATCTTCTTCGTCTACTCGTTTTCGGAAAATGCCGAGACCGTCCGACGTGTACAACAACGCCAGCTGGCCGCCCACGAAACAACTGTCGACCTTGGGACTGCCAGCGACTACACGATCCTCACGAAGACTGGCATCTCCGCTGTGCCACCGTCCTCCATCACAGGCGACATCGCCGTCTTGCCCTTCGCCGCGACAGCAATGACCGGTTTCGGCTTGAGCTTGCCCGCTGGTGGAGCGGCGTCGACGTCCTTGCAGGTCGCGGGAATGGCCTACGCTCCGGACTACGCCGTTCCCACTCCAGGGCTTTTGACTACCACGGTGCTTGACATGACAACAGCATACACCAACGCCACGAATCGCGTCAACAACGACCCCTCGAGGAAAGAATTCGGAGGCGGCGAATTAGCGGCCTCACTTTGTCGCCCGGCGTCTACACCTTCACCACGGGCGTCAACATCAGCACGGACGTCACCTTTCAAGGCGGAGCTGACGACATCTTCATCATTCAGACGACGGGGAACTTGATGTTAGCCACGAACATGAAAGTGATCTTGGACGGCGCACAAGCAAAGAATATCTTCTGGCAGGTCACGGGCAATGTTGTGGTGCACGCTGATGCATACATGAAGGTCATCCTTTTGTGCTGGACTGACGTTGCATTCCAGGCTGGTTCCACCCTAAACGGCCGCATCCTTGCGCACACAGCATGCAACCTCGATAAGGCAACGATCACCTCCGAGGAGCCAGCCATTGTACTCGTAGGTGGAGGTGGAGATGAGCAATTATAGTATATTTTCTATTAAATACCAGGAAGGCAATTGTTATAACCTGCTGACTCTCTAACTTCCTCTCTTGTCCCATCTTTTCGACACTTAGATCCACACTTCAAGACTTACAGCGGCCAGTTCTTCGACTATCATGGCGCATGTGACTTGGTTTTGATAAATAGCAATGAGTTTGCATTTGGATTGGGCATCACAGTCCACGTGAGAACCACCAGGGTCGACAATCAAAATATTGCATACTCGTACATCTCCAGTGTAGCCGTCAAGATTGGCAATGATATTCTTGAAGTGTCCGGCGAGGATGGTGAGCTCTTCGCCAATAAAGTTTCTGCCGTCGAGGTTTCTTCTCTCGCTGGATACCCATTGACCAAGTCTTTAAGGTCTTTCAAGGCTCCCAAGAAACGTCTTGTAGTCTACTCATTGAATCTCCGTGATGGCAATAGCATCGTAATGTAATGTAATTTATTTCAATTAAAATGTAAGGCTATGGACTGATATTTTATATTGCCTTCCGGGTCTGATGATTTGGAAGGTAAAAAGAAAATTTTGTTTTCGGTTATTTGTCCTTTGGTAGCCACGAGTAGAAATTCCTGATATCCTGTCCATGAGTTCTATCTTTTTTGTATTTGTTGAAGTTGTATATCGCTTGTATCACTGTGCACCATGTTCTCATTTTTCCATTTGGTTCGTTCATTCTTTCCAGTTTAGATATTGTGAAGTGGTGTACGTCCTCTTTTTCGAATAGTTCTTGTTTGTCGTACCATTCTGATACTTGCTGTTGTAGATTATTGCGTTCTTTGTACTAGTGTTCTTCTTGCTCTTTCTCTTTGTGTAGATGGTTGTTTCTTATCTGCCATGCATTGAGGCTATAGTACACGACTTGATTTATTACTTTTGCTGCCCACCACTGTCCTGAGAATGCCTTCGATAATGGTGTTTTGTTTTGTTTCTTTCGCTCTGCATTGATCTTGCTATATACTTTTTGTTGGATCTCGCTCCACTTTTTCGTTATTCTTCCTTTGAAAAATTGGTCCCATCCTATTGAGTTCTGTTCTTCTATTGCTGCTTGTACTTCTTCTTCGTACTCTTCTTCATTGAGGTCGGTGATAATGGTGTCGTTTTCTATTTCGTCAAGCCATGCTTTCATTTGCTGATGTAGTACGACTCGGATCACTGGGTGTGTGTGCACGTTTTCCATCCACTTCTGGATTGACTTGAGTTGAGTTCTGTTTTCTTCCTTGTTGGGATTCTGTTGGCATCGCAGGTAGTGTTGGGGTATTTCGCTTTGTCCGCATCCGAATGGGCATTTGTCTATGGTTTCCTCTTCTTCTTTCTCTGTATTTTTGTTAGATTGATGATGTTTCAATTTTTGGGATCTGACGTTTTGCCAATCATGTATGTACTTTGCTACTTTGATTCTCTTGCTCTGGGGATGGCAATAGCATCGAGATCCGCGCAAATACAAATACAGGAATGCTCTACGTGGACATTAACGGACACTTTGATGATAGTGAAGGTCTGGTTGGTTCACCTCAGCAGGAAGGCTTGTTCTCACGTGATGGGACGATGGATCTATCCGGCCACTGGAACACCTACGGCAAAGAATGGCAGGTGAAGAACACCGAACCCAAGCTTTTCAGAGTGAATTGTGCTCCCCAGCATCCTGAAGGCTGCGTCTACGAGTCTAATGAGATGGTAACCAATCTTCGTCGTCGTCTAACGGATGACCATGGCGGCAAGTATCGAGGATGCGACAGAGGGTTGTGCCAAGTCCCATGGCCGACTGAAGGAGTTCTGCGTTTATGACGTTATGGCCAGTGGCGACCTAGACCTCGCTGAGGATTGTTTCTAGAATTAGATTTGTAAAAGATCGACCATTCCGGGTCCAAAAATTACTCGCAAGGCGACCAGAATCAATCAGGAGATGATTAGTGATTGGTGTATTACTATTTTGCAAGTCATTTTATAACAATCGGTTGTTTTATGACACCTTTTCAATCTGAAAACTGTTGTGTGTCCCCACCTTCACCAACACGGAGTTTCTGAAAATAAAAGAGGTTGCGCGCTCCCTTGGTGGCAGGACAGACAAACAGGGTTGGGGGTAGTACTTTGAACTTGTAGTTAGGTTCTGCATTAATAAATTGGGGGTTTTGGTAGGCGCGCCTTATTAATAATAACGCAACACTATTGTAGAAGGTGTTATTCCTATTCTAAATACTAATGGATGTGCCGAAAAACTATCGTACTAGCTCTCGTTACTCTAGAGCTAAAGCGATACCTGAAACAAAAACTGGGCATGCTGAAAGTCTATCTCATTGGCATGGCATGGCATGGCATGGCATGGTGCATTATCAGCCATAGACTTCCTGGTTGGGGGGGTTGAATCTTTAGGTTCTACCCCTCAAACTTCCTCTTTTGCTGCCTTTTATCAAAAATAACACCACAGCACCATACGCATACCACCGCCTCGCCTATCGCATCTACAAGTATGTATTTGTGATACTATGATACAGTAGGACAGGACGGATATCATTTGCACATGAGTATGAAATATGTCAAAACCCAGCGATGGACCACAAGTCGGGAATAAGCTGACACCACTTTCGCATTCCATAATTGCCCTTTCGAAAGCATATCATGAATACATACCCATCATGACAAGTACCTTGCACTCACTCGTCCTTCTGAATGGTGTCGACTGCATCCTAACAAAACAAAAAAAAGGAGAAGTACATGTACTTCCCATATCCAAATGTGATATCCTTGGAGTCGTCGTTTACTGTCACTACAAAGCGAATGGCAGCGTACTTATGATTATTGATGACGGTACAGAGCTGTGTGATTGCATTGGATGGATTGATGCCGAAGAAATGGATCGGTATAAAGTGAGCGATTTGGTGAGGATAAGTGGAGCAATCAAAGTGTTGGCATTACAACAAAAAAGGATAGTGAATGTACATGGGGTTGCTTATGAAGGCTGGACTTGCTCGAGAGAGTTACAGGTACATTCTATTGAGGTAATCTCTGACAAGAATATGGAAGCTGTACATTGGCTTTGTTGTCTGCAGTTTCGCAAGAGGATTGGCATCCAGCTTAAGGAAATGAGCGAGGATGAAAAGTGCAGTATGGATTTCCAGAGGCAGATAATGAATACTCCAGTGCTCAATGGTCTAGAAACTTTCCACTTGCTTCCTGAGGAGGAAAAGAATTACATCATGTCTTCGAGAGGGACAAAGGATTCCTTCGTGCAGTTTGAAGGCGACGGGTGGTTCTTCATGAAATATTATGGAAGGGACTGCAAATGTGACATGAAGTATAAAGAGGCACTGTTATACTGTCACTGTTTAGCGACAAACGAACCTTTGGACCCTGGCTTTATCTTTCGAGATGCTGTCTTGACCAAGTTGCTTGAAATGGAGGCCTTGGTTGGTTGTGAGAAGAATTCGCAGGGCATTCAATCCCATCATTCAAATCTCACATGCTGGAAGGAGAATCAAGAGCTTCAAGGAAAGCTAGAATTCAACTTTGCAACTATTTACAATGATGAAAAGCTACAAAACATTGCGAAAAACGTCGTAGCCAAAACAACACATCCGACCCTCAACCAGCGAAGATTGTTTACCCTTACATTCAAACACTTGTGGACTGATGGTTTGCTTTACCTACAGAGTCCAGATGATGATATCTACTTATTTATTAGCAAGGATCGAGTTCTTTTGCCAGCAATTTTATCACTCGAAGTTGAAAATGGAAATTGGGAGTACTGTCGCAAAACGACTGGAAAGCCATCGAACAGTAAACCAAGTTTACCTAAATTCCTTGAACATGGGGGTATATCCTCTGCAAAATTACGAATCGCAAAAAGACTCGTTGCAACACACCGTCAAGAGAGTCGAGGGTAGGCCATGGTTTCGAGATTTTATGCCTGGTGCTCGATGAAACGATGAAGGCGGGCTCTGATCCGTTCCTCGTTTTCACGGATCTTGATGTTCGCACCATACATCAATTTTTTGACGCGCTTAATCTCATCGTCAATGTTTTGCATTTGCATTTTCAGAGGTTCTAGATCACTTTCAGTCTTTTGCCTCGTCGTTACAAAGTCTTCCTCATATCTAGCATATTCTTGTGACCAATGGTCCCGTTCCAGATTCATCCTATCTAACTCTTTTGGAAGATAGTCCAGGACTTTACCGATTGGTGCTGTCGATCTCGCAAGTTTTTGGATAGACCGCGCAATTGCATCAAGATCGTATGGTGTCGCTTTAAACTTTAATGAAGAGGAGTTTGTGTCTCCTCTAAGGTTGCGGTGATGAAGATGGAACCTTACCTGGTGCTTATCGTTGGAAGCGTCCGACTTGTGATTGGAGCGACTTCCATTTTTTGTTGAACAGGTGGTTTACAGGTGAGTAATATCAAATCCTTCTTACTTGATTGTCGCTACAAACAAGATTCTTTTGACTTACCTGCCGCAATCACCATTCAGGGTGTTGGGAGGTTCTCCTTTCTTCCCATCTTCCTCAAGTATATCGGCATCGCTTTCATCTTTATCTCTAAATATAAATGGTTTCTCGCCTTTAGACGGATGGGAAAGTTGTCGCCTATCCTCGCTGTCACTATCCTTTACCTTAGGTGGCCTTCGGCGAGCTGTTCTTGGCCTTACCCTGAGCTCACCATGGTCTTCATCCACTTCACTATCTTCAGCTCCAAAGAAAATTGTCCTAATAGATTCATTCTTCTGTGCCTTTGACTTCTTTTCATCATTCGATAGTAAGTCTCCAGGGGGAGAAGCACGTTTTGGTAGGGCTGCCTCCTCTGCGCTTTGTTGGTATTCCTTAACATTTTGGACTGAAGTTTGAGTTTCGGGATTCATGTCGTCTTTTTGTGAGACTGAGTGACCATGAGGAAACGAAGAATCACCGGAATCGTGATGGGATTTGTATTCCTTGGCTTCTCTGGAAGAAACGCTTGCTTCATCTTTCGTCTCAGGATGCATATCCTCCCTTTGAACGATGCCTTGATGAGAATCACGCTCATCTTTTGACTTCGTTGGCGATTCAGGACGAATGCCTTGATCATTATTGGCCAAAGATTCGGCTCTCGTCTCTTCTTCTTTTAGTTCCTGGAAATCAGGAGGGTCAATGATATCCTTCGTATCACGTAGATCCATTTCCTTATCAACTCTACCTTTGTCCTTTTCCATGGTTGTATTGCTATTGGCTTTTTTGTTAAGGTCTAAGGTAATTTGTTCTTCAGAATCCAATTGCTTAGGTTTTGTAGCCGCTAGCACAAATAGCTGAAAGAAATGGCGTGTCTTGTCTGCCTCGAGACCGGCAACCACTTTGCCTGGGTTCAGATCAATAGCCACTCCAAGCTCATTTTCTACATGGGCGATTAGTTTTTTAAGAAAAGATATCTTTGAATCTTTATCCTTGACCTTGGATGAATCCATTTCGTTTTGACTAAATTTTTACAATAAAAAGTTAGTGAGCGATGAAAACTTGGTAGAAGATTTATTGTAAATTGCTTACGGACCTGTATATCTCCTGTAGATTCATGTTTGTGACCTTGTTGATGGCCATGACAACATCATGAATGAATCGAAACGGTGGCTTGCCCAATAACTTCTCGCTGCACTTGGGTTTCGAAATGTGGCTATCAATGACAGTCTTTGTGAGCGTGATGTCGCTGTTGCACCCTTCAATCAAAGCTTTTAAATCTTTTTTGTTTATCTGGTCGCCGACATCGGTTTTATTCCTCATCTCGACCGGGTCTTTTGCACCATTCTCCTTGGACTCCGATTCAGGTATTTCTCTTTGAAGTTCAGTTGGGTGTGGCATATGATGTCCTCTAGCTCCAAAAGTCCTGATATCGGTAGCCTTTGCATCATCACTATCTGTCTTTCCTTTGGCTTTCCTGTCAGTATCGAGCTTACTGCTGGAGCCATTGATTGTTTGGGGAAGCTTCCCGATCTCGCCACCAGTGATACAATGGGCAATAGCAGCATCATGATCAAACGTGGTGTCGACTGCAATTTTACCAAATAGAGTAAGAAGTATATTGGTGTTCAAGGGTTCAAGACCAGCAACGATTTTAGATGGGCGCACATCGACGAGCGAGCCATGACATATTGATACGAGATGAACAAACTTATTCAAGAAGACAACCTTGGAATCTTTATCTTTAAGTTTCGCCGAATCCAATTCTTCTTTCGTGAAATATCGATTGGGAAAACCTGTGGACTTTTTGGTTGCTGTGATGATATCGTGTACGAATCTGAAACATACAAAATGTATTACAATCGGGTGAGTACAACGGCTGCACAATTATTCCATACAATACGACACAAGGACGTGGCTTACCGAAACGGTGGCTTGGCCAAAAGCTTCGAAGAGCACTTTGGTTTAGAAAAGATAGGCTTCAGCGTTTGCTGAGTAAGCCTAATGACATTTTCGAGATTCTCTATGGACATATTTGTGCTCGTACAAGTAGGTCGCCTACTTTTGACAAGATTTGAAGATGATGAAAAAGCACTCATTTTCAAAATCTGTTTGAATTTCAAAACATCTCTCTTTTTCATTTCTGTTTGAAACTTTGAATGTTCCCCTAAATTCCCACAAAATGAACAGGATCATGAAATATGAACAAGACAGTCGCCTGAATGGAATTAGATTCAAAGACATCATTGTCAATACCGCCGTGATCACGGTAGCCTTTTTCGAGAGAGGTAGAATCACCGATTCCAGTAGCTCCCTTGGATCAAGCTCCTTCATTGTCTCGTTTTTCGTGGCTGTATTTCTATTCGTAAGTTTAAAATATACAAACATTAAACTACAAACAATCTCTTTGCATTTGAACAGATTACGCTTGTGTGGTGAAGTTGAACTTCTTGTCTCACTTGATGTCGTTTCTGTTCCCATCACAGTTGAAGCACTTTGGAATTCATCTGCTTGATGAGGCGAGATCTCCAAAGAATCAACTACACGTACAGAAACATCTTTACACACGAATTCATGGAGTGTGGTACGACTTTGCGAAATTTGACCATCCAGGCGGTCCAATTGCTTTAAATTTGGCAAAGGATAGAGATGCGACTGTGCTCTTCGAATCTCATCATCTCCTTTCGAAAATTGACTTGAGCAAGATCTTATCCAAGTACAAGGTAGAAGCAAAAGTGGCTCAAGATCTTTGTACAATTGATCCTCGTGACAATGGAGCCCATTACAAATGGGATAACTTTCATACCGACCCATTTGTCAAGGATATCAAGAATCTACTGATGACTCATTTTGGTGCTATTGCGAAGAGGCATAATTGTACTCTTTATCAAGCAACAAAGGCAAGTAAAGAGAGATGGTCTCTCCTTGGTATCCTTGCTTTAGCTGTCATCACTACCTTGCCATATTATATCGGAGGTCAGTGGTGGACTCTTTTCGTTCTGCCTCCAATGGCGTGGATATTATTTATTAATTATTGGCATGATAGCCTGCATTTCAGCCTTAGCAGTGATTGGCGCACCAATGCCTCGCTACCATACTTGCTTCCCATTCTCTCGAGCCCTTGGTTGTGGTATCACGAACATATTATAGGTCACCATGCTTACACCAATGTTGGTATGAAGGATCCAGATATTGCCCACGCTCCCCAACTGAAGCGAGAGCATGAAAGCGTTGCTTGGAAGAGAAGCCATGAGCACCAAGGTACTTTTTTTCGATATGCACTCGTTTGGAGTATCGCAACTAATATTGGTTTGAACTTG
>Ga0209712_10003206_pt1 | contig 13285 bp, 6 predicted proteins | sample ArcOceMetagenome_FD_187443 | JGI IMG/M metagenome (GOLD analysis project Ga0209712, IMG submission 187443) | Marine eukaryotic phytoplankton communities from Arctic Ocean - Arctic Ocean - Greenland ARC118M Metagenome (SPAdes) (version 2) | ecosystem: Environmental > Aquatic > Marine > Oceanic...
GTCGTGATTAACTTCTTCGAAACAAATTTTATCACCCAGAGTATTTTTATATAAATTTTGGCTGATTTGATATTGATGGTTAAAATCTTTGTTAAAGGCGTCCCATTTGTAAATTTGGCCTTTTTTGCTAATTTGAAGTAGCGTTTTGCAGCCAGTGTTAGCGACGCTCTCATGGATTTTATCTACTGGAGCGTAAGGGAACAAGGCCGTTTCTGGTGATACTCTGCCAGCGGTCAAACCCCCAGTTGAGGAAACAAATAACCAGTGATCACTGTCTGAAATTAGGCTAATAAAAAAGGGTGCCATGTTTTGCATATTATGAATGGCGTAATAACGCTCACCTTCCATATCTATAAATTGGCCTACCACATCACTACTATTGGGGGCTTTAAAGGTCATCGCCACACTCTCTTAAATTTAATAAATTATACATTAATAGCTTGTATGAAACCAAACTGCATTATTTAGCGACATTTTAACTAAGCATCATTATATATGATTGTTAATCAAAACTCGCTTTAGGTTGGCACATAACAATGCCCGCAAGCTTCTTCGCTTAAAAAATTGGATCGAACACTAATCTATGTTTGACTTAACGCAATGTAAATAAGTCAAGAGGGACTAAGCTTGCGACTAACTAGACTTACAAATTTATAACATATACACCTTATAAATTTAGACTATGTACCCTACTTTTTATGACCGGAAGTGTACGCTATATTTAAGTTTTGACATTTTCGTCCGTTCCACCTTTTAACTGTACCGTCTTGCCGCATTTATCATCGAAAAGATTAACCTTTGTGTTACAAAATTACCTCGGTATTAACAAATATAGTTTTTAAAATTCATTAACATTAAAGCTAAAGTGCTATGATCCAAGTTTCATTAAGTAAACTTTTACAAATCTAAAACAGTAAGCATTAAACAGCACTTTCTGGCTAATATAATTTGACAGCGATAAATACTGTATCTTGGTTATTTGCTGGGGTTAATATGCTGCAATCAAGAGGGCGTGTTTTAATAGCTTAATAGTCATACACGAGCTGAGTTAAATACAATAATTTATACCACAGTAATTAAATGCTTTACGCAAAGAGTATCAAACATCAGTTTTAATATTGGAACAAAGGGCACACATGAAAAAATATTATAACACTCGACTAGCGATCAGTATCTCGCTAGTCATAGTAGACGCAGTAGAAGTTGTTTTTAAAAAACCTAAAAAAATTTATAGGGACGCACAATGAAAGTTATCACACAACAATTTAAATTAACAAAACTGGTGCTTATCTCAGGCCTGGTTTTCGGCATATCGGCATGTAACACAGACGATTTAGCACCGCCGCCGCCGCCACCTGCTGTCAACAATGCACCAACAATTATCAGTACAGAAGTAACTACAGCAAATGAAGGTCAGCTTTATTCTTACACGCTTACCGCGACAGATGCCGATGCCGATGCATTAAATTATACTGCAACAGAATCATCATGGTTAACATTAGATGCCAATACAGGCGTTCTCTCGGGCATTCCTACAGACGCAGACGTAGGTGATAATGCGATTACATTAACGGCTTCAGATGGTACCGACTCAGATACGCAAGCATTTACAATTGTGGTAACTGCAGCACTAGCTGAAAATGTAGCCCCTACATTTACCAGTACACCATCAAAAGTAGGCGCGGTTGAAGAAGATTATTCATACACCGCTACTGGCGAGGATTTAAACTTTGATGATATTACCTTCTCTTCTGTAACCTTACCAACATGGGCTACATTTAATACAGATACCGGTATTTTGTCTGGTACACCAGACATTGCTGGTGATTATGCTGTTGAACTAACGCTTAGCGATAACAGCGAAACAGTCAGTCAAATTTTTACTATTGGCGTAACTGGACCAGCGGTGGTCACGGAAGAGCTTGTAGTGTTTGAAAATATAGCACTACAAGAGTGGCAAGCCTGGACAGACAACGGCGGTCCGTTTGAAATTGTAACAGTCGAGAATGACCCTGAACGAGACCAAGCTACGAAATTTACTTTAACTAAGGCAAGTGTAGCTGGTTTTACTGCTCGCGAGACCGGCGGTGCTATTGGTGGTATGCCATTTGATGCCTCTGGTTTAGTGGCCAATGGCCAAGTTACGTTTGAATTATTGTTACTTGCAGAGACAACTGTCCCTGTGTCTAATTGGTTTTTTAAAGTCGAAGCCGGTGGTGGTGATAAAGCGCGCGAAGTAACCTTATCGAGCAGCTTGGAAGGTCACGCAGCACCGAAACTGAATGTTTGGCAAACCTACACGTTCCCTCTTGCAACGCTAGCCTCTGGTGGTAGTTTAGACCTCAGTGGAATAGACTTGTTTATGGTATTTCCAAGTTACGGTGACGCAGCGGGTGCTTCTTATCTTGTTGATAACTTCAAAATAATCAGTGTTGTTGGCGGAGATAACGGAGATAACGGCCCTGTCGTAGCCGAAACCGAAATGTTTTATGACGACGTATTAGCTGATAGCCTAGTTTACAACAGCTATAATCCTGATGGCTTTGTATCTTACAATGCTGAAGTGGCTGAAGATGGTCGTGGTAACGTGATTGAAATCGTCAAAACTGGTGCTACCGGTAATTTCTACTTTGAAGCCCCAAATGCGTTTGACCTTACCCCTTATGAGGAAGCTGGCGAATTAGTATTTGATTTGAATGTTTCTAGCCTAGAAGCTGGCGTTGACCTGTATGTGAAGTTTGACAGCGGTTGGCCTAACGTAAGTGACTATATCGTAGCCCTACCTACTACTGGTGAATGGGCTACGGTACGCATTTCAGTTGCAGATATTTTGGCTAATGGTAATAGCTTTGATAACGGCACGGCAAACCCGTCTAACATCCTTAATGTCTTTGTGGTAGAGCCCACAGGCGTGATGACCTTTAAGCTTGATAATGTTCGTTTAGAAATACCTGTAACTGACGCACCAATAGTGGCAGCCGATTCAGTCACATTTTACACCGACGTATTAGCTGATAGCCTAGTTTACAACAGCTATAATCCTGATGGCTTTATATCTTACAATGCTGAAGTGGCTGAAGATGGTCGTGGTAACGTGATTGAAATCGTCAAAACTGGTGCTACCGGTAATTTCTACTTTGAAGCCCCAAATGCGTTTGACCTTACCCCTTATGAGGAAGCTGGCGAATTAGTATTTGATTTGAATGTTTCTAGCCTAGAAGCTGGCGTTGACCTGTATGTGAAGTTTGACAGCGGTTGGCCTAACGTAAGTGACTATATCGTAGCCCTACCTACTACTGGTGAATGGGCTACGGTACGCATTTCAGTTGCAGATATTTTGGCTAATGGTAATAGCTTTGATAACGGCACGGCAAACCCGTCTAACATCCTTAATGTCTTTGTGGTAGAGCCCACAGGCGTGATGACCTTTAAGCTTGATAACATTCGTCTAGAAAAATAGTAACGCTAGATTATTGACAGAAATACCATATGTTGAAGCGGGTTTTGTTTGATGGAATGTTATTAATAATAACCATTGAGCAAAACGCCGCTGAAGACGAACATTATATAAATATTGATTTTGATTAAGTTCTAGAGTTAATAGACATTACTTAACCCAGTAGTAATCAATCGGGATCAATTAATAAATAAGTAGGATAATTATGAAAGACATTACTTTCAAAAGAACACGACTAGCAGCGTCAATCTCTATATTGTTAGGTGCAGGTGTTGCGCCATTAACTTATGCTCAGGAAGCTTCAGAAAATAGCGACGAAACTGAAGTTATTCAGGTTAGTGGTATTCGCAGCAGTATGATCAAGTCCATGGACATTAAACGCGCATCAAGTGGTATTGTTGATGCGATTAATGCTGAGGATATTGGTAAGTTTCCTGATAGTAACTTAGCCGAATCATTACAACGAATTACGGGTATCTCCATTGAACGTTCAAATGGCGAAGGCGCTAAAGTAAGTGCACGTGGTTTTGGTCCAGACCGTAACTTAGTAACTTTGAATGGTCGTCAAATGCCTACCACTACTGGCGAGCGAAACTTTGACTTTTCTAATTTAGCAGCTGAAGGCGTAAGCGGTGTAGAAGTATATAAAACATCTAAAGCCGATGTCCCCACAGGTGGTATTGGTGCCACAATTAATATATTAACGCACAAGCCACTTAGTAGCCCCGGTCAAAAGGCAACCTTCGCGATAGAAGGCTTAGACGACGCTACCACTCAAAAAGGCGGCGTTACACCCCAGATATCAGGACTGTATTCAAATACAACTGACGACGGAAAGTTTGGTATTTCAGTTTCAGCCAGTTATTCGGAACGGGAAAGTGGTAGTCAGCAAGCCAATGTGAATTTTTTCCGCTCTTTTAACGGTGACGGGACTACTTTTGGCGGTGGTAATGGCCAAGACTACCCAACCGATACAACACAGACGAATCGTTTCACTGACACTGATATTTTCTCAGTGCCTCAAAACACTTCTTATAAGTTTGAAGAGCAACAACGTAAAAGAACCAATGCCCAGCTAACGTTGCAATATAGACCGATGGATAATCTTACCGCTACGCTAGATTACACCTATGTTCAAAAAGAAAATGATACACAAAACAACATCATTTCAGCATGGTATAACTTTGGCGACACTGTCAATGTATGGTCAGACGGCCCTAACGTTTCACCACTTATCTTTGGCGAAATACATGAAGATAACTACGCTGATCCAGAGGGTGTAGATAGCCGCGCAGATCTTGCAATAGGTGCATCTTCTTTCAGTGTTAAAGACGGAAGTAGATCGTTAGGCTTAAACATCGATTATAAAGCAACTGACAACTTAACGTTTAACTTAGACCATCATGAGTCTAGTGCTGAAGCAAATCCGAACAGCCCATTGGGCTCAGCTAACGAGATCCAACTTCGTGCCTTAGTACGTGAAGCGACTGCGACTGACTTTTCTGGTGAAAGACCCGTTTTATCAATGGTAGGTGCTAGCAATGCTTCAGCAGAAGACTTCCAAATTACTGGTAGTGTGTTTACCAATAATTTGAATGAATCTCACGTTTCACAAACCCAGTTTAACGGTGAGTATATACTTGACAGTGCTGGCAGTATTGACTTTGGTTTAGCCTTAACTCATTCACAAAACCGTGCTAGAAGTAAGCAGATAGTTCGAAATAACTGGGGTGGCGAGGGTCCAACTGGCTTCTTTACAGATGAATTGTTTACACGTGTCAGTATCGATGACAGGTTTGACAATATGAGCGGCGGTAACTTTGCTGGTTACGATAGCCCCGTTGAGATTGTCGATAGCTACTTTGAGTTCGACTTTAATGGTGTTAGAAATGTTGCAGCCGAGAACTTAAGTGTTCAAGAAGCGGGCGATTGTGGCAACTCATTCTGTCCATCAACAGACTATCCGTCAGACAGAGACCAGTATACTAAAGAAGAAATGTCAGCCGTTTACGTGCAATATAATTATGACGGCGATATAGGTGATATGTATTACGATGTGCATGTAGGCATGCGTTATGAAGAGACCGAAGTAGTCGCTACCTCTTCAGTACCCGAGTACTTACCATCAGCACTTTGGGAAGGTGATACAGAAGTTTCGCTTCAAGGTAACAACAATAGAACATCTGGTACCCGAACAGGTAGTTACGATCACTTCTTACCGAGTATCAATTTTAATATAAATGTTACCGATGACGTTGTTCTTCGTGCCGCTTATAGCAAAACTATTGGACGTCCTAGATACGGTCAAATGATTGGTGGTCTTAACGTCAACTCTGGAGCACGCGTTGACGGTGGTATCGGTTCTACTGGTAACCCTGGATTACAGCCTCTTGAGTCTACCAACATCGACTTCTCTGCTGAGTGGTATTACGAAGAAGGTAGTTATGTATCTTTTGGTTATTTCACAAAAGATGTTGAAAATGACATTTTGACACTTCCAGAAGATTTCACAAACGGCATATATAACCCGGCTGACGGACCTTATGCAGAAGAAGCTAGACTTGCTCTTGATACTGAAGGAAATGTTATCGGCAATAGCGGTTTGAAACAAAAGGAATACATATTTGCTACCTATGGTGCTACCGATCCAAATGTTTACAAAGATGCAGGAAACATTGTTATTGCAGGTAACCCGGCTACAGATGAGTTATTAAACTTCAAAATTGAAACCCCTCAGAATGTTTCTGGCAGCACCGGATATTCAGGTTTTGAGTTTGCGTTACAACATTTATTCGGCGAAAGTGGTTTTGGTGGCATAATCAACTACACCAAAACAGACACCGATAACGAACATGATGACTTAAATTTAGGCCCTCAACTGGCTGAATTAGGGATCAGTGATTCGGCTAACTTGGTCGCCTTCTACGAAAAAGATGGTTTGTCTATACGTGGTGCTTACAACTGGCGCGGGAAGTATATCGTGTCATTAGTACAGGATGGCAATGCAGGCGCTGGACCGCGTTATATTGAAGAATATGCACAATTGGATTTAACTGTGAGTTACGAAGTACCTCAGGTTAAAGGCTTAAGTGTGTATCTTAACGGCATTAACATAACAGAAGAAAACTTAACGGTAAGTGGACGTAATGAAAATCAGGTACTTGCTGCTATTCAGCAAGGTGCTCGTTGGTCATTAGGTGCTCGTTATAGTTTCTAGTCACCACTTAATGTGACAGCTAGATAATGCAGGCCGCATCAATTAATTATAATTTTTGCGGCCTTTTTTATGTTTTATAACCAAAATATGGTTTTCCAAAAGAGTCGATACAGCCTTCTTTATTTCTCTAAATTTACCTGTGTTTTATGATCGCTACAGTACTCTGTGCCGTTTATAAGCTATTGTAGATAAAACCCTAAGAATGAGTTTTAATGGAAATGTTAGTAATGCCAACGCGGGTCTTTTTGAAACATATTTAATATCAGGTAAACCAATGGACAAAGCTTTAAGAAAAATTGTCATAGTGGGTGGCGGTTCCGCAGGATGGTTAACCGCAGGCATTATAGCGTCGGAACATGCGACAGAATTAGGCACCGGACTCGAAATTATTCTTGTTGAATCGGCAGATGTCGCGCCTATTGGTGTCGGTGAAGGTACTTGGCCGTCTATGCGCACTACCCTGAAGAAAATGGGTATCTCCGAAACAGACTTTTTACTGGAATGTGATGCTAGTTTCAAACAAGGTTCAAAGTTTACCAATTGGAACACCAACACCAATGAATATTATTATCATCCGTATACCTTACCTCATGGATTCAACAACACTAATCTTGCACCATTTTGGCAACCTTACAGAGATAAAATCAGTTTTGCCGATGCAGTATCTACGCAAAGTCAGTTAGGTGAATATGGTCTTGCGCCCAAGCAAATTTCTACTGCTGAATACGATTTTAATGCTAATTACGGTTATCATTTAGATGCGGGTAAATTTGCGGGCTTGTTGCAAAAGCACTGTACAAAAAAGTTAGGCGTTAAGCACTTAATAGATCATGTGACTCAAGTTAATGAAGCAGAGTCTGGAGATATAGCTTCCATCACCACAAAGAAACATGGTGATATTTTAGGCGACCTGTTTATCGACTGCACAGGCACATCGTCCGTTTTGCTCGGTAAACACTTCGGTATACCTTTTATCAGTAAAAAGCATATATTATTTAATGATTCTGCCTTAGCAGTACATGTGCCCCATCAGAGTCCAGACAGTCCTATCGATTCTTTTACCTGTTCAACCGCGCAATCGGCCGGATGGATTTGGGATATTGCCCTGCCGTCACGCAGAGGAGTGGGTTATACCTATTCAAGTTCACACATCACGGATGAAAAAGCAGAGAAAGAGTTACGTGATTATATTACCCCCATCGTAGGTCTGAGTGCGGCTAAGACTATTAATATACGAAAGATAAATTTTACCCCTGGCCATAAAGAGAAATTCTGGCATAAAAACTGTGTAGCTGTTGGTCTATCCGCAGGGTTTATTGAACCTTTAGAAGCGACGGCCTTAGCGTTAATAGAGCTGTCAGCCAAAATGATCAGCGAACAATTACCCGCAAACCGTCAAACAATGGATATTGTAGCTAAACGTTTTAACACCAAATTTTTACACCGTTGGCAAAATATTGTTGATTTTCTCAAACTACATTATGTATTGAGTAAAAGAACTGATTCAGATTATTGGCGTGAGATTAGTGAGCACAAACAACTTCCCGATACCTTGCAAGAGCAGCTGTTATTATGGAAAACTCAGTCACCGTATTATTATGATGCAACACACACAGAAGAGATGTTTCCATCAGCCAGTTATCAGTATATTTTATATGGTATGGGATTTGTCACCGACACGCCCCGCAAAAAAAGGCTAAATTCGTCGAAAAAAGCTGACATTTTGTTTAATGAAAACCTTAAACACACTCAACATCTTTTATCGACCTTACCGAAAAACCGTGAATTAATTAACAAGATCAAGCAATATGGCTTACCAAAAATATAGCTACCAAATTGTTTTAATCACTCACTACAACTTTGATAGATAGGGAATTTTGGAAGAAAAATGACAAACAATGTATTACTTAATAGTGTCGATCATAAAGATCTAAAAATAGTCACCGAACGTTCACAAAAATACGGTGATAACATGTGGTACAGCCTCACTTTTCCAGCAGAGTTCAAAAGTGTACAGGCTTATTACCCAATATTTTTCAATAAAGATTCAAATACTGGACAATTTATTTCGGTGGCTATATTTGGCTTTCAAGATCAAGAAAACCTATTTCTGGCAGATAATAGATGGGATGCCCCCTACATCCCATTGAGTGTTGCTAGGCAACCCTTCTTGATAGGTGTACAAAAAATCAATGAGGATGGTGAAGATAAAGAGCAAAGGGTGTTACATATTGATATGGACCACCCCAAAGTCACCCAAGAGCATGGTGAGGCGTTATTCTTAGAATATGGTGGTAATACGCCTTATTTAGACACCGCTGCTGATATGCTTGAAGCGATTCATCATGGCATTGTCGATAGTAAGATATTTATAGACCTGCTGATTGAACATGAATTGCTAGAGTCTTTCACGTTAGAGCTTGAATTAAACGATAGAAGTAAGCACCAAATGGCTGGTTTTTATACTATCAATGAAGAGAAGTTAAGTGCACTTGATAGCGAAACCTTAGCAACCTTGCATGCAAAAGGTTATTTGCAAGCTATATATATGGCTATAGCGTCTCAATCTAATATTCGTGGATTATTAAATAGAAAGAACTTTCAGCTGGGTCTGTAATATTTCAAGCTCATCACTTAAGGTGTATTTGGGTGCTAAAGATAGATAATAAAGTGAAAGAAATTAATCATTGCCACCCTGGTGACATTCCTGAATTTGTTTTAGCCTCGTCGCAACCATTAATTCTCCGAGGTTTTGCCAATAATTGGCCTGTAGTGGCAGCGGGTAAAGAGTCAGATCAAAAAGCAGCTGATTATTTACGTGATTTTTATTCTGGAATACCCGTCAATGTGACCTACAGCGAGCCACAAAATAAGGGACGCGTATTTTATAATGATAAAATGACCGGATTTAATTTTACGAGCGCAAAAGAAAATCTGAATCAAGTGTTGGATAAGTTATTGGCCCATGTTGACGACCCTACTCCTCCTACTGTGTATGTAGGTTCAACTGAAATCAATAAGTGCTTACCGGGATACAATGAAAAAAATAACGCAGCTATAGAACATCTGCAGCCCCTAACAACAATATGGATAGGTAATCGCAGTAAAATAGCGGCTCATTATGACTTCCCTAATAATTTGGCATGTTGTGTGGTGGGACGCCGGAAATTCACACTATTTCCACCAGAACAAATTGCTAATTTGTATGTGGGACCAATGGGATTTGCGCCAGGCGGACAAGATATAAGCGTGGTTGATTTTGATGATCCAGACCTTGATAAATATCCAAAATTTGAACAAGCAATAGCGGCTGCCCAAGTGGCTGAACTGGAAGCTGGAGACGCACTATTTCTGCCTGGTATGTGGTGGCATCATGTTGAGAGCTTAGATGCGTTTAATGTACTGGTCACACATTGGTGGCGAGACAGTCCCGGTTTTATGGGACGTCCAGATAACGCCTTAATGTTAGCTATGCTGAGTCTACGTGACTTGCCCCTAGCACAACGGCAAGCTTGGAAAGCGCATTTTGAGCATTATGTTTTTGACCACGATGATAATAATATGGAGCATATCCCAGAAGAAGCTAAAGGGATGTTGGCAAAACCCCTCAATGAGTTAGCGGCGAGAAAATTAAGAGCTTACTTGTTGAATAAATTAAAACAATAAACTCAAAACAGTATTGTGTTTCATGAGATTAAAAATAAAGATTGGTTACTGAGGTTTTACTTTGAAAAAACAAGACAGAAAAATTAAGAAGGTGGTTATTGCCGGTGGAGGCACTGCAGGTTGGATGGCCGCTGCCGCACTATCTAAATTAATTGGTAAAAATCTTGAAGTGGTATTAGTTGAGTCTGATGACATACCCACAGTGGGTGTAGGAGAAGCAACTATTCCTACATTGCATATTTTTCATCAGTTACTGGGTATTAATGAACAAGAATTTATGGCGGCCACAAATGCGACGTTTAAACTGGGTATTGCATTTGAAAACTGGCGCGATGTTAATAAAGACTATCTTCATTCCTTTGGCTTTTTAGGACAAGGTTGCTGGGCGGCTGGTTTTCAGCACTTTTGGCTAAAAGGACGTGAGCGCGGCATAGTTTCTGAGCTTGGCGATTATGTACCAGAACACTTAGGTGCCAGAGAAGGAAAGTTTGCAGTAATGGCTGGACAAGAACTGAACCATGCCTATCATCTTGACGCAGGCCTTTACGCTAAGTTTTTAAGAAAAATAGCGACAAAGTTTGGTGGCAAGCGAATTGAAGGAAAAATATCTAAGGTCACTCTAGATGATGATTCCGGTTACATTGACTCACTTACCCTTGCTTCGGGCGAGGTGGTTGAAGGTGATTTATTCATCGATTGTACGGGCTTTAAAGGTTTATTGATTGAAGAAGCGTTACACACTGGTTACGAAGATTGGAGCCATGTTTTGCCCTGCGACAGTGCCATAGCCGTACAGACCAAAACCGTTAGCAAACCCATACCTTATACGCGCGCAATTGCAAGGGATGCTGGCTGGCAATGGCGGATCCCATTACAGAACAGGACCGGCAATGGCTTTGTCTTCTGCAGCAAGTATATGTCAGACGAAGAAGCGATAGAGACTTTACTGGGTAATATTGAGGGCGAACGCCTAAACAAACCACGTGTTATAAAATTTAATACCGGGCAACGTAGAAAGCACTGGAATAAAAACTGTATTGCGATGGGGCTTTCATCAGGGTTTATTGAGCCTCTAGAGTCGACAGGTATACATCTGTTTCAAAGGGCAATTGTGCGATTATTGCTGATGTTTCCATCACAAGGTATTAAGCAGTCAGACATAGATGAATATAATGTTCAAACTAAAGAAGAAGCAGAAAATATTAAAGACTTCATTATTTTGCATTATCATCTGACCGAACGCAAAGACACCCCCTTTTGGCGATATTGTAAAAATATGGATGTGCCTGAATCTCTGAAACATCGTATGAAATTATTCAAGGAAAGTGCACAGGTATTTAAGAAAGATGAAGAGTTGTTTGGTGATACCTCATGGATACAGGTGATGATGGGACAAGGCTTAATGCCTGAACAGTACCATCCTATTGTCGATATGATGGGTGATGAAGAATTACGTAATTTTTTAGATAAAATCAAGTCTGGGGTAAAAAGAAAGGTGCAAAGCTGGCCAGATCATAATGACTTCATCAAACACTATTGCCCTTCGAGCCTAAATACATAACCTTGTACACTATTTATATTTAAAAGAGGTGAAGTCATTAAACTACTTCACCTTTACTGTCTACTCGGGCTTTAGAGAACCCCTATATAACAAAAGCCAAGCTTTCTAATTAATTTCACTATCAAAGTTGAAATTATTCATGTAGGAATAGAGTATAGGTCGCTGATAATACACAATATTACAGTGGATAGTAGTGATGTGAGCGACTATGACTGCAGTAAAGGAAGATTTTTTAAGGGCCAAAGCCACTTTTAAATCTGGCGTTCTTGCTCATTTAATTCGGGCTTATTTGATCACTATATTTCAAGCGGACTATTTTAGTATTTTTCAGAGCTGTAAGAGCCCTATAAAACTAAACTTGCCTCACTAGGCTGGAGTTTTTATTACCGACTAAAGCTGAAATAAGTGACACCTTTACACCGCATATCAAACTTTGACTTGCGTGGATCTTACTATTTTTTGGCTATACACTAATTTGAATCTAAGATTTCATGGAAACCCAAGATTTTCCGCCACGTCCCTATTGGTTATGAGAGAACAAGTGATATTAGGAACGAACATTATTTGAGTTCAGTGAAGACGTTGGCTACTGGAAATAGAAAATCTATTCAGAGTTATGTAACAAGCTCAGATAAACATTATAATTTTTACCATCAAGTTAAGTACAAACTAAACTTGATGGTAAATACGCAACGCAACTATTATTCAATCAACCCTGACGTTGCTCTTATCCCCTCCAACAGCTCAATTAACGATTACTATTCTTGCAACTGGCAACTTGAGCGTGATCTTACATCGTGTTTGATTCAAGTACTTTGCTCGGCTATGTTCAAACCTTCCATATATACTATGGGGTCTTAGAAATATCCCAGTCAGTTTTGTATGGCATTCTCGCAATTTATAAACAGCAGAAGAGAATAAATCTTAAAATAGGGATGTTAAACGGCACAACTTATCCAAAATTTCAGGTTAAATAAATCTCGTTTACGTCTCTACTAAAAGATGAGACACATTGCATATTATGATTTTTGCAACAAAAAAAGAGTACAAAAAAAGAGTACGAAAACTTTGCTCTCATACTCTTATTTTCATTAAGCCATTTGTCTTCTTCTTTCTAATTCTTCGCGAATTTCATGGGCTTTTTGTTCGGTAATGGGATAAGTGTAAACCATCCATATTGCAATGGCAGAAGCCACCATAGGGATAACCACATCGAACAATCTCATCATATGTATAGTCTCAGCAGTTTGAGCGCCCCCCAAGGCAACATCAAAACCTGTAACATTAAGCAAAAACCCGCCTGCAGCTAACGCCACAGCCATACCCAGCTTTACTACCCACCAATAAATTGAGCCAAACATACCTTCACGTCGCTCCCCTGTTT
>Ga0209712_10003208_pt1 | contig 13278 bp, 10 predicted proteins | sample ArcOceMetagenome_FD_187443 | JGI IMG/M metagenome (GOLD analysis project Ga0209712, IMG submission 187443) | Marine eukaryotic phytoplankton communities from Arctic Ocean - Arctic Ocean - Greenland ARC118M Metagenome (SPAdes) (version 2) | ecosystem: Environmental > Aquatic > Marine > Oceanic...
AAAATGCCGCTGGTTGAAATCATCGTAGGTGATAAGACTAGTGATGAGGCGTTGGCTAAGGCATTTGATTTCACTCAGCAGATACGTAAAACCCCGATTGTCGTGAATGACTCCCTTGGGTTCTTTACCTCTAGAACCTTCGGTACTTACCTAGATGAGGGCTTACAGCTGTTAACCGAAGGTGTTCACCCAGTCAAAATTGACACCTTGGGTAGGGCTATTGGTATGCCCGTAGGGCCATTGCAGGTAGGCGATGAGACCAGTTTGGAGTTGACACGTAAAGCCGGTGAGACATGGGCTGCCATGGGTGTTGAGGATAAATGGACCGATGGCAAAGTCACTCGTCGAGTTATTAAAGATATGATTACCGATAATGGTCGTGGAGGTCGTCATCATGGTGGCGGGTACTATGAGTACCATGCTGATGGATCAAAGAATATTTGGCCCGGTTTGTATGACCTCTATTACAAAGAAGATACCTTTGTCGCTGATGAGGATATTAAGGATCGCTTGATGTTTCGTCAGGTGATTGAGGCTCTTAAGTGTCTCGAAACAGGAGTCTTGAGGTCCGTTGCAGATGGCAATATAGGGTCTATCATGGGTATTGGCGCGCCTGCGCATACCGGCGGCTTAATTCAGTACGTGAACACCTATGGTTTTGACAAGTTCGCGGCTCGCTGCGATACGCTTGCGGAGGCTTATGGGGAGCGTTTTACTTGCCCCGAGATAGTCAGGCAACATGCTAAAAGTGGTGAGTTGATGCTTTAGAGCGCTAGTGTGTTAAAAACCTGACTAGCGGATGACGCCAGTCAGGTTTTTTTGTGCCCCTACATAATGAACTCGCGAGTCGCATTTAGCAGTTCTGGGAACATTGCACCCAACTTGGCCATCCAGAAGTTAAACCAATACTCTATTTTTTGTAAAAAAGTAAGCTCAAGTCGGTCAGACAAGTTCTGCTGTTTGTCATCCAGATAGGCATGTATCGCATCGACCTCGTCTACTCCGAGTGTTTCATAAAAACCGATCATACCCTTGTGAGTGCGCGTTCCCCCAATAACGATTGAGGCGAAGTCATTATGAGTTTGCTCACTCATATAACGAAGGTTAGGAACTACATAGTTGCTCAAGGCATTGATGCCATGACAGGAGCCGCAGTTATTGTGGTAGATTGATTCGCCCAGTTTTATCAAGTCAGGATCAGTGTTGGCGGAATGGCCCAGCGCTCGTATGGTGGTTAATTCCTCACTCGCCACTTGATTAGTCTGATTAAACTGTCCTTTTTTAAACACTAGTAATTTGTTTTGGTTGGATTTATTGCGTTGAAGTTCATCGCCAACAGTAATCATGACGGTTCCACCACTACCCTGGGCAACGGCAACATACTGCTCGCCATCAAGCTCAAATGTCATTGGTCCTGCAAGGACCGCACTATCAGACTTGTACTGCCATAGCTTTTCGCCGTCATAGGCGTCATAGGCTGCAAACGTACCATCCCAGGTGCCCTGAAAGACCAAATCGCCAGCAGTACTTAAAATACCACCATTGGAGGGCTTGGCGTGGCGTACCTGCCAGGCTCGTTGTTTTTTGATAGGATCCCAGGCTACTAACTCCCCAAAAATAAGGGCATCCATGGATGCTCTTCCCGCCACCCAGCTTTTTGGGTCTCGATTAGTGTTCAAGTCGACGCCAGTGTTCCACCGATTGACTCGATACATAACCTCTTTTTCCGCACTAAAGTAGGCGGGAATGCTTTGCACAGGAATATACATTAAGCCGGTTTTGGGGCTAAACGACATGGGCTGCCAATTGTGTGCGCCATAAGGAGAAGGCCATATATAACTACCACCATTTTTTTGATAGTCAGCAAACTTACTCTCTACAGGCCGCCCCGTGTCCATATCAACGTGAGTTGCCCATGTAGCCTTGCTGAACTTGTCAGCAGACAATAGCTCTCCAGTTTTGCGATCAAGCACATAGAAAAAGCCATTCTTTGGTGCTTGCATAATGACTGAGCGCGCTTTTCCATTGATCTCTAATTCGGCTAGCACTAACTGCTGCGTTGCTGTGTAGTCCCAGTTATCGGCAGGGGTGACCTGATAATGCCAGACATATTCGCCAGTATCGGGGCGCAAAGCGACGATCGAGCTAAGATATAGGTTATCTCCGCCGCCAGGACTGCGCAGATCGCGATTCCACGGAGAGCCATTACCAGTGCCGATGTACAGTAAATCTAACGTGGGATCATAGACCAGAGAGTCCCATGCAGTTCCGCCTCCACCGCCCAGCTTGTACCATTCGTCACCGCTCCACGTTTCTAGAGCCGCTTCCAGGGCAGGGCTCTCTTGTGGTTGGTTGCGATCACCGGGAACAGTATAGAAACGCCAGTTCATTTCACCGGTGTTAACGTCATAAGCACTAACGTACCCGCGCACGCCTAGCTCAGCACCACCATTGCCGATGATAACCATACCCTTCACGATCCTAGGGGCGCCTGTAACACTGTAGTTGCCATCTGTTGGCGTGCTTTGAATAGACCAGTTTTCTTTACCGGTCGCAGCATCTAGCGCAATCAATCGGCCATCTAGAGCACCAAAGAACACTTGTAGAGGCGCATCTGCATTTTCTTGCCATATGGCGACGCCGCGGTTGACCGGGCCGCAACATGTCTTGGCTAGCTGTGCTTTGGGGACTTTGGCATCGTAATGCCATAACTCTTTGCCCGTTCGAGCGTCCAGCGCGTGAACGTGACTCCAACCTGTGCTGACATAAATAACACCGTTGTGGACAAGTGGTGTCGCTTCCATACCTCGCGCAGTATCAAATTTGAAAGACCACGCTAAATCCAGCTCGCTAACATTATCGCGGTTTATTTTATTTAGAGGGCTGAAGCGCTGCTCTTTGTAGGTTCGCCCATAGCTCAACCATTCTCCCCCCGGTTCAACAATTGATTGTTGATTGACAATTTGAGGTAGTTCGGTGGCGTTAGCACTGAACACAAATGCTAATGCAAGCAGAGAGATTATTCGCATGCGAGTTTCCTTTAAGGACTGATTTATTATTATTTTTTTATAGCTTCAAGCTTCCGTTATTATTTTGTCTGCAGGGCCATCTCGACAAATTGCAGTCTGTCTTGCCCAAAAAACATTTCTCCATCAACAAACATCGTCGGCGCGCCAAATAATCCTCTTTTAACAGCATCCTCGGTGTTAGTAATGAGCTTTGCTTTTATATCCGCGTCCTGCGTGGACTCTAAGATTGATGGTGCGTTTAAGCCAGCGGTGGAGAGTACTTCAATAACCGTCTCCATATCACCCATATTCTTGCTATCGACCCATATAGCATTAAAAACCGCGCTAATGTAGGTATCAAAATAATCGCCATGTAACGCCGCCACAGCGCCTCTCATTAAATTGAGCGTATTGATCGGGAAGTGAGGGTTATTGTTTAGGGGAACATCATATAGTTTAGCGAATCGGGGTAGATCATCCATCATCATGTAGCGTCCCTTCGCCGGAACCATGACCGGCGAGCTATTACCAGATGCTTTGAATAAGCCGCCGAGAAGAACAGGGCGGTAATCAATTACGCAGTTATATTGTTTCTGTAACTGCTTTAGACGGTTATACGCCAAGTAGGCTGTGGGGCTTCCCACATCAAAGTAAAATTCTACTATTTTTGTCATTTGGTTTCTCCTACCATTTTTCGTCCCATGGACGTATGTCGAGCTCAAAGGTCCAAGCATTACGGGGTTGATCATAGAGTGTCACGTAATTGGTCGCCAAGTCATCAGGCTTGACGATTCCGTCTACCGCTTTTCGTTGTTCATAGCTAGGTACATTGTCTTTAATCCACTGGGTGTCTACGGCGGCATCAATGACGATATGCGCTACATGGATATTTTGTGCGCCCAATTCTCTCGCCATACTTTGCGCGAGTGCTCGCAGACCATGCTTGGCACTGGCAAAGGCGGCGAATCCTGCTGATCCACGGACACTGGCGGTAGCGCCTGTGAACAGTATGGTTCCACGCTTTCTTTTGGTCATGTAGCGGGCAGCTTCACGTCCATTGAGAAAGCCGGCAAAACAGGCCATTTCCCATATTTTAAAAAACTTACGGCTATCTGTTTCGAGTATCCCCATGGGAACATTAGCGCCGACGTTAAAGACAACCACATCGATTTCACCGATATTGTCTTCAATGTTTTTAAACAGGGCTTCAGTAGCATCCTCTTTACGGGCGTCACAACCGAAGCCAAACGCTTCCCCACCGGCCGCAGAAATTTCTTCGATTAAGGGCTTGAGTTTCTCCTCGTTGCGCCTAGTGAGGCAGACGGTGAGGCCCCTTTGTGAAAATTTACGCGCTATGGCACTCCCAATAGCGTCTCCGGCACCGATAATGAGTGCAACTTTATTTTTCACTATGGCCTCCTAGGGTCTTTCCAGTTTGGTGCTTCGCATACATTATGTTTTATATCACACTAGCATAAGAGGGTGCGGGGTTGTTTGAGAATCACTGGTCACTAAACTGATTGGGTCAGGTTATGACAGTAGCGAGATTGATTCCTTAGGTAAATAGCTGACGTATTTGTCGGGAAATAAGCTTAACGCAGTCTGTTTGAGAGACCTGCTGATCCTCATGTAGGCGCAACCAAAAGTCGAATGAGGCCAGCGCATAGGCCGATTGTCGATCGCATTCTGCTAAATCACAGATTTCAGGTACCCAACTTTCTAACTCTTTTTGCAAACGTTTTTGGTTAAGTGTGTAATTTTTTTGGATGATTGGCGTGTTCCATCGACGGATTCTACCTGACAGCATAAAGTTTTTGACTGATCTGTAGCCGCCAGTGAGCTTGTCTATTGCATGTAAAACCCTAGTATCTAGATCACCCGAGCGATCGCCGCCCTCAAATAAGGGTCGTGTATCTTTAAGTATGATTTCATTGGCGGTTTCGAAGATGCTGTCCATGTCATCAAAATGCCTGAATACCGAACGAATTCCAACATCAGCGCGATGTGCTACCTGCTGTGCAGTAGGGATTAGGTGCCCCTCATCGATTAACTCAATAATGGCGGTAATGATTAGCTGACGACTCCGTTCGCTGCGTAGCAGTCGACCGTCAGGCTTGTCCTGAGCAATAGGTTTAACGTCCTGAGGTTGTGTCATTGTGTAAGCCTTTACGTCGAGTTATTTAACATCAATTGCTAAATTCAGCTGTGTTCATTTTGTCATGTTTGCCATATTTAAACAATTAACAAAAGTGCGTAGAAGATCTTTTTAAAGCCTATTTAACCGTTTTAAATCAACAGGATATAGTTACATTCTAGAATCGACTTTAATTATCTCCGTAGAGTTCCCTGGTAATGTAAACATTGTTCCATCTACCCCTAGCGTATATTTCGTAAAAATATCATCAACCCCATCTAGCCAGATGCCCTCAAGTCCAGGTATGTCAAGAGGCGGCACTATATGGTAGTAAAGTAGATGTCCAACATCCGCATCTCGTGCAATTTCAGCCACTTCTGTCGGGCTAGTATGGTAATCAAGAACATCATGAAAAATCTTACTAAGCGGGGAATTGCCAGCTCGTTCTGCGGATTGGCTCATCACGGATAGCAACTCATTAGATAATGCTTCATGCACCAGTAGATCGACTTGTTTTGAAAAAAGCTCAATATTTGCACTTTTTGTGGTATCTCCTGAAATCAACACTGTTCGTCCTTTAAAGGTAAATAAATAACCCACAGCGGGTGATATGGGTTCGTGGTCTACTGCAAACATCTCCACCGTTAAGCCGCTTTTGTCATAAACCATTGTCTTTTGGCCCAGTTCTGGGACCTGATGGCTACTTGCAACCAATCCTGAGCCGCTGAGGTTTGCTACGGAGTTGCCATGATGGTCATAACGATGCACTGAATCTTGTGCGTAAGCTTGGTTAAACCCTGCAACGACCTCTGAAACGCCGCTTGGCCCGTGCACGGTTAGAGGGCTCGTATGTGAGCCTGCCACCCAACGATTCATGGCTAACTCTCCCAAACCACCAATATGATCAGAATGAAAGTGGGTAAGAAAGACGGCCTCGATAGCGCCTCTATTTAGGCCCATTCGAGCCAAATTGGAAGATCCACCAACGCCAACATCTATGATGAACATTTCAGAGTTTGCAATCACGGCAACGCAAGGCCCAGACCTATTATCGCTTGGCATGGGGCCACCTGCGCCACAAAGAGCCACATGTAGACCCTCACCAAGGTCACTGATTACATCGAATTGTATGACGCGAGTAGCGGCAGTGGGTAAAAGTTGTCGCATTATCAAAGTCTGGTTAGCATAAATACCCACAGCGATAAGAGCGATTACGCTCAAAATGATAAAACGTTTACTAATTGTCATGGAGATACCTTGCATCGATCAAAAAACTAAGGGTGTCATGATGGCAGTAGGTATGTCAATATATTGGCCAGTTATGCGTGTTTACGACCAAAAAAGGAATATTCCCCAATGCCTGATGTTAAGCCTCTTGTTTTGATTGGTGTTCCACCGTCGCCCTATACCCGAAAAATGACCGCCTTGTTGCGTTATCGCCATATCGACTATCGAATTATCTGGGGTGATCCAGGGAGTGTTTTAACGGAGATGGGGATACCATTACCTAAAGTTCCTTTGCTCCCGACTTGCCTAATGCCAGATACTTCTGGAGTGTTACAGGCGGTGTGTGATTCTACTCCCATCATTCGCAGGCTTGAGGCCGAATTTTCTCATCGACAAGTAATTCCAGCTAATCCCGTGATGGCATTTATTGATTACTTATTGGAGGACTTTGCCGATGAATGGTGTACCAAGTATATGTTCCATTATCGCTGGGCTCTTGATGAGGATGCCGATAATGCTGGGACACTGCTGCCGTTTTTTCATAAGACAGATATGCCGGTTGACACGCACAAGCAGTTCAAGCCATGGATAACCAATAAACAAGTAGGCCGTCTTCATGTTGTGGGCTCCAATGATGTGACTGCACCCTTGATCGATGCGAGTTATCGACGGTTTTTGGTGGCGCTGGAATCCCTTTTAGAAACTCAGCCTTTTATCCTAGGTCGTCGCCCCAGTGCCTGCGACTTTGCTATCTATGGGCAGTTAACTCAATTAGTGGGATTTGATCCTAGCTCACGTAAGATTGCTCATGCTTTGGCACCCAGAGTGGTGGCTTGGACGGGGTTAATGGAAGACCAATGTGGACTTGAGACAGCAGGCAATGACTGGAACACTTCCGATGAGATACCGGCAAGCTTAACGTCACTACTCAATGAGGTTGGCAGGGTCTATGTGCCGGCTCTGTTAGCGAATGCCGCAGCACTTAATCGTGGCGATAAGATATGGGAAGCTGATATTGACGGTAGTTTGTGGAGTCAGCAGACTTTTGGCTATCAGGGTAAATGCCTTGAATGGATTAAGGGTGAATTTAAGGTGTTAAGTCAGAGTGATCAAGAGAGTGTTAATAAGCTACTTGCGGGCACTGGTTGTGAGGTTTTACTGAGTTAATCTATATTGTGCTTATGGTGAGGTAGTGAGATGGGTAAACAGTTTAAAGAGCAGGGCGGTGCGGCGACAATGGATCCTAGTGCATTGTTACGCTGGTTAACCTCAATGGTTATGAGGCAAGTTGTATCCACTAAACGTTTAGAGAAAAAGCGTATAAAAGTAGAGAAACATAGGCAAGCCAACAATCAGCCTCACGTTGTAGAATACTTTCATCAGGTCGATGATGGTTACAGCCATCTTGCCGCGCAAACACTTGGAGCCTTAGCCGAAAGGTATAACATCGACTTACAATGTCATTTAGTGAGCGGGCCCGTTGGTGAAAATGCGCCTGAGCCCGACCTTTTGATCGATCTTTCTCGATATGATGCTTCAAAAATCGCACCTCACTATGGGCTAGCCTTTCCAGTAAAGCGTGAGGCTCCAAGTGCTAAACTTCTCGAGATGACCAAATCGGTGCTTGCTGGCTTCAGTAGTGAAGATTTCGTCACTCATGCGGCTACCGTTGGCAGCGCGCTTTGGTCAGGCAGTGAGTCTTTGCTGCAAACGCTAGGAGAGCAGTTTGGGTCGACAGCGGACAGTGACGTTAAGGCTAAGCATGAGTTAGGTAATGCCCGACGAGATTCGCTCAAGCATTATTCTGGCGCTATGTTTTACTATGGCGGTGAATGGTATTGGGGTGTAGACCGCCTTTATCATCTAGAACAGCGTCTTGGCGCATTGGGTGCGGATAGGAGACCAGATACGCCGCAAATTATGCCCAAACAGGAAGTAAGTGCAGGAAAACTGCGGGATAATGGGAGTCTAACATTAGAGCTATTCGTGTCAGTCAGGAGTCCTTATTCGGCCATTGTCTTTGATAGAGTCTTGGCAATGGTAGAATCCACAGGTGTTACCCTAAATGTGAGGCCCATTCTGCCAATGGTGATGCGGGGTGTTTCCGCAACCAGAGAAAAGGGTGTCTATATTTTTAGTGATGCTGCAAGAGAGGCGCGCGCCTCTAATGTGCCCTATGGTGACTTTTATGATCCTATTGGAGAGCCAGCACGCCGCTGTTACTCGCTTTATCCCTGGGCCTGCAGTCAGGGCAAGGGCAATGCTTTGCTGTCGAGTTTTTTAAGCGCTGCTTTTGCACAAGGTGTCAATACAAATAACGACCGTGGTTTAAGGCAGGTGGTTGAAAAAGCCGGGCTAGATTGGGCATCAGCTAAGCAAATTGTTGGTCAGGATGGATGGCAGGAGATAGTTGAAGACAATCGTTTGGCAATGTATGCCAGCGGTTTGTGGGGTGCACCGAGTTTTAGGCTATTAGATGCAGATAAAAATGTTGTTCTTGCGCTCTGGGGACAGGACAGGCTGTGGCTGTTTGAACGCGAAATTCAGAACTTATTAGCTCAGTAGATGTTCGTTATCGGGCTATGGAGTCCAAGTGAACATTGGATTAGTATGCATTTATTAAAAAATAATCATCAAGGAGAAAGTTAAATGGTAGCAATGACCGATAGAGTAGATTTTGACGTTGAGCAAGGAATTGCAGTAATTACGGTAAATAACCCGCCGGTTAATGCCTTGAGCCATGCTGTCCGAGAAGGAATTTATAATGGCGTTAAAAAAGCTTTAGATGATGACTCGGTTATTGGCGTGGTTATTTTCTGTGAAGGACGAACATTTATTGCTGGAGCGGATATTAGTGAATTTGGCAGTGCGCCTAAAGAGCCGCATCTTCCAGCCGTTCTCTCTCTTTTAGATCAATCAACTAAGCCAATTGTCGCGGCGGTTCATGGGACTGCGCTGGGGGGAGGGCTTGAGACAACGCTTTGCTGTAATTATAGAGTGGCGGTATCCAGTGCAAAATTTGGATTGCCTGAAGTACATCTTGGCCTGCTGCCAGGAGCTGGTGGCACTCAAAGATTACCGCGTATTGTCGGGGTAGAAAAAGCCTTATCAATGGTGACCTCCGGGGCACCTATTGGTGCTGCCGAGGCTCTACATACCGGTTTGATCGATATGGTTGTCGGTGGCGATTTACGTGCAGATGCCGTTGCATTTGCCCTTAGTAAGGCCGCTTTAGATACTCCGCATCCAAGAGTGCGCGACAATCAAGAGAAATTACAAAGTGCCGCTGCCAATCCAGAAGTGTTTTCAACAGTACGAAAAATGATAGCGCGTAAAACCCGCGGATTTTTAGCGCCTGAATACAATATACGCTGTGTCGAAGCGGCTGTTTCTCAGCCCTTTGATGAGGGGATTAAGACCGAAGGTAAGTTATTCAGAGAGTTAATGGCAGGTCCGCAATCTAAGGCACAACAGTATTTCTTCTTTGCCGAGCGCCAAGCGTCCAAGGTAGTTGGCATCGATAAGGATACCGCTGATATACCGATTAATTCGGTAGGTGTTATTGGCGGTGGCCTAATGGGTGGCGGCATTGCCATGAATATGGCGAATGTAGGCATTCCTGTGACGATTGTTGAAACAACTCAGGCAGCTCTTGATAGGGGTTTGGGGACGATTCGAAAGAATTATGAGAATACAGCCAGTAAGGGGCGACTTAGCGCAGAGGATGTTGAAATTCGCTGTGGACTCATCACTGGAGCGCTTGAGTTAGAGGCTCTAGCTGAGTGCGATCTTATTATTGAAGCTGTATTTGAAAATATGGCGGTTAAAAAAGACATTTTCACTCGTCTAGACACGATTGCTAAGTCAGATGCCATTCTTGCCTCAAATACCTCTGCGCTGGATCTTAATGAGATCGCTAACGTCACTAGTCGTCCTGAATCGGTTATTGGCTTACACTTTTTCTCTCCCGCTAATGTAATGAAGTTACTCGAGATCGTGCGTGGAGAAAAAACCGCAGATCCGGTCATAAAAACCTGTATGGCGTTTGCCAAAAAGATCAAAAAGGTTGCTGCGTTGGTTGGCGTATGTCCGGGCTTTGTGGGTAACCGCATATTGTTTACCCGTCAGTACCAAGCCAACATGGTGGCTCTTGAGGGAGCCGCAGTGGGTCAGGTTGATAAAGTATTATTTGATTTTGGTTTCCCAATGGGAGCCTTTCAGATGGCTGATTTAGCGGGTTTAGACCTAGGCTGGGATAGTGCCGTCTCAAAAAGTGCCAGCGTTAGAGATCGGCTTTGTGAGCTGGGGCGCTTCGGTCAAAAAACCAGTGCGGGATTTTATGACTATGATGAAAAGCGCAGACCATCACCATCAAGTCTGGTTGCGGACTTAGTCAAAGATCATGCGCAGGTGTCGGATATTGCGCAACGCGAGGTGTCGGATGAAGAAATACTCGATCGCTGTATATTACCCATGGTGAATGAAGGAGCAAAGCTTCTGGATGAGGGCATTGCCATGCGCGCGAGTGATATCGATGTGGTCTATGTGTATGGCTATGGCTGGCCGATTTATCGTGGAGGCCCGATGCATTACGCCAACAGTCTCGGTCTGGACAAGGTACTAGAAAAACTGAACCATTATCACAAGGTGACAGGCGACGATTTTTGGGAGCCAAGTCCCTTGTTAGTTTCTCTAGCGCAAAAGGGCCAGAGCTTTTAGCGCTGGCTAAAAAAAATACCTCATGGGTATGTTTAAAGTAAAGATAATGTATCTTCTACGTATCATTTCAGTTCTAGCACTTTTACTGCTGTCAGTAAGAGTGCTATCGGCTGATGGTATCCACAACTCCACAGCTCTCCAGGACTCCACAGCTCTCCAGGGCCAATGGAAATTGAGCGATAAACCCGTTTGGATTGAGATAAGTTTTGTTCAGAACAGAGGTGCAGGCCAGATTTATCGTAATGACAAGAAACCATCGGCAGTGGGTCAATTGTTATTCAGTGAAATCAGTCAAAATGATAACAAGAACTGGGAAGGTCTTATTTACGTTCCCCAGCTGGGCCGCAATCATCCGATGGTATTAGAACTCACTAATCCCCAGCTTATCGAAGTTAAAGTGCGGGTTGGTTTGGTTAAAAGAACGATAAGACTAAACAAACTCGATGATCAATGATCATAAACTGCGCTGGTTTAATGCTGCGGTAGTTCCTATTATTTAAGCTACTTTGAGGCTCTTAACGTCCAATTTTTCTAGCCTAATCAATGCGAAAGCGAGTAGTTTTGGCTCGCTAATGGATAGTAATAGGGCATATAGTTCGTGTACAGATATCGGACTTTGGAGCCACTAAATGTTAAAGCACACTAAGATCTTTGCCGCACTTATTCTTTCAACTGTTTTATCCGGTTGCGGACTGGTTGGTGATGTCTATCAAGAAGAGTCCAGAAGGATCATTAATTATCTACTGGCGGACTTTCCGCTTCCAAGCGATGCGGATATTCAAAAGTTGCCCACTGTAATACTGGGCACCGGTACCGGTATCGCAGGGCGTATTGTTTTGTACTCTGAGTTAAGCCCGGCAGAAAACTTGATATTTTATGGCAACTCCACCCAAGGCTCTGGCTGGGGTTTGGTATCGTCTACAGTGGCAGAAGAAATAATTCTTGTGTATACCAAAGAAGGACGGCATGCAACTATCGAGATTCTTCGTCGAGGTAGTGGCTTTGGCAGATTGACCGGCGGTGGAAATAGCAGTCAGATTACGATTTCCGTGGTACACCCAGGTGCTATTCAGGAGCAAAACCCCTATCTTGCACTAGACACGCAAAGGGGTGATATAGATAGCGCAATAGCGCAAAAAGATTAAGCACAGAGATCAGGTAGTTCCAACGCAACTTAGCTTATGTTGGCACCCTGACACTGCAGAGCGGGGCCGATGCTTTTGCTAGAGACTGAGGTTAGCCTGATACAAGGATTCTAACCAAACATGCCAGAGTGTTTGGCAGCGTCTATCTCTTGCTCACTCATGCCCAGTTCTTCCATCACTTGCTGATTATGATGGCCTAAGGGAGCTCCACATAGCCCATAGGTGGTTGGCGACTCCGATAATTTAATAGCGCTACCAATCTGTTTTTGTACCGAACCTTGATAAGTATCAACATTGACCACAAGGTCTCTCTGTTTCATGTGTTCACTCTCACAAGCCTCTGAAAGCGTCAGTACGGGTTCGACGCAGGCATCTTTGTCTTTAAATATGTCCACCCACTCCGCCAGACTTTTTGTGACAATAGTTTCCTCTAAAAGCTGTTTAAATTTCTGTTGGCTCGCAGCATCAGGTTTGCTGCCAAGACTGATAAATTCTTCTAACCCCAACGTGGCGCATAGTTGAGTAAAAAATTGAGGCTCTAAGCTTCCAATCGACAGATTACGGCCATCAGCTGTGAGGTAATAATCGTAAAAAGTACCACCATTTAGCGTGGTTGTTCCCGGTCGTGGTTCTTCCTTTCCCGCCAGATAGTGCGATCCGAACATAGTGCTCATACCAAATATGGCGTCGGTCATACTGATATCAACATGCTGTCCGAGACCGGTTTGAGTCCTTTGGTTGACCGCAGCTAGAATTCCCACCACCGAATGTAAAGACCCACCGGCGAGATCGGCTAATGGCATGCCCATAATAGGCGTACGCTTGCCATCTCGACCACTGTATCCATTCAGCCCAGACAGTGAGATGTAGTTGTTGTCATGGCCTGCTCGATCTCGATTGGGTCCTGTCTGGCCATATCCAGTAATTGAACAGTAAATAAGTTTGGGATTGATTTTTCTAAGCGCCTCGAAGCCAACACCAAGCCTATCCATGACCCCCGGTCTGAATTGCTCGATAACAATGTCATAGTCCGCCACCAACCTTT
>Ga0209712_10003209_pt1 | contig 13278 bp, 10 predicted proteins | sample ArcOceMetagenome_FD_187443 | JGI IMG/M metagenome (GOLD analysis project Ga0209712, IMG submission 187443) | Marine eukaryotic phytoplankton communities from Arctic Ocean - Arctic Ocean - Greenland ARC118M Metagenome (SPAdes) (version 2) | ecosystem: Environmental > Aquatic > Marine > Oceanic...
GGCGCTTTTTCCTGATAGCACATTTGAGGAGATTGCAGGCGCTAGCCATTGGTTGCATGCTGAAAAGCCAGATATTTTTAACGGCTTAGTTTTAGCATTTTTTAAATGATAACGGCTATTGACTGGGCTGTTGACTGAGTTTTAGTCCAGTTTCATATTTGCTGATAGCGTTCGAATCTAGACTTTTAATTGAGTCATACTAGAGCGAGTTTGGAGAGAATGTTGCGTTTAATTGAGAACGTAAAATATTTTTTGCAATTAATTTTATTGTCGTTTTCGTTTTTTAGCATGTATTCGAATCTCGAACAGCTCAATTTATACCCATAAAAACAACAGCTTATAGTTTTTTCTTCAAATTAAGCGCCTAATACACCATTACTTGCCTATTAAATAATCAATTGACATTACTTCCTCTGTAGGTATTATGTAGATCCCTTGGCCCCTATTTTAATTATTGGCAGGACTGATTTATTCAGTTTGTCAAAAGTGAAATAGGGTAGACAGTTAGATTTAATCACTTAATTTGACTGCATTCTTAGCATACCGGCTTCTTTTACAGCCCACATGCATCTTATTTCCCTTCTGATAAATACTCTATAAATCCGTCCTCAATCGAATTGGATGAGGGATTTTTCGTGAAAAAAATATCGGTATTGATATTAGCGGTCATAGCTTCTGTGTCAGCCAGTGCTGCACGCGTTTCTATGAGTACGCCATCAGCAGATGGCACTTCAAGTTACATGTTTAGTGGTCAAAGCCACAATGTGTTCAAAAACTTCGTTAAAGATGAGGTTTTTGAACAATATGGTGAAGATCTCGGCATGGTGAACCCTGAAGATAATGGTGGTGAAGAGCTTATCTATTTAGGAGCCTATAGGAACAGTGCTTTTTTTGATTTAACTGATCAGAACAACGACATTCAAGTTGATCTAAATAACCTCAACGTTGTTGATGGTAGTGGTAATGCAGGATTAACCGGTGATGTATCGTTAGTTTTGTCTGCGGGAGTCGCCCTAGATTGGGATCTCACGATAGCGGATAACATTGAAGTTAATTCGATATTTATTTTTAGTGTCGCCGATCAGACCTTAACGATTAATGATCAATCTGTCGATTTATCATCCAGCAATCTAATCTTTGATGGTATCAATATTGAAACATCACCCGTTGGTGTATGTGGTTATGCTTTACCTGATGATGGTGAAGGGTGTCATACCGATAGAATCCTCGGTTTTAATCGACAGCTTCTTGATGAGGATGGTGTTGAGTTCGATACCAATGAATTATTGGTTAATTACCTTAGCGACTTAACTGATCTTTCTGTAACCAGTTTTAGCGGTTCTTATATTGTCGATGCCTTTGATATTGGTATTGATTCTCAAGCAGCAGTAGTACCTTTGCCTGGAACTCTAGTATTATATGCCACGGCTTTGGGTTTGCTTACAATGCGAAGAAAGCCAGATTAATGATAAAGGTATAGTTTGGAATTTTAAGACGCTGTATGTCTCGATGAAAAACTGTTTTAACAATAAATAAATTACTTTTGGTTGTTGGTTAAGTTGTCGATATCGCAACCATTTATAGGAATAATAAATAATGCAGTTGGATACTAAAATGCTTAAAAAATGGATGATTTATAGCACTTCGGCACTATGGGTTTGTTTTTTTCAATCCCCCCTTATGGCTCAGAATATCTCTCCCGGTGCATTAGAGCCTGAGCGAGAAATTCCAATGCTTCCTGATATTGTTGATGACAATATCGTATATGTTCCTCCTGTCGCTGCGCGTCCCGTTGATACTGATAGCGGCCCAGTGATTAACGTACAAAAATTTGTTGTGACTTATGATGAGCCAGAGCTTATTGCTAGTGAACAAATCAATAATATTAATAACCTCGTTAATGATTATCTTTTAGGTTCTGATAAAGGCTTTAATTTAACCGAACTTGATGATCTTACTTTTCTAGTAACAGAAAACCTTCGACAGTCAGGTTTAATGTTGGCTAAGGCTATTTTACCGGCTCAAGAAATTGAGAGTGGCGCGGTAGCGATTCACGTATTTGTCGGTAAGTTCGGGGGCATTAATAGCGATGCAAACCTTCTTTATAGCGACAGTGTTATCCAATATCCTTTTAAGAACGTTATCGGTGATGCCGTTAATCTTGAGTTTGTTGAAAGCAAACTTCTTCGTTTAAGTGATATGCCTGGTTTTACTGCCACTGCAGTATTTAAGCCTGGTAATGAAGTGGGTGAAACTGCGTTAACCGTTAAAGCCGTTAATGAAGACCCAGTAAGTTACTTTATTCAAGCCGATAACCACGGTGTTGAATCAACAGGTGATGCGCGATTATTACTTGGCGTTAAAGTGAATAATATTACTGGCCATATCGATCAACTGTCAGTAGATGCAGTAAAAACATTTAGTCCGGGTGATTTACGCAATGCTCGAGTCACTTATCAAATTACTCATCCCAATTTAGTTCATACTTTTGGGCTTGGCTTTAGTAAAACCAGTTATGACGTTGAAGATGTTGCAGTACTCGCCTTAGGTATAGAGGGCGATACAGAAATTGGTGAAATGTTTATTAACTCGCAATGGATACGCCAAAGAAACGTTAACTTGGCTACGCGCCTTGGTTTGGCCGTTAAACGCTCCAATGTCGATTTCACATCATTCAATGTTGAACAAGGTGTCGATCGCTTAACTGTATTAGAAGCATCGGTTGTAGCCGATTCTGTAGATACACGATTCAGAGGTGTGCACCGCGGTTCGCTAACATTTTCGCATGGCTTCAATGACGTTTTAGGTTCAATGGATGGCCAAGGCAATGGCGAGAGTTTAGGTGTTGTTAATGGTGAGCAAGCGCTGCCTGGGCAATTTAATAAAGTCAGTGCCAGTTATAGCCGTTTACAATCGGTTGTTCGAAATAACTCATTATTATTCCACTTTAATGGCCAGTATTCGGACGATTCATTATCATCATTAGAACGCATGAGCTTAGGTGGCCCCTACACAGTGAGAGCCTATCCGGTTGCTGAATACGTAAGAGATACCGCGGTATTCACGAGTTTGTCTTGGGTTATTAATGGTGGCGTTTTTTCTGATGGCAACGCTTATGGCGAATATAGCTGGAGTGATATTTTATCGCTTTCAGTATTTGCTGATTATGGCTGGGGCAAGCTAAAAGATGCCAACGGCGGCCCTACAAGCTCAATTGAGATTGCTGGTTGGGGCGTTGAGACAGAGCTAACTTTTCCTAATATTGGTGGATTTGCTCGCTTTTCAGCAGCAAAACCGTTTGATGGATCAGAGGCAGCTAATGGCGAGAATACTCAATACTGGCTGAGCGTCGGTTTGAATTTATAAGCGTCGGTTTTTGGGCGAATAAAAGAGTAAAAAAAGTGGTTTCAGGTTGTTGATAAATCAATAATTGGTTATAATTTGATCAATAATAGAGGGTTTTGTTAAACCACTGAAAGATATAACGATTTTATTTAGTCCTACGGCCCACTGAATCAAATAGCCATTTAATAATTTAAAGCTACAGTTGTTGGTTAAATATTGTTGTTAATTCACCCCATTCATTAGACTTTGCGTATTTTTATCTTTTTCGCTCAGTCTTGATATCAGTAGACAGGGAATTACCCAAGTATATAGGTAGGTATGATATGAGTAAGCTTTCCGTAACACTTAGAAAACCGGTTCTTGCACGCACTATTGCAATGCTCACCTCGGCGGTGTTTATGCAAAATGCATTTGCACTCCCTCAGGTAGGTGATGCGACCTACGTGAATGGTGGCTCAAGCTACAGCGCAAGCGGTACTCAAGGCACTTTAATTGTGAGCCAAGATAATCGCGTTGTAAGCTTTTCTGGTGGCGGGATTAACGTTGCTAATGGTGAAACGCTTTCATTTAATCATAGTGGTGGTGCTGCTAGTTGGTCGGTATTAGCCAATGATATTAGTGGTAATGCCAGTAATATTAATGGCCTGCTTAACGGTAACGTTCAAGTGTTTTTAGTGAATCAAAATGGCATCGTTTTTGGTACAGGTGCGCAGGTTGATTTAGCCAGCTTAGTTGCTAGTACTCATGCTATTGATAGTACTGATTTTGAAAATAATAATTTACGTTTTACCACTGCCGGTGCGGGTGCCAGTATTAATGTGCAGGGCTTAACGTCTAATTTAACCGCTGCTCAAATTGCTTTGTTATCGGGTGATATTAATATTGATGGTGACATTGATATAGCAGCTGGAGATTTGAATTTAATTGCAGGTAATGAAGTTATTGTTACCTTTGATAATAATAATTTAATGCAGTTTGATATTTCTGAAGCGTTGCAAACAAGCAATGGTGACAGTGTTGTTGATATCGCTGCGAATGCTGAAGTCAGCGCGAATAATATCAATATCCGCGCTATCGTTTCTGACCCTAAAAGCTTTGCGATTAATAACAAGGGCGTTATTCGCGCCACGGGTATTGACACTTCAACGCCTGGCGTTATTCGATTAATTGGTACTGGCGGTAAGATTCAGTCGACGGGCAGTGTGGATGCATCGGCGAGCAATGGCAGTGTTGAAATGAGTGCCGGTAGAATTGCTTTAGCAAATCAGCTTAACGTAGGTACAGGAACTGTATCAGTCACGATTGGTGATGGCGCTAGCGATTCAGAGGGACGCTTAGAATTCTTTGAAAACCTCAGTGTCGCTATGACGAGCTTATCGATTACAGGTGCTGGTAATGTTAACCGTCTATATGGCTTAGCTAACTATCAGGTAACAGGCCTTAATGAAGGTACTGCGAGTTATGATGGCATAGGTTCAGGCATTAATTGGGAAAATATCGCCGCTGTTAGCTTTACGAATATTGGATATTTAGTGGCAACCTCACAAGTCCAAAATAGCTTAAACATACTTGATGGCGCTTCTATCGATACATTAATTGGTGGCGCTTCTAATGATACTTTTAATATTGCAGGTACCGTTGGGATTGTTAAAGGCCTAGGTGGTTTTGATGTTTTTGATATGGCCGGTGGTATTGTTACTAATAGAATTGATGGAAATGCAGACGGCGATGTTATTAATGGGGTGTTTAACCCTGTAGGTAATACTGAAAGTGGTTCAAGTGATTTTGTTGCTAGCTGGACACGTGTTTCAGTAATTAATGAGGCTGAAATGCCACCAGTGATTGTTGATCCAAATGATCCAATTATAGATCCTACGCCTTTTATCTTGGCGCCAAATTCGCCGATGCCAGGAATTAACAACAGCAGTAATGCATCTCTAGGCTTAGTCTCTGATGATGAAAGTTTGAATTTGCCATGTGGCCATTCAGAAGGTCGAGATATTAGTGCGGTAGAAGATTGCGAAGATCCTGAACTTCAGCAATTAATTTCAAGCTTGGTTCACTTTAAGAATGACAGCAATGTGATTACAGCGGCTTCTTCTAATCGACTCGATCGTGTTTCAGCTTACGTGGTTAATTCCAATCGATTTGATAAAGTGGTCTTTTCTGGGCATACCGATGATAATGCATCACAAGCCTATAATTTGAAGTTATCTGAGCGTCGTGCGGTAGCGACTGCAGATTATATGGAAGGTCAGGGCGTCGATTCTGAGATGTTTGAAATCCATGCGTTTGGCGAGTCTCTTCCTGCTCGACTTAACGATTCGGATGAAAATCGTGCCTATAATCGCCGAGTGCACGTAGAACTTAAAAGATAGCACTTTCTTTTAATGCACGTCCTTAGAACCCAGCCTATGCTGGGTTTTTTGCTTTTGTGACGTAGGTTTGCAAAACGCTCTGAATAATGAAGATAATTGGTTGTATTACCACTTTTCTAGACTATTCTTTAAGAAATGAACAATAAAAGTGTTTTTTATGATCAATGCTAGTTTTGATCCATAAGCTTTTGTTGAATTAATAATAAATCGAGTTAGAAGGTAAAATGCGATCTAAATCAGTCTCTTACACAGATAAAGCCACAGGTTTGATAAGTCAATTTATTGCCATCATGTCTGCATGGCTGAATGCTCAGGTGAATACCTGCAGAGTAAGTTGCTCATTAACAGATGCGGCGCGTTTATTACTGCGTTCACCCCAGTTTGATGCCTTAATGGATATGAAAATCGCTTTTTTCACTTCGGATATGATGTTCTACCGCAGAGAGAATGCCGTAAAGCTTTGTCTTGTCGAAGGTCAGCAGACAATGATTTATCACGCTGACTTCAGTCTTAACAACCCTGAAGCCTTTGCTCGTTTAGAACAAGTCGCAAACCAGTCGGGTTGGTACTTATTAGAAGATCGTCGTAAAGTTGCTCATAAAGTTGGGCATGATCGACGTCAGCGCGTTGTCCTTGCCTCTATACGCTTGGCAGCAAGCTCGTTTTTATTGCATAACACATCTGTTATGGCGTCTGACTTCGGCTTAAACAGTGCTGCGACTTATGGACAAACAACCTTTGCTTCCAGTCATGTTAATGCTTCAACGATTGTCCGCCCATTAGGCTTATTCTCTCCAGCAACCGATTATTTTAGTGGTGGTCGAGACGGCTTAGCAGTCGATTTACCGGCAGCTAATAATGATGTTCATGATCACCCTGAGATGACGCTCATCGATGAATTTTCTGCCGAAAAATATCAAGCTGTATTGAAACTGCTAGGTAAAAAGTGGATTAAAAATAAACGCGACCCTGGTTATTTGGGGAGTGATATTGATGAGATGGCCCATTATATTGCCGCACGTCCTCAAGCTTATGAGTTATTAATGAGTGTTCGCAAGCAACCTTGGACATTGCATCATAGGGCAGGAGAGTTTCGCTCTGATGTGAAAGGAACCAACTTTGATGTGAACTCGGTAAGAATTTATTTTGATACACGAGCGGCTGCCATTTTGAAATCGCATGAAGCTTGTGAATTGGATGCAAGACACTGCACGGCGAGTCCTGTTGATGCGTTATTGCATGAGTTGTTGCATGCTAAATTAGCACTTACAGAGACAGCTGAATTTATTCGAAGTGGTGGTATGAGCGGTACCATTTATCCCTACCAGCATGAAAGAAAAGTCATTGCGCTAGAGAACAAAATGTATCGCGCTATGTCAGTTCATGATCAGCAGCCTAGACCTTATCGTCGTAGTCATGTCGGCACATTGATTACTGCCGACTGCGCTACCTGTACCGGCGGTGTATAAAGCCTACGTGGCTTTATACATTTATATATCTATATAGATTCTGTCTTCTTTGTTTCTTACTCTTTCTCTTCCTCTTTAATGTAGCCAGTTAAGAATTATGTTTTGATAATTGAGCGTGGTGAATCTATTGCTCTGTAATCCCTCCGTTTTTTTACAATTTTATTGTCTTCTTTCTTAGAGCCCATTTTTTCTAGCCAGCCATTCTTGCTTTAGGTTATCTGTTTAATTTTTTTTATTGATAAAATAAGTGCCTGAGCAATTAATTTTACTTTTGTAGCGGCTTAGCTCGCTATTAGTTATGCTTTTATCAACTACAATATTAATCTCATATTCCATGCTGTGAGGCTAATGATGGTTACTCTTGAACAACAACTAAAAACGCGTATTGAAAGCGGTGCTATTGAGTTACCAGTGCTTCCTGCTGTCGGTGTCCAGGTGCTAGCGCTGACGGAAGATAAAGATTCAGATGCGTATGGCTTAGCAGGGTTAATCGAGAATGACTTATCGCTGACCAGTTATATTATGAAGGTCGCTAATTCGGCGGCGTTTAGCAGCTACGGTAAAACACAAACCTTGCAGCAAGCCATTGCTAAATTGGGCATGAAAAATATAGCTCAAATGGCTTTAACCATGACGGTTGGCCAGAGTGCATTTAAATCAGATTTATTGACGCGTGAAATCACCACTTATTTGTGGCAGCATTCATTACTCTGTGCTTTGTGGGCTCGAGAAATTGCTCGTCTTTGTCATCTTAAAACCGAGGTTGTTTTTCTGGATGCATTACTGCATCAAATCGGCAAGCCTGTTGTTTTGCATACTATTAGCGAGTTGTTAGACGATAATGAATCACTACCTGCACGTGATGATTTACTAAGTTTAATCGAAAAATATCAAAAGCCCATGGGCCTTAAATTAGCTCGCTCATGGAATTTACCGGAATCGATTATTTCGACAATTAGCTTTATTGATGAATATGATTTGGCTAATGCTATGCGCTTAGAAGTGGCAGCTGTTAATGCGGCGCGTCTATTAGCCGACCTAGTATTAGCTGATGGTGAGCCTGTTCATTTTTTAAATGCAGTTGCTGATCAAGCGGTATTTACTGAGCTTCATCTTTATAAATATGAAATTCAGTTACTGGATGAGAAGCGAGATGCAATAGAGCAGATGATGCAGGCGCTTATTGTATAAACCTGCTATTAATCGATTAACGATAGCTTGATTTACAGTTGATCGATTTTTTTAGCCAAATCAAAATCTCTTTGGCTAACACTATTGAATTCGTGAGTCGTTAAGGCAATATCGACCTTATTGTAAACATTACTCCAGTTAGGATGATGATTCGCTTGCTCAGCTAATGCTGCCACCTTGGTCATAAATTCAAATGCGGCAATAAAGTCTTTAAAGAAAAATTGCCGATAAAGCATTTCGCCCTGGAGTTCCCAGTCAACAAGCTGTGTTGCTTGTTCATTGATTTCGGAATCTGTTAATTGTTCATTAGACATTCGGGTTATCCTCATTAAGTGGAAGGCGTTGTAATATCATGCCGCATTCACAGTGGTTGGTGTAAGGGAACTGATCGAATAGTGCAAACTCTTTAACGCTATGCGTATTGCTGAGTGTACTCAGATTTTCTGCCAGCGTATTCGGGTTACAAGAAATATAAATAATCGTATCGAACCCTGCCACTAATTTAAGCGTATTTTCATCGAGTCCTGCACGAGGCGGATCAACCAATACCGTCGAAAAATCATAGCTATCGATATCAATATGTTTAAGTCGTCTAAACTCGCGCTCATGCTTTAAGGCCGATGCGGTTTCATCACTGCTTAAGCGAATAAATTCAATATTTTCGACATCATTAATTAAACAGTTTTGCTTAGCGAGTCGTATGCTAGATTTAGATATTTCTGTTGCTAACACCTTATTAAATTGCCGAGATAACGGAATCGTAAAGTTACCATTGCCACAGTAAAGCTCTAACAAATCTTGCTTATTATTATCTGAGAACTGCGCTAAAACCCATTCAATCATTTTGCAATTAATAGCCGCATTAGGCTGAGTAAAGCTGTTTTCTTGTTGGTGATAGCTAAACACTTGTGATTTTTCAGGCTGTGTTTCAGTCACGATAGGCAGTGTCTCAATAACATAGTCACGTGAAATAACCAGACGCTGCTTTCTGGCACGGCCTATCACAAAAATATTGAATTGCTGTTCTAATTGCCGCGCTTCAATCTCCCAAGCTTCATCCAACTGTCGATGATAGATTAAGCTGATAAGTACTTCGCCGCCTGTGGTGGTTAAAAACTCCACCTGAAAGAGTTTATGCTTGAGCGTGTTGGATTCATTAATAGTATCAAGCAGCTTTGGCATAAGCGCGGTAATCGATAAACTACCAATAGGGTAGTGATCGACCCTTACTGGCACGCTAGGCTCATCGGGCTCAAACATTACATAAAAACAATGATTGTTTTCGCCTTGTCTGTCATGCCAAATACGAAATTCAGCACGCATCCGAAAGTGCTTTTTTGGCGATGAAAAAAGTGCTGGCGTCGGTGGATTATATGCCGCTAATAATTTCGTTATGCGCTGGGCTTTTTCATCCAGTAGTTGCTCGTATTGCTCGGGGGCATAGTTAATTGAAGGTATCGACAGTTTTTCTTGAGTCATGTGTTTGGTTTCGTATTACCGTAATGGAATTGCTAGCAGCGGCTGCTGTATTATGCTTATTTGATGATTATCAGATTAAGGCGGTATGATAAATTATATGTGATTCTATTGCATAATTAATTCAAGGGCGATTCTAAGGGCTAATCAGGATAGCGAGAAGAATAAAGGTCGCCGCAGAGGTAAAAGAACGGTAAAAAACTGTCTTTAAGTATGTTTTACGACAGTTCAGTACTATATGATCTATGCTGTGTAGCTAGGTATGTTTGAATGATATGTTTGAATAAAATATGTTTGAATTTAATATGTTTGAATAAAAAGACATTAGGATTAGGGATTTATGAATAAGATTTTAGTGACAGGTGGTGCGGGTTACATTGGTAGCCACACATGCATTGAGTTATTAGAAGCCGGTTACGATGTTGTCGTTGTTGATAATTTATCCAATAGCAATACCGAGGCGCTTAAGCGCGTAGAGTCGATCACTCAAAAAAGCATTACGCTTTACCCTTTTGATATTCGTGATAGAGATAAAATGGAAGCGGTATTTGCTGAACATACTTTTTCAGCAGTCATTCATTTTGCGGGTTTAAAAGCGGTGGGTGAATCGGTAGCGCAGCCTCTCAAATATTATGATAATAATATCTATGGTACTCAGGTATTACTTGAAATCATGCAGCGTCACGACTTATATGATTTGGTCTTTAGCTCTTCGGCAACGGTTTATGGTGAGCCAGAAAGTGTACCGATTACTGAGAGTTTTCCGTTATCAGCTGTTAACCCCTATGGCCGTAGTAAATTATTTATTGAAGAGATGCTGCGTGATTTAGGCGTATCTGATTCACGCTGGAATGCCATTTTATTGCGCTATTTTAATCCTGCTGGCGCACATAGTAGCGGTTTGATAGGCGAAGATCCTAAAGATATTCCCAATAATTTAATGCCCTATGTTGCGCAAGTCGCAGTAAAAAAATTAGCAGCGCTCTCCGTTTACGGGAGTGATTATCCAACCCATGACGGCACCGGTGTTCGTGATTATATTCACGTTGTGGATTTAGCCAAAGGCCATTTGTGTGCACTTGAAAAACTAAAAAGTGCTCCTGGCATCGTTCCATATAACCTCGGTACCGGTATTGGGTATTCAGTATTGGATATGGTTAAAGCGTTTGAAAAAGCTTCAAGTTGTGAAATTCCTTATAAGCTGGTGGACCGACGCCCTGGTGATGCGGCTATTTGCTATGCCGATGCTTCACTGGCAAAAGCTGAGCTTAACTGGCAAGCTGAGTTGGGTATTGAAGAGATGACAGCGGATGGTTGGCGTTGGCAGTCAGCTAACCCTAACGGTTATGATGACGCTTAATTAAACTAACGATTCTTTTCGATGGTCCCACAATTGCTCAGCCAATTGCCGGGCTCGCGGTATATCTTTTTCTACTCCCATGGTTTTTAACGCAATAGCGGCAGTGCCTAATACGGCTTTTAATCCATGGCTATTACACTTCGTTTCCTGCCATAAATTTAACAATAGTTGACTGCTAACATCGGTTTCGTCAGGTGCTTCAGCTTGGCGCGGAATGGTATAGAGCTCACTCTCACCGTTAGATAAGCCTTTAATCGTAATGTCGGCCTGTGGTCGATATTCCACCTCTCCACCTTCACCTTTAAATACTGCAGCATTTTTTTGCATAAGCAGTTGTGCAGCATGATGATGAGTATTGGTGTATGAAGGATGAAAAACACTTTGTAGGGTGGTATCTGCGCCTAGCGGGTTTAACAACCTTGTCAGCGTATGCACGGGTGAGCGCAAACCCAATAATGGACGTAGCTCAATAATGTCATGCAGGGGCTTACACAGGCTTTTAATAGGCATAAAACTAAAGTTATGAGCGTTAAGCTGTTGTTCGCATTGCTGCCAGTCAGTGGCAATGCTAATACCAAGCTGCTTAAGCACTTCTTCGCTATAAAGGCGGTTTGGTGTATGGCCACTGGCACCGTGCATAAATACCCGATAGCCGGATTGAGCGAGTAGTAGGGCCGATAATAAAAACCAAGGTGGTTGTCGTTTTTTACCCGCGTAAGATGACCAATCTAAGTCTGGCTTCATTATCACTGGTTTATCTTTATTAATATATTCTCTGCAAGCGAGTACAAAGCCAGCAATTTCTTCGGCCGATTCTTCTTTTACTCGTAATACCATTAAAAACGCGCCAAGCTGAAGTGGCTCAACGTCATTAGCTAATATCATTTGCATCGCTGTTTGCGCTTCTTGCAGCGTCAGTGAGCGTCGGCCGGTTTTCCCTTTGCCGATAGTGCGAATAAATTGCGCGAAAGCATGTTCTTTAGTGTTACTCATAAATTCCAATCATTTTTCAAAGGTGTCGGTATTATGCGTTAAAGCATCCTTATTGTATTATTTTCTCAATGTATTTAAGCCAAAAAAAAGCCCCGCAATAGCAGGGCTTTCTAATATCAGTCTATAAAAAGGACTGATTTAATTATTGCTTAGTCATCCATAGCGCCTAAAAGATGCAATATAGAAGTAAACAAATTAACGATGTTTAAATACAGTGAAACGGTTGCGCGAATGTAGTTAGTTTCGCCGCCATTAATAATTCGGCTAGTATCAAACAGAATGAAACCAGACATAATTAATACGATACCTGCCGAGATAGCCAGTGACATCGCTGGAATCTGTAGAAAGATATTTGCAATCATTCCGACAACAGCAACCAACAAGCCGACCATTAAAAAGCCGCCCATAAATGAGAAGTCTTTTTTGGTGGTAAGGACGTAGCCTGACAGACCAAAGAATACTAATGCTGTACCGCCAAGGGCTTGCATAATTAATGAACCACCGTTGGCCATAGCCATATAGTAATTAAGCATTGGACCTAGTGAACCACCGATAAGGCCGGTAAAGGCAAAAACAACCCAAATACCCGATGCTGAATTCTGTGTGCGAGGTAGGGCGAAAAAGATTAAACCCAATGCGCCTAATGACATCATTAACGATGTGCCACGACCAATGCCCATTGCCATTGTTGATGCGGCAGCAATAGCGCTGAACATTAACGTAATTGAAAGCAGCATATAGGTATTACGAAGTACCTTATTGGTTTCTAAAACAGAACCTGAACGGGCGGTCTGTGTGCTAAAAAGTTTATCCTGCATGGCGAATACTCCTGAGTTGATCTATTCAATTTACTGAAAATGTAAAACGGGTTTGCGTGGCTTTTTAGACGACAAGCTATAAGCGGCGCTAATACGGTAATATCATACTCAATACCTCTGCAAACGCAACGCTAATCGTATTAATTGCGCTAACATTTTGCCGAAAAATATCACTTTATTCGCCGCTTATAACAATCTATTTGGCCACGTTAATCGTAATGAATACTTCCTTAACCGCTCTGCTTTAT